>Ga0172380_10001025_pt1 | contig 49801 bp, 51 predicted proteins | sample Leawe162metaG_FD_119747 | JGI IMG/M metagenome (GOLD analysis project Ga0172380, IMG submission 119747) | Leachate microbial communities from a municipal landfill in Southern Ontario, Canada - Leachate well 162 metaG | ecosystem: Engineered > Solid waste > Landfill > Unclassified | place... | reverse complement strand
TTGCGGTCGCGACGCTTGAGAGTCTGACGAGCACGTTTGATAGCTGATTTGATGATTGGCATGAAGTGTTCCTTTACCTCTTATAATTGCTATAACATTCAAGAGGTGATTATAGGGGAAAAGCGGGCTTTTGTAAAGTCAGCATTTTTGTTGACCACTTGAAACCTCTTATGGTATAGTAGTGCCAAACTCATTAAAATAAAAACCAGGAAACACCACCAATGGCAGATGCACTTAGCGCCAGACAACAAATAATCGACAAAATTAAAGAATCGTCGAATATTTTAGTGACGGTTAGCCAAGACCCATCGGTCGACGAGCTCTCGGCCGCCCTCGGCCTCACGATCATGCTCAATAAACTGAAGAAACACGCCACGGCTGTGGTGAGTGGGGCTATTCCGCCGGCTGTGACCTTCCTTGACCCTGAAAAAACCTTTGAAAATACCGTTGATAGCCTGCGCGATTTTATTATCGCGCTCGATAAAGAGAAAGCCGACCACCTGCGCTATAAGGTAGAGGGCGACGTGGTGAAGATATTTATTACCCCGTACCGTACGACTATTACCGAGCAAGATCTTGATTTTAGCCAGGGCGATTACAACGTCGAACTCGTTCTCGCGTTAGGCGTGAAGGATGAAACGCACCTCGATAGGGCGCTCGAAGCGCACGGCCGGATATTGCACGATGCCACGGTGGTTACGATGAGTGCCAGTGGGGAGCCAAGTAATTTAGGCAGTATAGACTGGCACGACGAAACGGCCAGCAGCCTGTGTGAAATGCTGGTTAGCCTCAGTGAGGCCATTAAGACCGATAAACCACTTCTCGATGAGCAAACCTCCACCGCGCTTCTTACCGGAATTGTCGCGGCCACCGACCGCTTTAGTAATGAACATACTTCCTCGAAGGTGATGACCATGTCGGCCCAGCTGATGGCCGCGGGCGCCAATCAGCAGCTGATCGCCGCCAAACTCGAAGAAGCCAATGAAATCGGTCCTGATGCAGATGACACTGACCAGAACTCTGATGGCACAACTAATCTCGACGAAGATGCATTGACCAAGGTAGATAAAACCCCCGCCAAGGCAAAAAAACAAAAAGATAACGACGCGGCCACTGATTCAGCCGTTGGTGTGCTCTCCGTGCCGCACATCATGAAAGGCACGCTCGATGAAGTCGCCGAGCAGGTTCACGAGTACAATACCGAGCAGGCGGCTGATAAAGCCCAAGATGTGCTGGAAGAATCAACCAAAGAGCCAACGGCTACACCTGATGATCAGGCAGCTAAGGCTGCTGAAGACAAACTGGCCGAAGAACTCAAAGCCAATGTACCAGGAGCAGCCGAACCTGTCATGGGTGGTACGCTGAACGCCACAACCGAACTGGCCGCTGAAGATAAGCGCCGCGAAGAAGAGGATGATCGCAACCGAACACTACTCAGCCACGGTGAAGCGGGTCACGTCGATCCTTCAAGTGCGCCTTCTATTCCGCAGTTTAACGCTAATTCTCAGACCAATGTCGAAGAACCACCGATCGTTGATCCGTTTATGACGAGTAGTGCAACCGCCTCGGCACCAACGCTGCCTTCAGACCAGCCGGCTGCTGACTCTACGTCTACTACAGAAGATACGCCGGCAGCCCAGACGCTGGCAGATATCGATGCCCAAGTGCGAAATCCTCAGGCCGAGCACGATGAAGCGCGCGCAGCCGTGCACGCCGCTCTTTCAGGGAGCGATACCTCGACCCCGGCACCAGCTCAAGCGCCAGCCTTTGATACCACTGGCTTGCCGCCACTGCCAGACTTTTCGACCTTGCCTCCGCCTCCGCCACCATTGCCTCCAATGCCGGCCATGCCTTCATCGCAGCCAGCCACGGGTCCTTCTGGTGCCGTTCCTCCGGATCAGCTGGCAGATATCTTTAGCGCGCCGCCTTCAAGCGGGGCACCGGATGTGCCACCTGCGACGCCGCCCGCTAGTGACCCTGGTCAGTTCAAAATTCCAGGCCAGAACTAACGCTCAATATGGAAACACTCAGTCGATAAGCGCTCTTTGCCGAGCGCTTTTCGCTTGGCGCCATCTTGGCGCTGTGAGCGGTGAGTGTCGATAATACGGTAAATACTATCGAGAAACTCGGCTACGTCGACTCGATCGGTGATGTAGCTATCTTCCCGAGCACGGGGTTCGTAGTAGGCGGTATCGTCTAAGGGTGCCTGGGTGCTGTCTAGGCAGAAATACCAGACTTCTTTGGCCGAAAACTCAGCTGCCATATGCGTGGTAAGCTGCGAGGCGGCGATATGATCGTGATGACCGGTGAGGCCATTAGGCTCAAACGTCATAAACGAGATTTCAGGCACTTCGGGATAGCGAGCTAACCTATCTGTAATAATTTCTGTTACGATCTCTGTGAGCTTGTCTTGCGGGATACCTTTGAGGCCACCGTCGGGGTAGTGCAGAGCGTGAGTGGAGCTGGCACCAAGAAGCTTGGCAGCTGCTTGCCACTCGGCGAGCCGAGTTCCCCTAAGATCGGGTACATCATCGATATTGACGCCGCCTTCGCCGTCGGTCAGGAGGATAAGGTGGAGGTCATAGCCCTCGCTCGTAAGTTTTAAAAGCGTTCCGGCCGGCCCAAACGCTTCATCGTCCGGGTGGGCAAAAATACCAAAAATGACCTTTTTCATATCTTTAGTATAATGGAAGTCTGATGGAATATGATCTCTCGATTGCCCACGACGGCATTTTACTCGTTGATAAGCCCGCTGGCTGGACGAGTTTTGATGTGGTGGCGAAGATCCGAGGGCAAATCCGGAGGCAATACCAAGAGCAGGGGATAAAGCCGACCAAGCATCAGCTCAAAGTCGGGCACGCGGGTACGTTGGATCCATTCGCCACTGGCCTCCTTGTTATTTTACTCGGTGACGCCACAAAAAAAGCTGATGAATTCTTGAAGCTGGATAAAGTATATGAGGCGACCATTTACCTCGGGAAGACGAGCACAACAGGCGATGTAGAGGGGGAAATTACTTCTGTCAGCGACCGACAGCCATCCCTCGAGGAAATAGAGGCTGCGCTTGAGCACTTTAGAGGCGAGATCACCCAAGTGCCTCCGGCGTACTCGGCTATTAAAATCAACGGCCAGCGGGCTTACAAATTAGCTCGCAGAGGTGAAGTGGTAGATATTCCTGAGCGCAAAGTCACAATTTATTCACTCGATATCTTAAACTATGAATATCCACTGCTTGAAATCCGTACCCACGTAAGTAGCGGGACATACATTCGTACTCTGGCGGAAGATATCGGTAAAAAATTAGAGGTCGGGGGTTATTGCGAAGTTCTACGCCGCTCACAAATAGGTGACTGGCAGCTTGTTACTCGTGATGATGTAGTAGATGAGCCCATTGACTGAACTAGTGTAAAGTGCTATTATAGTAATAATGAACTTAGAACGGCCAAGGGTTGGCGATATTGTACGTGCGCGTGACATGATCGCAGTCGGCTTAAGTAACGACCATTATCGAGTGTATGCAGGCGGCAAGGGTCCATTGCCGTTAGAGTTGGTGCCACACGAAACACAGGCAACAGAGGAATTTGAGAAAATCTTTCAGTATTTAGGCTGGCCGAGTGAGGCTGATGTGGGCATTGAACCTATTCGGGAATACAAAAATGATGCAGCATTTCTCAATGCACTCTTAGCCCCTGGCAAATCTCCTGAGCTTCAGAATTTCATTAATTTCTTAACAACAAAACCTGATCTGGGTGAAATTGATATGCAGGGGGGAAATTTGAAAGATCTTCATGAAGCTTTTCGAGCCCGTATACCAGCTCTCCACCGGCTGTATGCTATCATGCCTGATACTCCTCCGGCCGTCCGTACGTTGCTGCAGGATATAGCACTTCGTCACCACAATGACCCTCAGAGAGTGAAGGACGAACTCTCTCTCGGGGTGAATGGCGACTTAGTCACAGCGATGCATATGGTATATAACACTATGGGACGTCTAGTGACTATTCACGATGCGCGCCTTCAGCGGGGATTGTTATACCCAGGACTCGTGCAAGGCGGTATCCCCGATGTTGTTAGCGCCTTCGAGACGCTCCGTGCTTGATTAAAGCCATTATCTCTGTTACAATACACCACTGATGATTACAAAAGAGAACAAATCACAGGCAATTGCTTTGACTCAGGTTTCAAAGGACGATGTTGGTAGCCCACAGGCACAAGCATCTATCTTGACGGCTCGTATCAAAGAGGTGACTGCTCACCTTCAAACCAACAAGCACGACCATATGGCTCGTCGCGGTCTGATCCAGATGGTTGGTAAAAGGAAGCGCCTCCTCAAGTATCTCGAGCGTAAAGACTTTGAAGGCTATAAAGCCGTTGTCGCCAAACTAGGACTCCGCAAATAAGCGGAGTTCTTTTATACTGGGCAGTAGTCGGACTTGACAAATCTTACATTATTTGCTATTATTGTAATAATAAATAAAAAAGACAAACACTATTACTATGGAACATCTCCCGAACGCTGGATCAGAAGATCATCAAGAACCGCTATACAAACGTGCCGCGGCGGCACGTGAGGCCAGTAATGATGCGGCTTTGGAAGAGCTACAAACAGAAGCTGACGATTGGGCAAATGAAGGGCTAGAATCAGGCAAGCGTCGAGTATCGATAGATGTACGACAAACTCCTGAAAGCATGTCAGAGTTTGCTTTGGCCCATAAACTGGAAACGGCTGTCAAAAGTGCAGCAACTGACGCTCATGAAACAGAAATTGTGCAAACCCCTGAGGGTCCCGTGACTGTCGAACGTGGCAAATTAGCAGATGGGGTTATGTTTGAGATTCGTACAAGACTCGATGGTAGTATTGAGGACGCCGTTATCATCAATGAAGTCGGATCAGGTGGACAAGTTACAACGCATGAGGTGACAAGCCTTCAATCACCCGAGAACCCAGAAGCCCACACTTTGATGGTCGATGGTGAAACTATGAAGCCCGGAGATAAGTCTGTCGAATCATTTATCGAGCATATAGCCGAGCAATCAATGAATCCCGAGGTAAGCAGTCAGGCAGATGGTTCATTAGAGGGAATGGCTGCTTCACTGGGTTCACTTGAGAGTCAGCTTGCTCAGGTAGATAAAAACCTTGAACAGGCTGGTGAACAGCTCGGGGATGTGGGCGAAAAGCTCACCAAGCTATTCGAATTACTTGTCGAATTAATGGCTGAGCTACAAAATAGATTGAACGAAATCACAGCTGAAACAGACCAGGCGGTGATAACTGAGCGCCGCAAAGAACTAAATGAAACAATTAAGCGTTATGCAGAGAAGATAGCCCATCTGTAATGAGACTACGAAAAAAGAACTCCGCAAATAAGCGGAGTTCTTTTATATTAAGAGCTATGAAAGGCAGGCTGTATCCTGACAAGTTCAGCCAGTATATGGTAGGGGATGTTGTTCGCCTGCGCCGAGACGTGCGAGGTGTATACTAATACTATGAGCACACCAAAAACAGTTATTCAGCTGAAGCACGTGACAAAACAGTGGGGAAGCCTCGCCGCCTTAAACGATGTATCGTTCAAGGTACAATCCGGTGAAATCGTCGGATTTGTCGGGGCCAATGGCGCAGGCAAGACCACCACGATTAGCGCAATCCTGGGATTTATTGGGGCGACGGTCGGTACAGTGGAGCTGTTTGGCGAAAAAGTCGAGCCACAAAGTGCCCACAAACTTCATAACCGTATTGGCTATGCAGCGGGCGACATGGAGTTACCGGCTAAACTGACGGCTCGGCAATATTTCTCATTTTTACTGCACCAATCGGACGGTGATTACGCCGATCAGTACAAAGAGCTTGTACAGCGCTTTAAGCCAGAACTAGGCAAAAAAATTGGCACGTTGTCTCGTGGTAACAAGCAAAAAATTGCCTTGATTGCAGCCTTCATGACAGATCCAGACGTGGTTATCCTCGATGAGCCAACGAGCGGCCTGGACCCGGTAATGCAAGAAGCCTTTTTGGGCCTCGTGCGTGATTTGCGAGCCCGCGGCAAGACGATCTTTATGTCTTCGCATTATCTGACAGAAGTAGCCGATGTCTGTAGCCGCGTGCTCCTGATGCGCGAAGGCGTCATTATACAAGATGTATCCGCCCAACAACTTCTAAAACGCAGCGGCAAGCAGGTGCACATTGTGACTGGCTATAAAGCTATCCGACCACCAAAAGGAGCGAGTGAAGTAAAGACAACCACCAAAGGCACCAAAACGACGCTGTCGTTTGTCTATAACGGCCCCGCTGACGAACTTCAACCATGGATCGCCAGCGTCAAACAGCTCCTCGATATTGAGATTACCGAATACAACCTCGAAGGAGCCTTTAAATCACTCTATGAATCGGAGGAGAAGTCATCATGATGCGATCTGTTTATCTAAAAACTCTCTATGACAAACGTTGGTTTATTTTTGGATGGACGCTCGGGTTGATGGCACTTACGGCCCTGATGGTCGTCTTTTTCCCGGCGATGCACCAGGATGGTTCGCTGGATGCGCTAGTAAAAAACATGCCGCCAGCTTTTCAGGGACTCGTCGGCAGCCTGGCCGATCTCAATTCATTTGATACGTATCTTGCCTCTCAACTATTTGATATCCGCATGCCACTAATTGCAGGTATTATGGCGATTATCTTAGCGCTGGGTCTGAGTACGGCCGAGGAAGAGCGGGGAGAGCTGCGAACGCTACTATCGTTACCGTTGAGCCGTGTCAGGTTACTATTTGAGAAATGGCTAGCGCTCTGCAGCATTATGGCCATTAGCGTTCTGGGCGTAGTGGCTGCTATTTATACTATTGGGCCACTGATTGAGGGCGGGAGTATTGAATTAAGCGCGCTGCTGAGACTGGTATTTATGACCTGGCTCATCATGGTAGTATTTGGCACGGTGACGCTAGCGGCGGGCTTTGCGACCGGTAGTCGCGCTGCGGCCAATACGCTGAGCATCTTGGTGATTATCGGGAGCTTCATCCTGACGACGTTTGGGCAGAGTGTCGACTGGCTCCGTGATTTTGAGAAATTCTCGCTGCTTCACTATTTTCCAGCGGTTGATATTATAAAAAACGGCATCGACATAGTAGATGTGGTGGTATTTTGTTCGGTAATCGTGGTCTCGCTCGTGGCAGCGGTCGTTATATTTAGACGGCGCGATATCGCCTAAGATACTTGCTTAGCGCATCATAGCGACGACGGCAAAACGCCCATCGTCGTGGCGGTTACCTTTTAGAAATTGGCTATGAGAATAATAATTTTGATCGGCGGCAGAGTCGATGGGAGAGATGGTAATGTTTTGGGGTTGCACACCGGCTTGTATCAGTTGCTCGGTTGCGACTTCGTGGAGACCGCGATTATTAAAAGCGAAGAGAGGGTAATGCTCTTTGCTAGCCGCTGGGCTGAGCCACACGGTTATGTCTCTGGGATTAACCCCGTGCTCTTTAATAAGGTATTCAATTGATTTTGTGCCACCAAATTGTTCGAGATTGTGCCGGCCAAGGTGCGACAGCATGAGGATGCCTTTGGTCGGATCGTGAATAATCGCGCCAACACAATCGGCTAGGGGGAGAAAGAGGGCGTGGCCCGGTGTAGTCACAACAGCCCCATCAAGCACAAGTGTGGATTGTGATACCATTCCGTCACCTTTATCGCTATCTCTGAGCGCTTGGTAGCGGCAGAAATCGTCACCTTGGTATGCGAGATGTACGAGCGTGGTATTGGCCATGGCGATGTTATGACTTGTTAAAAAAGCTTGTCGGTTTGTAGCCACAGCGACTCTCTGGTCCGAGCTAAGGGCACGCATTGAATTATCGGCTGCCGACGAGCAGGCAATCTCAAGACTCATGAGGCTGCCGCTGCCTGGCTGGAGACGACCGCTTCATCCTGGTTGATGACAGAGCATGTCCACCTGCCGGCTTCATGAGTAACCCCATCGTTATTCATACCCATACCCGTGAGCCAGCCTTCTTCCGCATAGAATCCGGCTATGGTGGCGGAAGGAACGGTAGTCCGCTCAATATTGCGTTCAATAAGTACGACGAGCTGAACGGCGCGGGCGCCAAGCGGTCGGCTGGTGAGGTGGGTCGTCACTTTTTCCACGGTTGTGCCGCTATCGAGGATGTCGTCGATGAGGATGACGGGTCGCTTACGGAGATCTATGGTATCTGGAAGATCCCATATAATCTCGGGTTCTTTGGCTGCGTGACCTTCACCGTACGTCGAGGTCCTCATGTATTCCATGTCTGGGTGAAAATCTGGGTCAAGCATGGTAATCGCCTGCATCAGCTCGCTCGCAAAGGGAACGGCGCCTTTCAGAAGACAAGTGAACAGGGGGTTCTTATGTCGGTACTCATCGATGAGCTGCTGAGCAATTTCTTTGATGCGTTTGTCGATCTCGGCCGAGGTAGCAATTACTTCCATTTTCCTACTATACCAAACAATTTCCGCTGGAGTGATATAATGGATACAACACAAGCCAGGGCGAGGTAAGTGGTGGATAGAGTCATTTGTAAATTACAAATTGCTGTACCCGTTACTTATTCGCTTCATCAATAGAGGGCGAGTGAACAAAAAAGGAGGAGACATATGTCTACAATCAACCCTACAGGCAAGGATATTATTAGTGTCAGCACTGAACTGGCTGGTAAAACATTAACCCTAGAAGTGAACCGTGTGGGCTTTCGTACCACTGCTAGTGTGCTGGTTAAATACGGCGATACCGTGGTACTGGGTACCACACAGGTCGGCAGCCGACCGATTCAGCTCGACTATTTCCCGCTGAGTGTGGACTATGAAGAAAAAATGTATGCAGCTGGCAAGATCTCTGGCAGCCGCTTTATTAAGCGTGAAGGCCGCCCGAGCGACGAAGCCATCCTGATTGGCCGTATCATCGACCGCCCAATCCGCCCGCTCTTTCCAAAAGGATACCGTGCTGAAGTACAGGTGGTAGCCAGCGTATTATCAATGGACCCAGCCTTTAGGCCCGACATGGTGGCCATGACCGCCGCCAGTGCCGCCCTGTCTATTAGCGGTGCGCCGTTTGATGGCCCCGTGGCTGGCCTGCGCGTCGGTCGAGTGAATGGTGAGTTCAAAGCCTTCCTGAGTCCCGAAGAACGTGAACAATCCGATCTTGACCTCGTGGTAGCTGGCATTAAAAGCGGCGTGGTGATGGTGGAAGCCGGTGCTAACGAAATCGATGAAGAAGTCGTGATTGAGGCAATTGCCTGGGCACACGAAGCTATGCAACCAGCCATCGCCTTGCAAAAAGAACTGGCTGAAAAAGTTGCTAAAAGTCCTATCGAATACGAATTGGTGCTCCCGAACGACGCCATTCAAGCTGCAGTTGACGCTTGGGCGCACGAACAGTTTGGTGAAAAACTCCACAAGCCATACCCAGAACGCAACGAAATGATCAACGAGCTTCGCTGGAAGTTCCACGAAGAAATGGCCGAGAAAGTCGGTGATGAATACGCTGATGCTCGCGATGAATACGACGAAGCCTTTACGATGGCGCTGCATAAAGACGTCCGTCGTGGTATCGTCGAGTCGCAGACCCGCCCCGATGGCCGCAAGCTCGATGAGATTCGCCAACTGAGCTCGGAAATCGGCATCCTGCCACGTGCCCACGGCTCAAGCCTGTTTACACGGGGTATCACCCAGGGTATGAATATCGTGACACTTGCACCTCTTAGCTTTGCTCAAATGGTCGACACCATGGAAGTCACGGACGGTGAACGCCGCTACATGCACCACTACAACGCCCCTGGCTATACCGTCGGTGAAGTACGACGTCTGGGAAGCCCCGGACGACGTGAAATTGGCCACGGGTATCTAGCGGAGCGCGCGGTTCTACCGGTGCTGCCAAGCGAAGAAGATTTCCCGTACGCTATTCGAAGCGTGACTGAGATCATGAGCCAAAACGGTTCGACTTCAATGGCCGCTACCTGTAGCTCAGTCCTGGCGCTGATGGATGCTGGTGTGCCGCTGAAGCGACCCGTCTCTGGTATTGCCATGGGTCTGATGATGGAAGGTGACAAGCCATATATCTTGAGTGACATTGCTGATGCCGAAGATTTCGCCGGTGACATGGACTTCAAGGTGACCGGTACCGAAAATGGCATCACGGCTGTACAAATGGACATGAAACTCCACGGCCTGCCAGTCTCAGTGCTTGCCGAAGCGATTCGTGCCAGCACCCCGGGCCGCCAGCACATCTTGGCACACATGCTCACCACCATTGCGGCTCCAAAGACGAGCCTCAGCCCGTATGCACCACGCATCGAGAAGATCAAGATTAACCCAGATAAGATCGGTGCCGTGATTGGTAAGGGCGGGGAAGTGATCAACAAGATTACCGCTGAAACCGGTGCTATGATCGACATCAAAGACGACGGCCTTATCACGGTTGCTAGTAACGACGCAGCCAGCATCGAAAAAGCTATCAACTGGATCAAGGGTCTCACCGAAGAACCAGAAGTTGGCCGTATCTATGAAGGAACCGTCGTCAGTATCAAAGACTTCGGCGCGTTCGTGAACATCCTGCCTGGCATCGACGGCATGGTGCATATTTCGCAGCTCTCGAATGAGCGAGTAGAAAAAGTTACCGACGTTCTGCACGAAGGCCAGGTCGTGAAAGCTAAGCTTACGGGCATTGATGAGCGTGGCCGCTTGAGTCTGAGTCTTAAAGACGTAGAGTAGGCTGGGCGTGGATAAGCAAGCACAGCTTGATCAAATTAAGGCAGATATTCTGGAGAAGAATATCTGCCCAGATTTGGCCGAGACGGCGACGAATCTCGTGATGGGTGATGGCAACACCGACGCCGATATTGTCTTTATCGGTGAGGCACCAGGCAAGAACGAGGATGAGCAGGGCTTACCATTTGTGGGTGCTGCCGGTAAGTTCTTAAACGAAATGCTCGCGGCCGCCGGTATGGACCGGAGCGATGTGTATATTACCAACATCGTGAAATATCGCCCACCGAACAATCGTGATCCACTGCCTGAGGAAAAGAAGGCTTTTTGGCCCTATCTCCTGAAACAACTACAAGTCATTGAGCCAAAAGTCGTCATTACCTTGGGCCGCCATAGTATGGAATATTTTCTGCCCGACATGAAGATCAGCCAGATCCACGGCCAGCCCAAACGAATCCAGTTTGGTGACCACAAGTTGGTGATTGTGCCGCTATATCATCCGGCTGCTGCACTTTATAACGGCTCCATGCGTCAAACGCTCATTGATGATTTTCTAAGTGTTCCAAAGGTAATCGAGCAGCTATCCACGGTCTAGTCTTGAGTAAGGGTGCCTTGTTTCGATATAAGAAGACAGCCCAACCCAGCTAAGGCGGCAATACCGAAAGCGGCGATAAAGAGGGTACGTAAATCAGGCACAGCTAGTGTTAGCGCAAGCAGTATTCCCCACACGAACACATAGGCAGCATCGCACGCTATCTCCATGCTAACTATATACTGAGCGCCTTTGTATTTCGCATGGTGGTAATACGTGCTAACCCAGGCGTTTTGCAGGTAGGCTAGAGATGATTGGTACAATGCTCCCACTACGCCAATAGTCAGAGGAGTCTGAGCGAATATACGCATAAGATTTACGACACTAATCATTACAGTACCTTGGCGCAGTACGGAACGATCTTTTTGCCTGTCTCCTCGCCAGCCGGCAATCCAAGCTGCACCCGCAGCAGCAAGAGCGCCTACCGTTGCGATGATACCAATGGAGTGAAAATTGCCAATAACGACTGCTAAATAGATCGGCCAGAACATCATACTCACTGTTGTTTCGACGTTAAAGCAAAAATTTGCTACTAAGTCATTACGAGGAGCGCCCGACAGATTATAACGGACAATTTGGGGTGCTTGGGATTTGGCGATAGTACGCATGTGACGAAGGGGAGCGAAAGTAGAAAGGACAACTAAGATGGCGGAGGTCAATAACCATGGTGTGCCAAGCAAGCTGCCAATGATACCTCCGACGAGAGGCCCCACGATACTAAATAGCTTACCAACGATTTCAATCTTTGCAAGGTTTGAACTTTTCGTCGAATGTTCAACGACTTGAGCGATAAAAGAATGTTGAGCATTCCAGACGAAACTATTGGTTACTGCCAGACAAAGCGCGCCTATCAGAAGCAGCCACACAGAGTCCTGAGAGGAATAAGCAGCAATTGTCAAAAATTGCAGAGCACCGAATAGAAAGCCAATGCCTAGGCCGATGTGCGCTCCATGTGCCTGGATCAATTTCATAGCCCCGTAGTTCATGCATAGTTTACTGCCGGCATAGACTAGATAAAAGAGGGTGATAAGTGTTAATGATCCACCGCTCTGGAGTACAATAAGCGGGATAAATACCCCGACTATACTGTTGCCTAGGGTAAATAGGTTAAGTGCCCAAGCAATCCCCTGAAGCTTATCTTGTATTGTTGTAAGTGTTGCCATTATCTAAATAATACTACAGCCAATCTGCCGCCATTGCCAAACTCGACATTATTTGCTATACTGAGACCACTTGAAAGAGGGAACTTTCTGACATTGGCTACCCCTCACGCTTGTATTTTATTTATGAAATTAACTAATTCTAAACAACCAAAAGGAGAATTAACATATTATGGGTCAACGACGACTCTCTAACCCCCAAGGTGATGACCTTTCGAAGCGTTCTCAAGGACAGCAACGACAAAAATCAAACAACACGGTACTAAATAACACCACCACCCGTAAGGGTGAAGTGTTCCGAGCTCAGCGCCGCACCAGCGAAGATGTCAACATTCGTGCTTCGCAGCACATTATCAACGTGCCCGTGAATAAATCTATTTACAACGGCTATGATGGACGTCAATTTAGTATTGCCGATCAAAAGAAGGCTCCACGGACAAATGGTCCAAAGCTTCGTATTATGCCAATCGGTGGCCTGGGCGAAATGGGTATCGGTAAAAACATGATGGCCATTGAATACGATAACGAAATTATCATCATCGACTGTGGCTTCCTGTTCCCGGGCGCAGATTACCCCGGCATCAACTACATCACGCCGGACATTACCTACCTGGAAGAAAACAAGCACAAAATCAAGGCTCAGATCTTTACTCACGGTCACCTCGACCACATTGGCGCCTACCGCCACGTAGCCCACCGCTTGCCAGCACCTGTCTACGGCAGTAAATTCACGCTTGCTATGGTCAAACGCACCATGGAAGAAGCCGTCAGTGGCTACGAACCCGATTACCACGAAATGGATCCTGAAGCGCACGAGCGCGTTCAGATTAGCGATAACTTTAGTATCGAACTGGTACGAGTGAATCACTCGATTCCTGATGCGACCGCTGTCGTTGTCCGGACGCCGCTTGGTGTTCTGGTTGACACCGGTGACTGGCGCTTTGAAGAGAACCCGGTCGATGGTCGTAAATTTGACCTCGAACGTTTGACCGAGATTGCCACCAAAGAGGGCATTCTAATGCTGATGAACGAAAGTACCAACTGTGAGAGCGAAGGTGGCCATACCCACGGCGAATTTGATATTCAGGTCAGTATGGGCCAGGTGATGGAAAAATACCCCAACAGCCGCCTCATCCTCAGCTGTTTCTCGTCTCAAATTCACCGTATGCAGGTGATCTTAGATGAGGCCAAAAAACACAACCGTAAGGTCGCGTTTGCCGGCTACAGCATGATCCAGAACCTGGAAGTGGCGCTGCGTACCGGCACCATTAAGATTCCCAAAGACGTGGTCGTGAAGATGGAAGACGTCGTGAAGTTGCCTGATGGCAAAGTAACGATCGTCTGTACCGGTTCTCAAGGTGAGTTCAACGCGGTGCTTAACCGTATGGCATCTGGCTCGCACAAATTTATTAAGATTAAAAACTCTGATGTGATTGTCTTTAGCTCCAACCCAATCCCTGGTAACGAAAAATACGTCGTGCGCACGGTTGATGGCCTGATGCGCGAGGGAAGTGATGTTATCCAAAACGGAAAGAGTCACCTGACGGGTGTGGGCCCGCTCCACCTTTCTGGGCACGGCTATTACGACGACCACGTCAAGCTTGTTACTGCCCTTAACCCAACCTACTACCTGCCAATTCACGGTGAGTTCCATATGTTGGTGCATAACGCCGAGTTAGCTGAAAAAGAAGGCGGTATCCCACGCGCTAATATCTTTGTGTGTGACTCTGGTGACGTCATTGATATTACCAGTGAGGGTGCCAAAAAAGCTGGTCGTATCCCGGTCGGTGGCATTATGTACGATGACAGCGGCGCGATTGTATCCGAAGTGGTGCTAAAAGACCGCATTCACATGGCCAACGAAGGTATGTTTGTGGTGGTACTCACGGTAGCCCGCGGTAGCGGACGCCTCATGACCAGCCCTGATATCATTTCGCGCGGCTTTATTTACCTGCGCGACAGCGAAGAGCTGATGGGCCTCATCCGCCAATACCTGAAGCAAAAAGTTTCACGTGGTTTTGGCAAAAAATTTGATATCGATGTCATGAAGAAAGAAATCAAAGACGAGATTACGCATATTCTCTACGACCAGACTCGTCGCACCCCAATCGTGATCCCGGTGATCAACGAAATTGGCGGTAGTGGCAATGGTGGTGGCCAAAACCGTCAGGGCAGTGACAACCGCGACAATCGTGACAACCGTGGTCCGCGCCCCCAGGACCCTCGTCCACACCACCCCGAATTACCAGCTGAAGAACCCTTTGTACTGAAAGAACCAGCCGTTTTCCACCCACCCCAAGTCCCAGATTCTGAAGCGACCGAACCGCGTGTCCGCACCGATACTCGCGGCTACTAAGGCGGTCGTGTATGCGCCTATTTGAGCATCCTATACTGCAGCGCGTGGTGGAGCTTGGCGCACCACATCCGGAAGACATCGTTATTACGCACGGCAGTGCCCTAGTGATCTACGGCATACGAGAAAAGAACCCTCGCGGTGATATAGATATCGTCACCACCAAACAGAACATCACATATTTACAAGAAATTCTTGGCTGGAAAGAAGTACCCCGTACTATAGGTTACGACAAAGCTGGAGTGCCCAAGACGGTATCTCGCACAGTAAGTCTTGACGGTGAATTTGATGTGTATCTGCATGATTTTGTTGCTGCTTGGGCGAAAGAGCAGGGGCAAGGGCGCGTTCAGCTATCTCGACTTAAAGAGTTTAGCGAGCAGGACAGAGCAACGGGTATATGGGTAGCTATGCCTCAATTTGTCCGTCTCACGAAAGAAAAGTCACCTCGGCAAAAAGATATTGATGATATAGTCCTGATTGACACCTATCTGGAGCGACTCAAGCACGAAGCGCGCGAACCATAAGCCTCTTGCAATATGTAGTAAATTTTGCTATAATGCAAGCATTCGAGCGAATAGTCAAGCTTGCTTGTAGTATTCCGAGAATGTGCAACATTACATCTTCTCATGAAGATATAATATGAGTATGTATCGACTCGTAAACAGGGTATAATAAGCATAGATTATGGCAAAGAAAAGAAAAACTACTCGCAAAAGAACGCCCGCTAAAAAGGCACCCCAGCACAAGCTACCGGAGGGTTTTTGGTCGCAGGTAGGGGCGATTACGCTTATCGCGATCTCTATCCTATTTGTCGTTTCATGGTTTGGGGCAGGTGGCCCTGTGCTGGAATGGATGCATCAGTTCGCGCTTTCCACCCTTGGCTACGCGGTCTATATCGTGCCGCTCCTCTTTATCTATGTCGCGATTGAGACCTTTCGAGCGGAAGATAATAAATTACCGTTTGTGATGAAACTGGGTACGGCTCTTCTGATTGTGTGGTTCGCGGGTCTCTTTGGCCTGATGGACAGCGGCCCAGAGGGTAAGACGACCGGTGGATTTATCGGCGATATTATTAATACTGGCATGCTGGGGCTGGTCAACAGCGGGGTGGCGGCCTTTATCTATGTGGTGCTGATACTCGTCACCATGCTCTTTGTGTTTCGGCTTTCACCGATCGAGATTATTCGTAAATTATGGGAGCTTGCGCGGCGTAACACTGACGAAGAGGAAGCAAATGTGCGCGTGATGCGCGAAGCTCAAGTGGCAGCGGCACCAAAATCGACCAAACTCGGCGACTTTAAGCTCAACGCCGGCGTGCCGACCCTTGATCCAAACGATTCAGAAGATAAGAAGTCATCCCGCCTCTCAACACTGCGTGGTAGCGTTACACAGGACAAAGCCGCTGAAAATAGCGCGGCTTTAGTAGCGGTGAGTGACCCGAATTGGAAATCACCAAGTCTTGAGCTACTTGAAAAGAAACAGAGCCCAGCCGATGCCGGTGACGTGCAGCACAACGCCCAGATTATTAAAGACACACTGGCGGAATTTAGCATTGATGTGGAGATGGAAGGAGCCAACATTGGTCCGAAAGTTACCCAGTACACGCTCAGGCCACCGAGTGGCGTCAAGCTGACGCGCATCACGGCGCTTGAAACCAATATCGCCTTGAACCTGGCAGCTCAGACGCTGCGTATTGAGGCACCAATCCCCGGCCAGCGCGCCGTCGGTATTGAAGTGCCAAACCGTAAAGCGGCTGATGTGCGTCTGCACGGCATCTTGAGCTCGAAACAATGGCAATCGGCTCGCGAGCCGCTGAGTTTTGCGATCGGTAAAGACATTTCCGGTGAAGCCGTTATCGGTGAGCTTAATAAAATGCCCCATCTTCTGATCGCTGGTCAGACCGGTAGTGGTAAGTCGGTGATGATCAACACTTTGCTCACCAGCCTGCTGTACCGTAACAGCCCCAGCGACATGAAACTGATCTTGGTTGACCCTAAGCAAGTGGAAATGGCCCCATACGAGGACATTCCACACCTGCTGACTCCTGTGATTACCGAGCCTGAAAAGACGATTAGTGCCTTGAAATGGGCGGTCAATGAGATGCAGCGCCGCTATAGTCTGCTGGCCGAGGAAAAACTGCGCGATATCAAGAGCTACAACGAAAAGATCCAAGCGCACGCGACCAAGATTTCAGTGGCCGACGAAGACGGTAATGTGCACCAGCACGATGAAGGCGCCATGCCATATATCGTGATTGTGATTGATGAGCTGGCGGATCTGATGATGGTCGCCGCCCGCGACGTCGAAGCCTTGATCGTACGCCTGGCCCAAAAAGCCCGTGCGGTTGGTATCCACCTAGTGCTCGCCACCCAGCGCCCAAGTGTCGATGTTATTACCGGCTTGATCAAGGCCAACATCCCGGCCCGAATTGCCTTTACGGTTGCTAGCCAAGTAGATAGCCGGACAATCCTCGACCAAATCGGCGCTGAAAAGCTCTTAGGCCAAGGTGACATGCTGATCCTGACACCAAGTATGAGTAAACCACGCCGTATTCAGGGTGCGTGGGTGATGGACGACGAAGTCAGTAAGATCACCGATTATCTGCGGCTGCAATCGGCACCACAGTACAACGATGAAATTGTGTCGCAGCCTGTCCAGCTCAACGGCAAGGGTGGGGTAGTGATGGACTTCAACGGAGGCGACGGCGATGATATGTACAAGGACGCCCTGCGCGTGGTGGTCGAGAGCAAGAAAGCCAGCACTAGCCTGCTTCAGCGCCGCTTGCGGATTGGCTATGCCCGCGCGGCTCGGATTATCGAAGAGATGGAAGAGCAAGGGGTTATTGGGGCGGCCGATGGTTCGCGTCCTCGAGAGGTGCTGATCTCTAGCCTCGATGAGCTCGGATCTAGCGACGACTTCTAAAACATATAGCTATGCTAGAATAAAGCATATGCGTTATAAGTATGGTTTTACAATCGTCGAGCTCCTCATCGTCATTGTCGTGATCGGGGTTTTGGCGGCTATTACTGTTGTGGCGTATAACGGAACTCAGACAAAGGCGAACAATACGCAGACGATTGACGCAGTGAAACAGTTTATAAAAGCGTATAGCCTTTATGCAGCTGACAATGGCGACTATCCTCAGGTGACTGGTTGTCTGGGCGAAGGATACCCAGCACCGAATCACTATTGCTTATCGCAGAGTGGAACTAGTACCTGCTGGGGGACGGGATCAGCTAACAGTCTGGCAATAAATACAGCACTGAAGCCCTATATGAACGGGAAAGTACCATCACCCAGTATGCAAGGAGCGGCGTGTGGGAGTACGACCTACGTGGGAGCATACGGATACTACAATCCCACGAACAAAACGGTGACGGTTTATATGATCTTACGCGGTGATCAAACGTGTCCGCCGATGAGCCCAAACGCTTCTTCTCCAGGCAGGGTGTCCGCAGATGACGCTACAAGGTGTTATTACATTCTCGCTGCAGTCTAGCGCAAAACTACAGATTATAGTATAATCAATCTGTTACTAACTCAGCTTATGTACCAGCATAAGCATCCATAAGGATTCCAAAGGAGGAACACTATGAAGGATTACGAACTGACCGTTCTTATCCATCCAGATCTTGAAACAGATATGGAAACCCCACTTGGTAAAGTTCGCGATATCGTGAAAAATGCCGGTGGTGAAATCACCAAAGAAGACAACTGGGGCAAGAAAAAACTTGCCTACACCATCAAGAAGGAAAACTTCGCTGTCTACGTCTACATGGAAGTCAAACTTCCAGCTGACGCGCTGCTAAAAATTAGCAACACGCTCAATATCACCGACGAAGTTCTTCGTTACCTACTTGTGACTGTTGATGAAAAGGGCCGCAAAGCTCTTGAAGAAGCGAACGCTAAGGCGTCTACAGACGCAGGGGAAGAGGAGTAATCCACTATGGCACGCAGTATTAACCAAGTAATTTTGCTGGGTCGTTTGACCAGAGATCCAGAAGCACGCACCACAACCAGTGGTAAAACCGTCGTCAGTTTTAGCCTCGCGGTTGACCGCGTCGGTCAAGACGACCAAGCAGACTTTTTTGACATTACCGCCTGGGAAAAGCTCGGCGAACTTGTGACTCAGTACCTGTCAAAAGGTCGTCGCGTGTTGGTACAGGGTCGCCTGCGCCAAGACAGCTGGGACGACAAAGAAACCGGCAAAAAGCGCTCACGCGTCGAAGTCACTGCGACTGATGTAACCTTCCTTGACGGTCCATCGGGTGATACTCAGGGCTCAGCCGCACCAGCATCTAATTCAGCAACTAATAAAAAATCAGACGATGTGGTTATCGAAGATATCGACGACAAGCCTATCGACCTATCTGAAATCCCATTCTAGGAGAATAAATTTATGGCACTAAAACGAGCAAAAAAAGATACTCCAGCGTATTTTGACTACAAAGATGTAAAAACGCTGCAGCGTTACATCAACATCTACGGACAAATTGAGCCGATCTCAAAGACCAGCCTCAACGCCAAGCAGCAGCGCCAATTAGCAACCGCTATCAAGCGTGCCCGTCACCTTGGTATGCTTCCATTCGTAACTCAAGGATAGACCAGAGCAATGTACCAACCAACTGACCTCAAAAAAGGCACGGTTATTCAACTCGACGGCAAGCCGTACAAAGTCACCGACTATAGCCAAAAAGTGATGGGGCGAGGCGGCAGCATTGTTAATGTGAAGCTCAAAAACTTGATTGATGGCAGCGTCATCCCCAAAACCTTTAAGGGCCAGGATAAGATAGAACCAGCCGAAGTGAACAATAAAAGTGTTCAATATCTCTATAGCGACGGAGCCAAGTTTTACTTCATGGATCCCGAGAGTTTTGAACAATTTGAGCTTGGTGCAGACCTGATTGACGATGCCGCGCTGTACCTGAAAGAAGGCGATAATCTCAACCTTCAGTTTTTCGATGGCCGGGTGATTACGGTGGAACTACCTAAAAATATTTACCTCGAAGTCACCTACACGGAAGACGTGGTGAAGGGTGATACTTCCGGAGCGGTGCTTAAAGACGCCACCGTGGAAACGGGGTTGAATGTACGTGTGCCAGCCTTTATCAAAGTTGGTGACATTATCTCTGTCGACACTTCGACAGGTGAGTACCGCGAACGCAAGAAATAGATTGATATTGCTAATGCTATACTTAAGTAATGGCAGCGGGCAAAAAACCAAAACGAGCAGAAGCTAAACTTCATCCACTCCATCCCAAGCGAGTAAAGGGAGCAGTCTCGCGGCACTACTACTATTACATGCCAAACAAAAAACACCATCGTGTGCTGATATGGGTGGTGTTTTTAGTTACCTCAATGATTATTGCTCTTCAATTGCTATATCCGCTGGATCGCGCTTTGCCGCTGGCCCAGATTAACCAGACACGGGTCGGTTGGAGCAATCATGACACGATGGCTAAAATGCTGGTGGAGCGGTTTGACAAGACTAAAATCAAGCTGACAATCGGGAAGGATAAAGCTGTCGTCTATCCCTTGAAAGTGGCAGGCAGTGAGCCGAATATCGAGGCAATGATTACTAAGCTGAGCGACTATCCCCTCTGGCTGCGGTATATACCATTCTCGGTTTTCTGGCCGCCAGCTCCCATCAAGACGGCTGATATCTCGTATTCCAGTCGAGTGCTCACAGAATTTAGCCAGGCGCGCAGCCAGGAGCTGAGCTTTGAGCCAACCAGTGCGCGCCTCGCCATTAAGGATGGGACACTGGTGGCGACTACCGATAAAGCAGGTAGCACGGTGTCGGCCGATAGTGTACGTAACATCCTGAAGAAAACCTCGTTTACTCTCGGTAAGACAACTACCGTAGTTGTACCTACTCAGCGAACTGAAGCTCCGATGACGATGGACGATTTTGCAGCTGTGCGAGCCCAGGCTGAGGCGGCTCTAGGCCGCGTACTGCGTATTTCGGCGGGGAGTGAGGTCTTTACGCCTTCACGCACAGTCGTTGCCTCATGGTTTGTGATCGGCAGCGACGACAAAGGTATGCCCACACTGACGGTTGATCCGGCGCGGGTCGCGGCATATCTCGCAGAGATGAATGCCAAAGTCGGCACACCAGCCGGGCAAACCAACGTCTCGATCGTCAACGGCCGAGAAACCGGCCGGACGCTTGGGGCGACAGGACGAGCGATCAACCAAGAGTTACTTATACCGGAGTTATCTGAGTACTTGTTACAGGGCACGGGCCATTCTCCGTTTGAAGCGCCGTTTATGGATGTAGCCCCCGGGATCATCTATAACAACAAATACACCGCAACCCAGGAAGGCTTGCAGGCGTACGTGAATGATATCAGCACGAGTCGCAATGTTCGTATTTCGATTCAACAACTCGATGGGGGGCGATGGGCTGCGAGTGCTCGGGCCCAGGAAAGTACGCCGAGCGCCAGCACCTTCAAGTTATTTGTTTCCTTGATGTTATTCGACAAGATGGATAAAGGGGAAACCAATTGGAGCGACCCGATGCTCGATACCACTGTGTCTGGCTGTTTTGACCGTATGACGATTGCTTCCACTAACCCCTGCGCCTACCAGTGGCTTGATACATGGGGACGGGATAATGTGAATGCCTTTGTGTATGCCCATGGTTTTAGCCAAGGGACGAGTTTTACAAATCCGCTCGCCACCCACACCACGGCGGCCGATCTGACGAACTTCATGATTGGGCTGAATAATGGCACGCTGGTGAAGGAGCCTTATCGGAGTCGGCTGTTGCATAATTTGTTTATCCATCCGTATCAAGAGGGTATCCCTTCAGGAAGTGCCGGGATCGTGCATAATAAAGTGGGCTTTTTGTGGGACTACGTGCACGATACGGCTATCGTGCAGCATCCACGGGGCACATATGTCATGACAGTCATGACCAAAGGTCAATCTTATCGCGCGATTGCCGGCATTACGCGCGAAGTTGAACGTATCATGTACCCCTGAGAAGGTGGTAAGATAGACGTATGCAAAAACAACGCCTTGATGTCTACCTTGCGGCTCAGAAGCTGGTTCAGAGCCGCTCTCAGGCCGAGAACTTTATTCGGCTTGGGAAAGTGACAGTTGATGGCCTCGTGGTAACCAAGCCCGGGTTCTTGGTGACGGCTCATAACAAAGTGGTGATTAAAGGGAGTGAGCGCTATGTCAGCCGCGCCGGACTCAAGCTCGCCAGTGTGGCGCAGCTCCTCAAACTCGATTTCCGGGAGAAGGTGGTACTCGATGTCGGTTCCTCAACCGGTGGCTTTACCGATTACGCCCTGCAGCACGGTGCCACCAAAGTCTTTGCCGTCGATGTCGGCACCGAGCAGTTGCACCCGAGTCTGAGGCGCGATCGGCGGATTGAGCTGCACGAAAAAACCGACATTCGTGATTTTACCCCCACTGAAACAGCGGATATTGTGGTGATGGATGTGAGTTTTATTAGTCTCAGAGAAATCTTGCCGCATATTGCGCGGATTGCTGGTGCCAAAACTCAGATTGTCGCTATGGTGAAACCACAGTTTGAAGCCGGTAGGGAGCAGGTGAACAAAGGAATTATCAAAAACGATGCGGTGCGTCGCCAGATTATGAAAGATTTCGAACTATGGGCCAAGCAATACTTTGTTATCGTGGATAAGCGCGACAGTGAGGTGGCTGGGAGTAAGGGCAACCGCGAGCGGTTTTATTTGCTAGCTCCAATTGTCCCTCACCAGGGGTAGGTTAGCTGTAAAAGGCAAAAAATGCTATAATAAGTATATCTGACCATGTTTGTACGTGGTCGGTGTTGTTGAGGGAAGGTTGTGAGCTTTATTATTCACTGCCGGTACCTTGGCAGTTAATAATTCGGTTCTAGAAATCTATCAATCATCTCTCAACTATGCCGACTATGTATAAGCAGAGCGTGAGACGAACATTTATGCCCATCTAGTTCTCAGGGAAGAGTGACATGAAACTGTTCAACAGGGGGGCCTCACGGTCCATGTCGGGGAAGGGTTCATCAGTAGCACTGCGGCGATCACTTATTGTGGTCACCGCCGGTGCTCTCATGGGCTCTGGCCTCATCGCAACGACCATGGTGGCTGCTTCCGCGCACCAAGGCAACATCAAGCCGATTTCGGCCAAGTGTGTCGATGCAGACACGATGGTGGCAACATACGAAGTGAGCTGGGCCAACGTGCCGGGCGAAGCTCGTAACACCGTCATTGGGTCGCGTACCGGCACCACCACGTTCAACGACAAGTGGGACGACAGTCCTGCTGCAGCGTCGGCGTGGGCCAACGTGAACCGCGGTGCGGTGGGAAGCGAAGCCGGGACTCGTTCCTGGACCGTGACCATCGAGAAGGCGCAGTTCGCCGGCTCCAACGGCCCGTGGGAGTACGCTCACTTCCCGTGGACCAACGGCACCACCAGTTCGCGGTACCACGACACACGTGTCGAGAGCTTCGACTGGAACAAGTGCGTGTCTACGTCGGTGAAGGATGCTTCGGCGTCTATCTCGATCACTCCGGCCACCTGCGACTCTCCGGAGAAGCTGGTGCTCGGTCCGACGAACAACGCCACCTGGGGCACCCCGACTCGTACCACGGGTCCGGGGCCGTTCTCGGTGCCGGCGATCGGAAATGCCGGCCCGCCGCAGCACCTGTTCCAGCCGGGACCTGGTGTCTCGGCGGACGGCAAGACCCAGACATTCACGGGTGAGCTCAAGGGCCCTGACACGTCGCAGAACTGCTGGGCTCGGGACGCCGCCGCTTCGGTGACGGTGCATCCGGGAACATGTGACTCTCCCGGCAGCGCAGAGGTGACGGGCCTTCAGTACGCGACGCTCGTGGGCACGCTCGACCAGTCGGTCGGTAGCCACGTGGCGCCGTTCCAGTCCGTCCCGCAGCACCTGTTCCCGAACGGTAGCGACGCCCTCCAGGTGCCGTACACCATTCCGGGCAAGGACACCTCGGTTAGCTGCAATCCGCCCGCCGTCTATCACCCTCGTGCCAAGGTTCGCGCCTACTGCGTGACCAAGCACTGGGGCGAGGGCGTCGCGGCGCTGATGAACAAGCAGTCGACTCAAGCGGTGCGCTACCACATCGTGCGGTCCGGCCAGGACCGCATCGTGACGGTGCGCGCTGGCAAGAACGTTCGGGTCGAGCTTCGTCATCTGCGAGTCGGCTCGGTCGTGAAGATCAAGGTCGGCCAGCTCGTTCTGGACCGTGCCAAGGTCAAGGGCGGCTGTTCATCGCCGCCCGATTCTCACACCGGTCAGCGAACCGGGACTGAGAGAGCCGCTGCTGGTTGAAGAGTGCTGATCCGGGCAAGCCGGGTCAATGCTCGTCTCATCCGGCTGGCCGGGACGACGGCTCCGAACAACGTTCGGGATGTCTTCTGGTCGGGTCGTGGAGCTGTCCCAGGAGCGCGCGGCAACGCGTATCTCTTTGGGCACACCTACGACTCCCAGCCCTCCGGGGTGGGAGTGCTGGATCATCTCAAGCGGCTACACCGCGGCATGATGATTAAGATCACCAAGGCTGGCAAGGTTATTCGATTCAAAGTGACGAAGACGGAGCGTGCTCCGCTCAACCTCTCCGAGAAGAAGATGGCTACCTTGCTTAGTCACCTTGGCACCCCGCGTATGAGCGTGACGACATGTCTTTGGAGTAAATCCAAGGGTAAATACGTCGCCCGTCTCATCGTGTACGCCAAGAAGATCCGCTAGAACCGAGCCGCCCGTCTCCCCTCCGTCACGCACGAGAGGGGGGACGGGCTTTCTTCATATCTGGAGGTTATTTCGAGACGTTGAAACGAAATTCGACGATATCGCCGGGTCGCATGATATAGTCTTTGCCCTCGGTGCGAACTTTGCCGGCACTTTTCGCAGCGGTTTCTGAGCCAGCAAACATGAGATCATCATAATCAACCACTTGTGCGGCGATGAAACCGCGTTCAAAGTCGGTGTGAATGACGCCTGCAGCTTGCGGTGCCGTCGCGCCTTTTTTGATAGTCCAGGCGCGAACTTCTTTTGGCCCGGCGGTTAGGTAACTCTGCAATCCGAGCGTATCGTAGGCCGCGTGGATCATTTGCTGGAGGCCCGTTTCTTTGACGCCGTAGCTCTCCAAAAGTTCTGCGGCATCAGCTTCATCAAGCCCTTTGAGCTCTTCTTCTAACTTGGCACAGACAAACAGGCTGGTGGCGGGGGCAACTAGCGCCGACATCGCTTGCTTCTTAGAATCATCACTCAGCGTCGCTTCATCGACGTTAAAGGCATATATAACAGGTTTGGCCGTAAGTAAGTGAAGATCACCAATAACTTCCTCATCAAGGGAGGGGAGAGCGCTGAGCGGCGTGCCGGCTTCAAGGTGACGCAGAAGGCTCTCAAGGTAGCTAGCTTGTTCACGGGCAGCAGGTTTGGCCTTGGCCTCTTTTTGTAGCTTAGGCAGACGGTTTTCGATGGTTTGCATGTCGGCTAAGATAAGCTCGGTATTGATAATTTCGATATCTGCTTTGGGGCTAATGTCTGATTCATCGTGCCGTAAAATCGCCGTGTCTTCAAAGGCGCGCACGATGTGCACGATCGCATCGCACTGGCGAATATTAGCCAGGAATTTATTGCCAAGACCTTCGCCTTTGCTCGCGCCAGCGACAAGGCCGGCGATATCGACGAATGTTACGGTCGCGGGGATAACTTTTTCAGCTGCGTACATTTTTTGCAGGGCGACTAGTCGGGGGTCTGGCACGGGGACAATACCGGTATTAGGCTCAATCGTCGCGAATGGGTAGTTAGCCGCCAGGATATCGTTATTGGTAAGCGCATTAAAAAGCGTCGACTTGCCGACGTTAGGAAGGCCAACGATACCGATAGATAAACTCATCCCTTGTATTGTATCAAATTTTTTAGATGAAGATATTCTAGGACAGGGGAAATTATGCTACCATTAGCAGTATGAATAGGCGACTGCGTAAACACAAAAAAGCGATCATTATTGCCGTAGTAGCTTTAGTAGCACTCGGCGCAGGGGGTTACGTTGGGTTTAGCAATCTCCAGCAGTGGAATAAGGAACAGGAAAAGATGGCCAAAGATAAAGAGGCGAAAGCTCAGATAAAATCTGAGAATGACCAATTACTCAGTGAGCTAAAAAAGACTGCTCCTGCAGATGACGCCTCGGTAGACGCAAAATCGGGTTACTATAGCGAAAAATCTCAAGTCGAGTATAGAGCGGGTGATGTTGATAGTGCGCTTGAGAGCTTTTTAAAGCTTCAGGAACTGAGAGGGCGGGAGAATATGCATTCGTACGACCTGCTTGTCGGAGCAAAAATATATGCGAAGAATGGTGATATGAGCAAGGCAAAGGAGCTAGTTGATTTAGCAGAAGCGGCGGTCAAACTGCAGCAGCCTGACCCAGTTAACTATAGATTTTATATGGATCAGGTCGATGACGTACGTAAGGAGCTGTTTGGATGAGCTGTCTATCCATAAAATTCGGCACAAAGGTCTTTCTTGCCATACTGATGATTGTACTCGGCGGTACGGTTGGTGGAAATACAGCCAGTGCTGACACATTAACGAATGTGTCACCGACGCCTGGGAATTTCATATACGAGGGTAATAACTCTGGGTATAGCCCGTCTAATGACATGGCCAAGCACCTCTTGATTGCGACTGCTCACGGTGTTGTTCCCACGATTAAACTTGGCATGTATCTAAATACTGGTGGGCAAAAAGAGGTAAAGATCGTGGATTCAGCTCTCGGTGATGGTGGAATATGTCGGACGAATGGCTCTGGAGCTCGTCCACTGTCGAGTGATTTCATACGAGTTCGTATCTGGGAACCGGGTAATGTGAGTAACGAGATCATATATAATATACGGGGTAGCGATGTGTGCAACGGTCAGGCGGCCAATAATTTGCCCAGAACAGCCAACCCAAAGTTTTTTGGAACGTATCAGACGCCAGCACCAACTCGCAAAGACCCAGACACGGATTACTACCGTCTCAATATATCAATCAGTTTTATAGATCGTGGCAGTCTACCCGCTACTCCCGGAAATGACCAAGCTGTTAGTTTCAAAGTAATCAGCCCCTTCCAATCTAAAATAGGGAACATCGATACAAGTGAGTCAACCCAGCGAGATCCGAATAACAGTACGCTTGCCAAGGAGGTTGGTAACCCTGGTGGGGTAACGCATCGATTTGGGTTTGCTTTGCCTTGTAGGATTACCAAGCCATCGGACCAGCAAGTAACCTTGTACGATGCCGACAATGGCTTGCAGAACGGCGGCGACGTAAAGTTTTACATCGTTGGCATCAGTCCGGATGGTACTCGGAGTCCACTTAGGGCAAGCCAGTATGGAGAGCGATTCCAAGTGACGCGTGACGACATAGGCTCAATCGTAGCATTTAGGCCCTGGGATGGCTCAGAAATGACTTATCGTGTAACAATAAAAGACATGGATCCCGCGTTTAAATACGTCTTGGTTGTTAAGAATGTTCGGGGTGCAGGGCGCCCTGATAGTAGTAATCCGCTGGCAGCAAGTAACTTTATCTATGTCGGCCTGCCGGGCGATAGTATCTTTGGAGACGAGGAGTTTACTTGTCCGGGCTGGGAGGCGACGCCGAATACGCTTGTAAATGCAGAAAGCGTGCCGGTTGGCCGAACGATACGCTGGACCCACACGGTGCAAAATAAAGGCGATGATACAACACAACCGATTGGCTGGGAAATAATCCAAACGGGCATAAATCCCTCGACTGTTTCAGGGACTATACCTGCCAATCAAAACGATCAATTACTGAGCGAGGTTAAAACTTACCAAGCAAAACGTTCAGATGTTGGTAAAGAAATATGTCAGCAAATACGCATAAAACCAAACGCACTGCGATCGGGCGACTTAGACACCGACTGGGAGGCGTCTGACAAGAAGTGTGTGAAGATCGTTGCACCGCGCACGGGTAACTTCGATCCAGAGGTAACACTTGACCCAGAGATTGTCGAGCCAAACCAAACTTATACCGAGGATTCTAGTGTAACTGGCGGAACGATTCCGTATGCATCTGAGTTGTCGCGACCCAAACCAGAAGTCAAATATCAGCTAGGGCGCGTTGTGTATTTGCCTGGCTCGACTGTTTTTAACCAATCAGGCAGTAACACTTCGCCTACATGTGCCTTCTATGGTCAGCCTCGTTCAGAGTACTGCGCACCTTCATTTAGACAAGGGACAGTTGACGAAAGGAACGGAATCCCTTACGGCACCCCTAATTTATTATATACAGAAGTATTTCCGGACGAACTACCCTCCGGTACAAGAATCTGTTACATCATGGCAGTTGAGCAGCCGCCAACTGTAGATACCCACACCTATCGACAGCGGGAACGAATAGGCACAGACAGGAGAGGAAGGCCTATTTACCGCTGGGTAACGCATACCGATCGGTATTATTCAGACCAGGGTCACCGCCATGCCGGGGACACTATTGCTGCTATTCCGCGTCAATGGAAATATGACACCGGGTGTGTGGTGGTAGGCAAGCGACCCAAGGTACATATTCAAGGCAATGACTTGCGAGTAAGGGGAAATACAGAGACAAAGGTAACTAAATATAACGGCAGCTATTATGGCAGTTGGGTTGAATATGGCGCTTTCACGACCAAACGAGATAACGCACCGGCATCAGGAGCAGGTTACCGTAACGGGAGTACCTCAGACCTGAATAGTCGTAGTTTGTGGAGTCGGCTGACGTTTGCAAATACAGTCGAGAATCGACCCAATGCCTACGGGTATTTTACCTCGCTTCCACTGGCACCGTCAGTGGCGGCGTACTACTACCAGCAGACCGATGGTGCGAGTGGATGGGGCGGTGGTGCACTACCTGGTGGGCTTCGTCGCGCTGGCTCGGTTTCTGTGAGTGGTAGTAATGATAATCTCTCTGAAGACAGGTCGACTGTTATATATTCAACAGGAACAGTCACCATCAATAGTAATATAAGCTACCGTGATGGCGGGTATGCCTCGTTTGATCATATCCCCCAGGTCATTATTGTGGCGCAGAATATAAATATCACCTCGAATGTCAATCGGATCGATGCCTGGCTGATCGCCTATGGCAATAAATCCGACAAGACAAAAGGCAATATAAATACCTGTAGCGATGGTCCGGATACTTCGCATCGCACCTCGGCTCCTCCATGTAATAACCCCCTGACAGTCAATGGTGCTGTCATTGCCAACGGTCTCTACCTGAACCGGACTGGCCCTGCAGGGTCTGACCCGACAGCTGCCGCTGAAATCTTCCGCTTGCGACCCGATGCTTATCTCTGGGCCGCCGCCCGCCAAAAGTCAACCGGTGCAGCTCGCACGGTTGATATCGTCGAGTTGCCACCGCGCTTCTAGGCCGTATCTATTTCACACTTGCGAATACCACTTACGCTTATGTATAATGAGAGACAATATGATACTAAAGAGCGTGGGCAGTTTCTTTGCACTGGACATCGGTACGAATGCAGTACGAGTGGTTCAGCTAGCCCGCAGTGGTACCGGCTGGTCACTGCAGCACTACGGCTACGCACCAGTCGATAGCCGACTGACCTCTGCCAATTCCGCTGACGCTCAGCGTCGACTTGGTGAAATTATTATGACAGCAGTGGGGCAAAGTGGCATCCGCACCAAGGACGTCGTGATTGGCTTGCCTTCACAAAAGACCTTCACCACGGTTATTGATGTGCCGACCATGCCCGAAAGCGAGCTTCGGAGCACGATTAAATACCAGATTGACCAATATATTCCGATGTCAATTGACGAGGCTAAGGTAGACTGGATTCTCCTCGGTCAGTCGGCCCATGACCCGAAAAAGCAAGAAGTACTGCTGGCGAGCACCGCGATTTCTTACGCTGAAGAGCGCCTAGAGTTTGTGGAAGGGCTTGGTCTCAATGTGATTGGAGCCGAACCAGACCCGATCGCGATGATTCGTTCGCTGCTGCCGACCAATGTGCGGGATGGACGCCTAATTGTAGATATGGGTGATCAATCGACTGATATCGCTATTACGTACGGTGATGCCCCGCGCCTTGTCCGCACCATTCCAGTCGGTCTGCAGTCGCTCATCAAAGCAGCTGTTCAAAACCTCAATGTCCAAGACGATCAAGCCAGGCAATTTATCTTGAAATTCGGTCTGACGCCAGATCGACTTGAGGGTCAAGTGCTCAGGGCGCTTGAGAGTACACTGGATAACTTTGCTAGTGAGCTGACAAAATCTATTAAGTTCTTCCAGACACGCTATCCGAGCATCGCCGTGGGCGGGATGCTTCTTTCCGGTTTTGCCAGTACCATTCCGCAATTTGGCCAATACGTCACCGCCAAAGTAGGGGTAACCTCAGCGATCGCTAATCCATGGCAAAATATTACCGTACCCGAGAAAGACCAGCAACAACTGGCGCCAGTTTCGGCTGAGTTTGCGACCGTGATTGGCCTCGCGCAGCGGAGTAACAAGTCATGATTGAAATTAACTTAGTCCCCGATGTAAAACAGGAACTCATGAAGGCCCAGCGCCTGCGTACGACGGTTATGTCGATGGCTATTGTGGTGGGTTTGGCTGCTGTCGGTGTTGTGGTGGTGCTGGCTCTGTATGTCTTTGGTGCCCAGACGCTACGCTCAACCCTGGCTGACGATGCTATTACTAAAGAACAGAAAAAACTTTCGAAAGTTGAAGGGCTAGCAGGGGCATTGACGATTCAAAACCAGCTCGCTAAACTTGCAGAGCTAAGCGCCGATCGTCAGGTGAATTCACGGGTATTTGATGTTCTTTCATCGATTGTGCCTTCGGAACCGAACACTGTAGCGATTAGTAAGACCTCGATTGACACGGAAAACAAGACAATCACTATCGATGCGCAAGCTGATGGTGGTTTTGCGACCCTTGAAGTGTTTAAAAAAACCATTGAAGCGACACGATTTGAATACGAACTTGAGGGCTCGCCAAAACCAAAGAAAGTCCGGCTCGCGACAGATATGAGTGACAGCAATCGAAGTTACGGCGAAGACGCCAGTGGCAAAAAAGTGCTGCGCTTTACAATTAGCTTCACCTATCCAGACGAATTGTTTACGCGCTCTATCTCAAAGGCAAAAATTGCTGGCCCTGAGCGTACCAATGTCACAGACTCCTTTATAGGGGTTCCAGAGAGCCTGTTTACCTCACGGGCGGCAGACAGCAAGGACGGGGAGAACTAACATGGCTCAAGATAAAGCACTTCGAAAAAGACAGCAGATAGCCAAAGCTAACCGCATGATGTTTATTGCGGTCGCGGCTGCCTCGGCTGTGATTGGTATTGCCGTAGTTGTAGCTATTTTCCTGGGTCAAAAGCTATTATTTAATGAAAAAGTTCTTAGCGAAAAACAAAAGACCATCAGCGTGCTCCAGCAGAATAATAAAAACGCTGGCCTATTAAAAGAAAATGTTGCGGTATTAAATACCAACCAGGATCTGAAAGATTCGAGCACAAAGCCTGACGACAACGCATCTCTGCGTGTTATTTTGGACGCGCTTCCGGCTGAGGCGAACTCATCTGCCTTTGGAGCGTCTTTGCAGAAAGTACTACTTGCCGGTGAGGGAATCAATGTTGATACCTTATCGATTAACCCAGTGGCGGGCATTGAAGCCTCTAATACTGATGTCGCGACCGATGGAGTTGCTGTCACGAGCGAGAATAGTATTGGTTTTAGTTTTTCGGTCTCCACCGCCTCCGACGGCGGGGATAGTCTACGCGCTCTTTTGCAGCGCCTTGAGCGATCAATCCGAATCGTGAAGCTTCTTAGCTACGAGATCGAGCGTCAGGGAAATCGGCTCGTGCTGAAAGGCTCGGCCGAAGCCTATTACCAGCCTGAAATGAAGGTAACCCTAATGGACAAGGTGGTACAGCCATGAAGAAAACCGATATCGCGATGATTATACTGATTGCTTCGGTGAGCATTATGGCAGCCTACTTTATTGCTGGGTCTTTGCCTATGTTCCGTGACGTCAATAAGCCTGTCAAGGTGAAGATTGCGGCTCCAATTAGCAAGTCTGTTGAGCAGCCCGATCCAGATCTCTTCAATAGCGACGCTATCAACCCAACGGTAGAGGTTATTATCGGTGGGGATGGCCAAACAGCTCCTACTTCTCAAGATTCAGCTACTTCCACGCAGCCAGATTCAACCCAGCAGGGAGAGTAGGCTGGTGTCTAAATGGCTTTAATGACCACCGATCTGCAAGAAAAACTGATAACCCTTCTGGTGGAGGAAGGGCTGGTTGCTGAGGCGGTTATTGCTGAAGCGCGACAAACGGCGAGTGTCTCGAAAAAATCAGTCCTGAATGTTCTGGCGGAATTAGATGCAGTCGATACCGAACTACTGGCACACGCCACGGCGCAAGCCTCTGGTGTGCCGTATGTGAATCTGACTAACTCGATAGTCAGTCAGGATATCCTGTCGCTTATTCCCCAAGATATCGCAGAGCGATTTATGGCAGTACCACTCGCCGAGGTGCAGAACCGCCTCGCGGTGGCGATGATTGATGCCAACAATGTGCAAGCGGTTGACTATCTATCTAATAAAATCCAGCGGCCCCTCAAGGTCTTCATGGCCTCAGAAGCCGGTGTCCGGCATATCCTTGATCAGTATAGAACTGACCTCTCGCAGGTGGATGAGGCGGCTGAGGCGTCTGAAAAAGACGCGCTGAGCGCCGAAAATAGTAATATAAAGACCATCGTTCAGGATTCGCCAATCAGCCGAGCCCTGACCACTATTTTGGAATATGCCGTGAAGACCAGGGCGAGTGACGTCCATGTCGAGCCGCTCGAAGGCTCGTTGAAGATCCGTTGCCGGGTAGACGGGGTGCTAAGAGAAATTATGCAACTGCCGAAGAGTATCGAGCCGGCTCTTGTGAGTCGTATTAAGATTTTGTCTAACCTCAAGATTGACGAGCACCGCATCCCTCAGGACGGGCAGTTTACTGTGAAGGTGGCTAATAAAGAAGTCGACCTGCGTATTGCGATTAGCCCCGTGGTATGGGGTGAGCAGGTGGTAATTCGTCTGCTCGATAAATCAGGTAACTCCTTTGATATTGAGCAAATGGGCTACGCTGGCCGGGCGCTTCGAGCAATCCGTAAGGGAATTCGGCGTCCAAACGGCATGGTGCTGACCTCTGGCCCAACAGGTTCAGGTAAGTCGACGAGCCTCTATGCACTGATCAAGGAAGTTAAAGACGACTCGGTGAATATTGTGACGCTCGAAGACCCGGTAGAGTACAAAATGGACGGGGTCAACCAGATTCAGGTTAATGGTGATGTCGGGCTAACGTTCGCCAGTGGGCTGCGATCGATCCTGCGTCAAGACCCGAATATTATCATGGTAGGAGAGATTCGTGACAGTGAAACGGCTAATTTGGCGGTGCAGGCCTCGTTGACCGGTCACTTGGTCTTCTCGACGCTCCACACCAACTCGGCTGCTGGCGTGCTGCCGCGGCTGCTCGATATGGGGATTGAACCATTCTTGATTGCGAGCACGGTCAATACTATTATTGGACAGCGCTTGGTGCGCCGGGTGGCGCCAAAACGTGATGCCTATAGCTCTTCGCCGATTGAAACCCAGAATATCAACGCCACGGTAGGGCATTTATTACCGAAAACCAAAGAGGATGTGGTGCGCGTTTCAGAAGATCTCGGCTATAAAGACTTGCCTCTAGCAGGCCAAAGCGCTTATACTTTAGTCAAGGGTAAAGACACGCCCGCAACGCCACGTGGCTACTCAGGCCGGGCAGGACTCTATGAAGTCATGGATGTCAACGAAGAGATCCAGAAGCTGATTGTCTCGCGGGCCACTAGTGCCGAGATACAGCGGCTGGCGATTGCGCAGGGAATGATAACCATGCGTCAAGACGGTTACCTCAAAGCCCTCCAGGGCCTAACGACCATCGAAGAAGTAAATAGGGTTGCAGCAGATATAGCATAGAAGGGTGAGACAATGAATAACCAAGAACTCCGAATCGAATTACTACTCGAAGAAGTAATCAAGAAACGTGCCTCCGATCTTCACTTGCAGGTAGGCTTGCCACCGATGCTGCGCGTGGATGGTTCACTGACCCCAGTTCCGGGCTTTAACCCCCTCGATGAAGCCAGTGTCGAGATGCTCGTCTTTGCAATCTTAGACCAAGATCAGCAACAGATCCTTATGAAAGACAAAGAATTCGACTTCAGCTTTGCCTTTGGAAACCTAGGGCGTTTCCGTGTGAATGCCTTCCACGAGCGGGGCAATATCGCCGCCGCCCTGCGTCTGATCCCCAATGAAATTAAATCGGTCACCGAGCTGGGCATGCCGAACGTGGTACTTGGGTTTGCCGACTATCCACGCGGCCTTGTCCTGGTGACCGGTCCGACAGGTTCAGGTAAGTCGACGACGCTGGCGGCTCTTATTGATAAGATTAACAGCGAGAAATCGCACCATATTATCACCATTGAAGACCCGATCGAGTTTACGCACAAGTCGAAAAAATCAGTGGTAGTCCAACGTGAAGTTCACTATGATACCTATAGTTTCTCAGCCGCGCTGCGTTCCAGCCTGCGCCAAGACCCCGATGTCGTCTTGATCGGTGAGATGCGTGACCTTGAGACGATCTCGGCTGCCATTACAATTGCCGAAACCGGACACCTCGTATTTGCCACGCTCCACACCAACAGTGCAGCCCAATCGATTGATCGTATGATCGACGTCTTCCCGCCGCACCAGCAGCCGCAGATTCGGGCTCAGCTCTCTAATATCCTGATGGCAATTGTCTCGCAGCGTCTGGTGCCTGCTATCGGTGGTGGGCGAGTGGTGGCAGCCGAAGTGCTCGTCGCCAATCCAGCAGTTCGTAATATTATTCGTGAAGGTAAGTCTCACCAGCTCGATGCCGTCATTCAGACCGGGGCAGACCAGGGTATGCAGACCATGGATCGTACACTCGTGGGGCTGGTCCAGGCTGGCACCGTGACCTATGATAATGCCCGCGACTTTGCGGTGGATTTGACTGAATTTGAGAGATTGATACGAGGCTGATCAGGTGAAGAAATTCAGCTACGAGGCCAAAGACAATTCCAGCGGCAAGCACGTCAAGTCTATCGTGCAGGCCGAGTCGGAAAGTTCCGCAGCGAAATTGCTGCTAGAACAGGGCTTTACGCCACTTGATATCAAAGAGTTTGATGAAAGTAGTAGTTTTTTTCAGCGATTGACAGGCCGGATTACCACAAAAGACAAAATTGTGTTCACTCGGCAACTCTCGACGCTGCTTGGTGCCGGATTGCCTCTCTCGCAGGGACTTCACACCGTCCGTGAACAAACCGAAAACCAAAAGCTCGGTGGTGTCGTCGATGATATTATCGTGGACGTGGAGGGCGGCCGAGCCCTGTCTGAGGCGTTTGGTAAGCACCCGGAAGTATTTAGCAAAGTTTTCTTAGCACTGATCCAGGCCGGTGAAGCCTCAGGAACGCTCGATGATGCGCTGATGCGTATTGCAGCCCAGCAAGAAAAAGATGCGGCGGTCATGAGCAAGATCAAGGGCGCACTGACGTATCCGATTATTGTGCTGTTTGTGATTTTTGGTGTACTGGCTTTTATGCTCTTTACAGTGGTACCGCAAGTAGAAAAGCTTTATCTCGATCTCCATAAAGAGCTGCCGTTTATAACCAAGATTATGGTGGTAAGCGCCGACTTCGCGATCCATTATTGGTGGCTGATTATTCTCGCAGTTGTCGGTGGTGGGTATTTCCTGTTGCAATTTTTAAGAACCGAAGGGGGAATTCACTTTAAGGATACCTTCAAGCTGAATGTGCCGCTTTTTAATGGCATGTTTCGCAAGCTCTATATGGCACGGCTGGCGCGCACCGGCCAGACACTGCTCAGTACAGGCGTGCCGATGCTTGACATGCTCCGCATTACGAGTGACGCTCTCAATAACACGGTCATTGCCAAAAGTGTCGATCATGCAGCTGAAAAAGTAAAAGGCGGTAAAGCCCTCTCGGACTCTTTGCAGCCAGAGGATTATATTTTACCGCTCATACCGCAGATGATCAAAATCGGTGAACAGTCGGGTAAAATCGACGAAATGATGGGCAAGGCTGCGCAGGTCTATGAGGACGAACTCGATCAAGAGATTCGAGCTATCTCGACTGCTATTGAGCCGCTCCTGATGGTGGTGCTGGCGGTTGTCGCTGGTGGTATGGTGGGAGCAATTCTCTTGCCGATTTATAGCCTTGTAAATACAATTAACCTCTAGACAACGGTAAAGTGGTAGGGTATGATAAGCGTAAGCGTAGTAGCGGTTAAACTAAGTTCATAGAAAGGTGGAAAATAATTTTATGAACGTACAGCAAACAGACAAACGGACGGGGTTTACCATTATTGAGGTAGTCTTAGTCCTTGCGATTGCAGGTCTTATATTTTTGATGGTCTTTATCGCCCTGCCAGCTCTGCAGCGCAACCAGCGTGATACACAACGACGCAGTGATGTCGCGAGAGTAAACACCCAGATTAATAACTACCAGACGAATAGCCGTGGTAACATTCCTTCTGAGACTTACTTCACTGACGCAAACGGATTTGTAAAGAAGTATCTTGGAGGCAGCGCTAGCGTAGCAGGATCGGAATACGTTGACCCATCATCGGGTGATGGATATAAATTCACCACAGGCAATACAGAGCCAGGCGAAGGTGAGATAAATTACCAAGTCCATATGCTATGCGGTGATGACGGGGCAGCAACGAATGCGAATGCGAGTACCCGTAACTATGTTCTTCGTATTCACCTCGAGGGACAGACCTCGGCGTACTGCGTAGACAACCGTTCTTAACCTCTAATTGTATCCACCTAAGCTAGGATTCCCCTGAAGATTATCTCCGGGGGATTCTTATTTTAGGAGAAGATTGGTATGATGGAAGGAATGATAAGCGTTTTAACTATTCTTGTCCTTGGGGTTCTTGGCCTCGTGCTTGGTAGCTTTGCTGGTGCTCAGGTATGGCGGCTTCGCGCTCGGCAGCTCACCGAAGATAAACAATCCGGTGAACCGCATGACACGCATGAGTTGAAACTGCTAGCTCCTCTCTTAAGGTATAAAGGCGCAGCTGATCGCTCACGGTGCTTGCACTGCCACCACCAGTTACGCTGGTATGACCTGATACCGTTAGTGAGCTGGTTGAGCACGAAAGGGACATGCCGCTATTGCCATCACTCAATCGGGTCATTTGAGCCGCTGATAGAGATTGGCATGGCAGCTTTTTTCGTCCTGTCGTTTGTGTACTGGCCGGCCCCGTTTGAGTCGACGTTGGCGGCTATACAATTTGGACTGTGGCTTGTTGCAGGAGTTATGCTGGCAATCCTGTTCGCATACGACACCAAATGGTTCTTATTGCCCGATAAAGTCGTCTTTCCGCTCATGGGCGTTGCGGCAGGCTACGGTATTTTCACGGTACTCGGTCAGTCTGATACCCTGGGCGCAGTTCTTAGCATAGGCGGGGCAGTCTTGGTGCTTGCTGGCCTCTATCTACTACTCTGGATTATTTCGCGCGGACGCTGGATAGGGTTTGGTGATGTCAAGCTTGGCCTCGTACTGGGTCTTTTAGTGGGTACTTGGCCACTGGCGCTGCTAACACTCTTTTTAGCCAACCTCATCGGCTGTCTCATTGTTATTCCTGGGCTTGTCACGAAAAAGCTATCGCGAACTACCCAAGTGCCATTCGGCCCTATGCTTATCGTCGCCAGCTTTATTGCAGTACTATGGGGAAATCACATCATTAACTGGTATCTCACGGCCTTTGTCTAGGCTGTTTTATGCTTTACGTCATCAGTAGTGCTTATGCTATAATGATGGCACATGAATAGGCGCAGCTCAGTCGGTTTTACTATCATAGAAACAATCCTCTTTCTCGGGATTAGTGGAGCGCTGGCAGCTGCGATTCTAGCGGGATCTTCAATAGCTATCTCACAACAGCGCTACAGAGATGCTGGATCCACACTTCAAGCCTTCTTTCAGCGCCAGTACACAAATGTCTCAAATGTGGTGAATATCCGAGATAATAATTGGACCTGTGATGCTCAGGCTAACGTAATTGAAATTGAGAGTAGCGGATTAATTGCTGGAGCAAGTGAATGCGTCATTATGGGTAAGTTAATCCGAATCACCGATAACGGTCAAACAGTGGTGTCGTCAGACGTTATCGGTCGTCAATACGCATACGAGACGGTGACAAACGATATTGATGCCTTAAAACAGTATAGGTTGGCCTGGACCTCTGTTGGTCAAGAGCGAAAAACAGTAGATTGGGGCGCGTCATTGGCTCGCCCTGCGAGCGAAGGCGGCAGCATTGAGTCGACGGCCTTACTTGTGCTTCGATCACCTTTTTCGGGTGTAATGCGTACTTTTTCACCAGAGGGCTATACGCCAGGTGATGCCCAGTATACAATACCGGCAAGTGTGATCAGTAGCTTTAATACCAAGCAGACTCTCTGTCTCAATTCACCTGACTTTACGGTTTTTCAACGGCTCGCCTTGGTAGTACAAGCACGAGCTACCGGTCCCACCAGCATAGAGTTATTTGGAGAAGGGAGTGGGTGTTAGGCTTATGCGCCAGTCCCAAACAGGAGATACGATTATAGAAGTGCTCTTTGCCGTGAGTGTGTTTAGTCTTGTTGCGGTCGGGGCCATCTCTTTAATGAACCAAGGCATTATGAGTGCCCAGAAGGCACTTGAGATCACTCAGGTGCGTCAGCAGATTGATGCTCAGGCGGAGGCACTTCGGTATGCCCACCATAGCTATATCACCAGCCTTGGGTCTGAGACGGGGGGTGATGAACAGTGGAGCAGAATTCGTGACAAGGCGACGCAGGCAGGGCCTATTTCTGCTTTTGAGCCGGCTGAGAACCCGCGAAAGTGTGCAGATATGCCAGATAGAGCCTTTATTATGAATGCCCGCCGCGGCACCTTAGAGTCTGATCCCACCAAACAACCGCACTCCATATCTTCATCCGACACAGGTTATACACCTCCACCGTTTGCAAAGGTTTCTTACGGAGAGAGTAATGCAATTGACCGTGTTGATGGTATTTGGATTGAAGCTCGAGCCAATGGCGGTAGTGGCGGTGTCGGCTATATTGATTTTCATATTCGGGCATGCTGGGAAAGTCCCGGAACTGGTCCGGCTATTACACTGGGTACGATTGTGAGGTTATATGAACTTGCCGTTTAATAAGCAACGATCGAACGGCTTTACGATAATTGAATTGATGCTTGCGATGGGCTTTATTTCATTATTGCTCTTAGCAATTGCGCTTCTAACTCTTCATCTTGGAACAATCTACAACCAGGGAATTACCTTAAGAGAGGTAAACGAGGCCGGCCTCACGGTCTCGGAGGATATTCAGCGAACTATTGGAGCGGCCGCTCCTTTCGTGATAAACGCTAGCAAAGAATCGAACCGATACATAACCAGCACTGAAGGTGGTCGGCTCTGTGTCGGGAGTCACACGTATGCGTGGAATTATCTAGGAAATACGCCATCCGGTGAAATGAATAAGTACACGACGCCTCAGTCGGCACCCATCTCGCTTGTAAAGGTGGCAGATCCGGGGGGTAGACTCTGTCGGGCTGAGAATGTGTATGAGCGCATCAATCCCGATAATGCGAATGAGTTACTCGCTGTCGGTGATCGCAATTTGGTTGTCTACGACTTCAAGATCAGTAGCCCGACGTCTGTCTCGATTACAGCGGGCCAAACTCTCTACGCTGTTGATTTTACAATCGGGACAAATGGTACCGATATCGTGGATGCTACGAACAAAACTTGTAGACCCCCGTCGGAATCTAGCCGGAGTCGAGAATATTGCGCAGTCAACCAGTTTAGTATAATCGTAAGAGCAGGCAGTGAAGCAGGCGGAAGGTAACAATATGAGACGAGTACATATAACAGCCAAAAGCGAGAAGCAACGCGGTGCAGTTTCACTGATCGTCGTTATATTTACAGCGCTCCTTGTAACTATTATCACGATTGGCTTCGTGAGTCTTATGGTGCGTAATCAACAACAAGCCACTCAAAGCGATCTTTCTCAGAGTGCGTATGACTCGGCGCTTGCGGGGGTCGAAGATGCCAAACGTGTCCTTCTTCTGGACAAAAAGTGTAAAGAAAATAGCGGTTCAGTAGATCTTGGAACTTGTGCCCGGATTGCGACCGCACTTGCGAGCGGAGCGTGTAATACTATCAAAGCGAGCTTTGGTGGCGGTGTGGGCGACGAGATGCTTATTGGCCAAAGCGAAGAGGATAAACAGCTTCGTCAGTCGTACACCTGTGCCAAAATCTTGCTCAATACGCCCGACTATCGTCGCCAAGGTCTTGAAAGCGGCAAGTCACACCTTATTCCGCTTGTTGGCGCCGATACTTTCGATACCATTGAGATCATGTGGTTTACACAGGAAGATGCTGCCGCTGCCACTGGTGAAGACGAGGGGCTCGGTACAGTTAGTCTCACCTGGCCGCCAACAGGCGGAACGGTCCTGCCTCAGCAAGACAATTGGGGCTCACAAACGCCGCCTATCCTCCGCGCCCAGCTTATGCAAACCGCGAACACCTTTAATTTGTCTGACTTTAACGATGCCGGTATGGTCGGCGACGTCAGTAGTAACAGTACATTATTTTTATATCCATCGCGCGATGTCACTGAAGCGAACAGTTTTGCCCAAGATATGCCTGCCCTAAAAATACTGCGCCAAGTGAAATGCGATGCAAGTGCATTTAGGGATGGAGGATATGCCTGTAGCGTTTCATTGGCATTGCCTAAACCCAAAAATGGAGATGCAAGCAGTCGCCACGCCTATCTCCGTCTGAGCGCAATCTACAACATGACCCGCTACCGTGTCGTACTAAAGAATGCTGGCCAGCCTGTTTCGTTCTTTAATGTCCAGCCGGAAGTCGATGTCACAGGGAAAGCCAATGATATTTTCCGACGAGTAAAGGCCCGCGTCCAGCTCGAAGCCGATTATCCCTACCCAGAGAGCGCCGTTGATTTAGATGGCAACCTCTGTAAAGATTTTACCGTGACAGATAACGGCAATGACTACGCCGGACTCAATCTTGACCGTTGTGATCCCCGTGACTAGCGTTACGATTCGCTATGAAACTTCTCGTAGACTTCGCGTAAGTGTTCATCCGTCACGTGGGTATAGACCTGGGTGGTACTGATATTACTATGACCGAGCATGCTCTGGACACTGCGTATGTCCGCGCCGTTCATAAGCAGGTCAGTCGCAAAGCTATGGCGCATGGTGTGAGGGCTGACGTGTTTTGTAATACCCGCCAGGCGTGCGTACTGGCTAATAATGCGCTGCACACTGCGCGAAGTAAGCCGGCGATAATCGCCTGAGGTATCTGGTGCCTGGCTGTTGCGGCTATAGCTAATAAACAGAGGTGAGAGGCTATCGGTCCGGCTTTCCAGATAGTCCGTCACGTGCCCGGCAGCGGCTTCACTGATAAATACCGGTCGGTCTTTTTGACCCTTACCGCGTACCATAAACTCGCGGCGTTTGGTATTGATGTGATCGCGGTTGAGCCCCACTAGTTCTGATACACGTAGCCCACTGGAAAAGAGTAGCTCCACCAGTGCTCGGTCGCGTAGACCCGCTTCATCCGCGGTATTTATTTGTTCGATCAGGCGCATGACTTCGTCGTAGTGCAGGAAGGTGACTTGCTTGCGTGACACCTTGGGAAGTTTTATCTTCTCAGGACTGAGGCTCGGGATGTCTCGTTCGGAGAGGTAGGTCAGGAATCCGCGTAGAGCTATCAGATGGTAGCTCTGGGTGATAGTAGCCAGCGCTCCGTCGTAGTTATTTGTATAACGATTGAGCCATAGTCGATATTTACGAATCATCTCAGTTGTTATTTTATCAACGGTCGTATCATTGGCGAACACCACAAAACGCTCTAAATAGAGCTTGTAGTTCTCGGCCGTTTTGGCCGAGCGACCCCCTTCAACCTCGAGGTGCTCAATGTAATCAAGCAGTAGTTCTGACATATACATATAATAAGCATAGCGCAAACAGGGCGTTTTTAGGTACAATAGAGGCAATGAGTATTATTGAGGCGATTGTACTGGGGCTCATCCAGGGGCTTACCGAGTTCATCCCGATCAGCAGTTCGGGTCACTTGGTGATTGCCCAGACCTTTTTTTCGGGCGCTTCCAACCATCTGTTTGTCGAATGGATTAATATCGGGACACTACTAGCACTACTGGTTTACTTCCGCCATCGAATCATATCAATCATCCGAGACATTATCCAAGCTAAAAGATATACCTTAGCCCGCAATATCCTCCTCACCGCCATTCCGGCAGGTGCGGTTGGCTTTATGTTTGCTGACTTTATCGCCGGGACGCTTTTTTTCAATAGTGCCTTTACAGTGGTATGGACACTGGCGATTGTCGGCGTGGTTATGATTGTGCTTGATCGCATCCCTAAGGCCTCCAGTGTTGATTCAGGTGAGCGACTGGGTGCGGGCCGAGCGCTCATCATCGGGCTCGCGCAGATTCTCGCTCTCATCCCCGGGGTGTCTCGGTCGGGTTCAACGATTATCACGGGGCGTCTGATGGGTCTAAAGGCGGCAGAAGCCGCAGAATATAGCTTTCTCGCCTCGCTACCGATCATGTGTGGCGTGGTGCTCAAGCTTGTCATGAGCAGCGCCGATCGCCAATACTTTATTGATAACGCAGCCATGCTCACGCTTAGTAACCTCTGCGCCTTTATCTCCGGCCTTCTAGCGGTTGGCTTCTTGATGCGCTATCTGTCGCGCCACAGTCTGGCGCTCTTTGGCTGGTACCGCGTGGGACTCGCTGGTGTTCTTGCCATCATCCTTTTGGTACAATAGGTGAAAGTGATAGCAGCAATAAAAGGAGAGATATGACAGAACAAAACATTGAGCGAACTTTGGTGCTTTTTAAACCTGACACGGTACAGCGCGGCCTCGTGGGGGAAATCCTGACACGTTTTGAACGGGTTGGACTGAAAATAGTCGGCACCAAGATGATTGCACCCTCAAAAGAACACTATCACAAACATTACGAAGAAATTGGCCAAATGATCACCCGCCGCGGTGAACATGCCTTTGACGTGACGCTGCAGATGATGATCCAAGGGCCAGTCATTGCGATGGTATTTGAAGGCGTGGAGGCGATCGCACTGGTACGAAAGCTCGTGGGCGGTACCGAGCCAAAGTCTGCCGATCCTGGCACCATTCGGGGTGACTACTCCCACATGAGCTTTGGATACGCTGATACCAAGAATAAGGGCATCCCGAACCTCATTCACGCTTCAGGGGATGCCAACGATGCCGAGCAGGAAATCGGGCACTGGTTCAGTGAGACCGAGCTTTACGAGTACGAAACCGTCCACGAAAAGTTCACACGCTAGAGGGTACTACCCTTGGGAATTACAGCGGTCAGTCAGGCCGCTGTTTTCATGCTACAATAACCATATACGCCTCGGTAGCTCAACTAGCAACGGCGAAGCCGACTGAATATGATAGCAGCTGCTCTATCCAGCTGAAGAAAGATGATCTTGTCTCTAAGCTAGAGTATCAAAACTGTTATAATGACATCATGCCTCGGTAGCTCAACTGGATAGAGCAGATCCGTCCTAAGGATAAGGTTGCAGGTTCGACTCCTGCCCGGGGTACCATAAGGATATATATGAGCAAAAAAGATTCTACACCCAAAAAAGATTTTGACGGTCAGCGCGAAGGCGAGGAGCTATTGTTTGTGTTCCGGCGGCATATTATCGCCATGCGCAAGGGCTTTTACTTGTTGCTGATTCCATTTGCTCTGTCGGCGATTCCACCGCTCATCTGGCAATCAAATCTCGAACTCTTCATCTTACCGATTGTCGGCCTTGGGGTTGGACTAATCCTGTTTTCATATCACTTTATGATGTGGTATTTTACCGTCTACATCGTGACCAACCAACGGATCCGACAGGTCACTCAAAAGGGCTTCTTTGGCAAGAATGTCGTCGAGCTGAAGCTGTCAAAGATTCAAAACATAAGCTATAATATACCTGGGTTCTCGGGTGAGATATTTAAGTTTGGTACGATCATCATTCAGACATTTGTTGGCGATTTAGTGATTCACAACGCCGAACACCCCGATAAAACTTATAATAAGCTTCAAGACGCAGTTGAATCAGCGGTAGACGAACAAGGAGTATATGAAGAAGATATTTAAAAAGCGAACAGCCAAGCAGGAGCAGCCCTCGCTTCGTATTACCAATGAGACGGTCGCCGAGCACCGCGAGCGCATTCTGGCAGGCGGGCGTAAGTTTAAGTATCCCGTGCAGTACGCGAGGCACCGCCTGGTTATCAACGCTATTATCATTGCGCTGGTCGCGATTATTATCTTGGTTGCCATCGGCTGGCAACAGCTTTATTCCGCTCAAAACAGTGGTACCTTTTTTTATCGTGTAACTCGGGTCTTGCCGCTGCCTGTGGCAACGGTAGATGATGAAACGGTACGCTACAGTGATTACTTGATGCGTCTTCGCAGCCAAGAACACTGGCTCTCGACCAAAGGTCAAATAGAACAGGGTAAAAAAGACAACGAACGTCAGATTAATTACATCAAACGTAGCGTTATCAATGGGGCTGAAGCGGATGCCTACGCAGCCAAGCTGGCTCGAGAGAAGAACATTACGGTTAGCGACAAAGAAGTAGATGACGTCGTAAATCGAAGCCTGCAAACCGCCAATGGCACCATCTCTCAGGAGCTGTATGATGCTTCGACACTTGAGACCCTGGGCTACGACCGAGACGAATACCGTTTACTGATCCGCCAGTCTCTGCTCAGACAGAAAGTTGCGTACGCGATTGATACTGCCGCTGCTCAAGTGTCGCAAACTGTCGAAAAGCAGGTGGCTGATCCAAATGCTGATTTTGACGCTATCGCCAAGCAAGTCGGCGGTGGGGTACAAGCCGGAAATTCAGGCTTGGTTCGAAAGACTAACCAAGATGGTGGCCTAACCCAAGCTGCCATGAAACTCACGGTTGGCCAGACATCAGGCGCTGTCAAATCAACAACAGGGGATGGCTACTACTTTGTGAAACTACTTGAGATTAATACCTCAGAACTAAGTTATCGGTTTATCAAAATTCCGCTTACGAGCTTCGCTTCGGCGTTCAATAAGCTCCGCGACCAAGGTAAGATAAAAGAATACATTACAATTCCGGCTCTTGAAACGCAAGTAATCAAATAAGGAGGCACGCATATGTACCAACTACCAGCTATGGGGTATGAGTATGATCAGCTCGGAAAATATATCAGCAAAGACATTATGGAATTGCATCACAGCAAGCACCATCAGACCTACGTCGATAAACTCAACGCAGCTCTCGAGAATGCCCCGGCACTCAAAGAGCGACCGCTTGAAAGCTTGCTAAGTGATATCGACAGCCTCCCCGAAGCGGTACGCACGGCACTTCGCAACAATGGTGGGGGGCATTACAACCATAGCTTATTCTGGAAATGGATGTCGCCTGATGGTGGCGGAGAGCCCACTGGGGAACTAGCGACCAAGATCGTCGACAAATACGGTAGCTTTCAGACGTTTGTAGACGAATTTACGACAAAGTCTCTCGGTGTGTTTGGTAGTGGCTGGGTATGGCTACAGCCAGATATGGAGATTTTAACAACACCCAACCAAGATACGCCGATTATGATCGGTAAGGCAGCTCCCTTACTCGGCCTTGACGTGTGGGAACATGCCTATTACCTTGATTACAAGAATAAACGTGATGATTATATCAATGCCTGGTGGAATGTCGTAGACTGGGGCTTCGTGGCTGAACGCTTCGAGCACTCCTAGGAAAAAGCTGATGAATATGGATACGCACTATCGTTTACTTGCCCGCAGCGCTACGCTTCATTGCCTCACCGGCTGTGCGATAGGCGAGATATTGGGCCTTATTATTGGCACGATGGCGGGGTTTGATACACTCTCGACGATTATTTTAGCTATCGGCCTCTCGTTTGTTTTCGGCTATGGCCTGTCGGCATTACCGCTCGTCCAGTCTGGACTGACGCTTGCGGTAGCTCTTAGTACCGTGTTGGCGGCGGATACGTTATCGATAGCCACTATGGAGCTTGTTGACAATACAGTCATGGCCACGATCCCTGGCGGCATGAATGCAGGCCTCGCCAACCCTATCTTTTGGGTAGGCATGGTTATATCGCTTACCGCCGCTTTCTTTGCCGCCTATCCTGTGAATCTCTATCTTCTAAAGAGAGGTAAGGGACATGCGCTGATGCATGAACATCATGCACATTCCTCTGAGGATCATGCGCAGCATGCCAGCTCACCCACAACAAGCTTTTTACTCGTCGGTATTCTGAGTTTTATTGCCGGCGGTCTACTGGTAGCAGTTGAAGTGACGACTGATCTTTTCTAGGGGTAGATAGGCAAATGCAGCTTGGCTCGACCGGATTATCGGCCTTGAGGCCTCTTCCGTTCGTTTACAAAAGAAAATACCTGCGGTGCTTTCTTTTATTCACTCACTACACGAACCGGCGCCCTCCGGGCTAGCCAGTCCAGATCAGCGAACAAGTTCGCTCTATAGAAAACACCCCACCAGAAGGTGAGGCGCTTTCTATGGCGGGCTCGACCGGATTTGAACCGGCGATCTCCTCCGTGACAGGGAGGCGTGATAACCCCTTCACTACGAGCCCTCGTAAGTTATTGAACTCTCGTATGATAGCAGTTTTTCGCCTCTGGTGCAACACTGGCGAGCGCTGGATAAGGGTGCTATAATAAACCGTGCGAAACCTGCCGCTGTAGCTCAGCTGGTAGAGCGGCGCTTTCGTAAAGCGTAGGTCACCGGTTCAAATCCGGTCAGCGGCTCCATGAAAATTATAAAAAACTATGAATACCCGATTTGTCTCATCACTTAAGCAACTTTTTGGCGATAGAGCCATCCTTAGCTTTGCCTTTGCCATCTTTGTGCTGGGCGCAGCCTACATTACGTATGTGATTTTTGCCTTGCAGCCGAATGCCTCGTGGCTGCCAACTCATTATTCGGCATTCGGTGAAACGCACTTCTACCGCGATAAATGGTACTATTTCATTTCCTTCGCTATTTTTGGCCTACTCTTTATCGTGCTGCATATCGGTTTGCTCGTAAAGCTCGCGTCTCAAGCGCTGCGACCGCTGGCGATTGCCTTCGGATGGCTGTCGCTACTTACTATTTTTCTTATATTCATCTACACCTATTCGGTACTCCACATTGTTTCTTAGCGAAACAGACACTATATGATAAATCTTGAAATACCTCTTGGCAAGCGGACACCGGCCTATCGCTTCTTTGAAATGCTGCCGGCGATTCTCAGCTACGGCTCACTTATCTTGCTGGTTGTATTATCCCTTATCGATCCGCTCATGGCCTCTGCCTACTTGTTGCTCGTGATTGTCACTGTGCTGGTGAAAGCAGTAGGTATCGCGGTCCATACTGTGCGAGGCCGAGATCGGCTCAACCATGCCCAAAAAGTCGACTGGCATCTGCGGCTGAATGAACTAGAACATCCTACTCAGAGTTTTGAGGCCCTACGAGCCAAACACCGCCGCCAGTTCGGCTTCAATCAGCATACCGAAAACCTGCGATTAATCTCGGCGGCTCCAGACATGTTCCCGAAGCCATCTCAGCTCTATAATGCGGTGATCATTGCCGCCTACAACGAGTCGTTTGAAGTGTTAGATCCGACACTCAAGTCGCTGATTGAGACCCATTATGATGCCAAACGACTTATTGTTGTCATGGCCTATGAAGAGCGAGGGGGCCCGGACATGCGGGCGACGATACGTGAACTGAAAGCAAAATATGGCAGCTCATTTCGTGCCTTTCATCTGGTAGAACACCCCGCTAATGTGCCAAACGAAGTAGTGGGTAAGGGCGGCAATATTACCTACGGTGGTAAATATCTCAAGACGTGGCTCGATACTGAAGGGATTCGCTACGAAGATGTGATCGTGACAACGCTTGATAGCGACAATCGTCCTCATCGCTCCTACTTTGACTACCTAACATACGAATACATCGTCCATGAGAACCGTAAACATCTGGCGTATCAGCCGATTTCGCTGTTTCTCAATAACATTTGGGACGCGCCAGCCCCGATGCGCGTGGTAGCGACGGGTAATTCGTTCTGGAACATCATTAGCTCCATGCGGCCCCACACCCTGCGCAACTTTGCCTCTCACTCTCAGCCGATGGACGCGCTGGTTGAGATGGATTTTTGGAGTACGCGCACAATTGTCGAAGACGGTCATCAATACTGGCGAAGCTACTTCTATTTTGGAGGTAACTACGCCGTGACACCGCTCTATATTCCGATTTATCAAGATGCTGTTCTCTCCGATACGTATGTGCGTACGCTCAAAGCCCAGTTCGTACAGCTCCGACGCTGGGCGTACGGCGCCTCCGATATACCGTACGTAGCGACGCGCATCTTTACGAAAGAGCGCAATGTACCACTCCTTCCATCGCTAGCCCGGCTGATTCGACTGGTTGATGGTCATGTGACGCTTGCCAGCGTTGCGATCCTCGTGACAATCGGCGGGTGGGTGCCATTACTACTCAATGGGGAAGCTGCTCGGAGCGTGGCCGCTCATCAGCTCCCAGAGGTGATTAGTATTTTTCAGCGCTTTGCCATGGTGGGATTATTTGTCACGATATTCCTCGCCTTCAAGATGCTGCCACCTCGTCCAGAGCGGTATAAACGTCATCGTAGTCTCGGTATGATACTGCAGTGGATCCTGATGCCCGTGACGGCGGTTGGCTATAGCGCGCTGTCGGCTTTTTATTCACAGACGCTGTTAGCGCTCGGTAAATACCTTGATAAGTTTGATGTTACCGAGAAGGCGACTCATCAGTCGGTCGCACGGGCCAGGCGAGCGAAGGACGGCCGCGGCGTTTTGTGGAGGCAGAAACGATAAGCTGATGCCGAGCGGCGTACTGAATCGCCGCCACTTCATCAAAGTTTTTCAAAATGGTATGCACCGTAGCTGCAATATCTTCAGGGGTTAAAGCGGTAGGGCGCTGCGTCGAAAGGGTTATTTCAACAGTTTGAGCCAGCCACAGGGCATGGTCTCTACCCGTGTCGGGCTGATGCCTAAAGCTTTCAGCGATGCTAATGACGAGTCTGCCTATATTGAAGGGCTCACTATGGCCTCCAGACACCCATACAGGCGTATTCTCGGCTAAAGATGGCCTCTCTATCGTCGTGAAGACTTCGCCGCAGCTGGGGCACTTACGACGCCTCCAGACGGACGGTTGCTTTTTGTGAGCTCGCGAGTTGGTAACTGATGTATTCCCATGAAAACAATTAATGCAAAACATGTCTATATATTGACATACCGCTATATAAAAAGCTAGTGGATAACCATCCATAAACCGGGGAAAGAAAACTACCCTCTCATAATGAAAGGGCAGCCGGAACAGTATTGCTTATTTAAAACGCGAACGAACAGTGTTAACGTTCAGTACGACGCTTCACGTCGTGCTTTGCTTCTTTCCACGTCATATTCATCTCGTAGTCGAGGTGAAACTGAGAAAGAAGGGATTGTTTGGTGTTTGTGTGGGTTACGTCTTTTGTAGCCATAGCAACATATTAGCATAACCATCTAAATATGTCAAGTGAACAGGTGGTGTGGGCATATATCATACATGATATGTATATACATAAAAACCAGATAACAGCCTCGTGGAAAACTTGTCAAAATTGAGGATAAATAAAAGATCCCTGAGGTGGGATCTTAATAATTTCATCGTGGTGGACCCTGGAGGACTCGAACCTCCGACCTCGTCAACGTCAATGACGCGCTCTAGCCAACTGAGCTAAGGGTCCATGGCTTGAACTATCATATCAAACAGGGGCGATAGTTGCAATCGTA
>Ga0172380_10001024_pt1 | contig 49845 bp, 51 predicted proteins | sample Leawe162metaG_FD_119747 | JGI IMG/M metagenome (GOLD analysis project Ga0172380, IMG submission 119747) | Leachate microbial communities from a municipal landfill in Southern Ontario, Canada - Leachate well 162 metaG | ecosystem: Engineered > Solid waste > Landfill > Unclassified | place... | reverse complement strand
TCAAGCTGCCGCCCAAGCCGCCGCAGATGCCGCTGCCGCGCAAGCCGCTGCCCAGGCCGCCGCGGATGCCGCTGCCGCTCAAGCCGCCGCCCAGGCCGCCGCGGATGCTGCTGCCGCTCAAGCTGCTGCCCAAGCCGCCGCAGACGCCGCTGCCGCTCAAGCCGCCGCCCAGGCCGCCGCAGATGCTGCTGCCGCTCAAGCTGCCGCCCAAGCCGCCGCAGACGCCGCTGCCGCGCAAGCCGCTGCCCAGGCCGCCGCGGATGCTGCTGCCGCTCAAGCCGCCGCAGATGCCGCTGCCGCGCAAGCCGCTGCCCAGGCCGCTGCGGCTGCTGCCGCTGCCACAGCACAGGTAGTGACCACTTTGGTGAACAGCATCATGGTGACCCTGCCCAGCGTGCCATTCAATCCACGTATTCCGCCGCCCGCAGCTCCCCCGCCGCCGACAGATGCCGCAATCACGTCGGACATCACCACCAGCGGCACGGACGTCACGCCCGCCGTCATGGCGACCATCCTGACCATTACCGTCGCCGGTACCACCCTACAGAAGCCAGCCGATGAGGTGGTGCAGCTTGTTCAGCCGAAAGGCCGCATGCTGATGTGCAGGAGGCCATCGCTATGAAATCGCACACCACACGCAGGCTCCTCCTCGCACTGCTCACGCTGGTAGCCGCGCCGGCTTGGGCAGATGGCACGCTCACCCACCTGTCCGGCGCGGTGTCGGTGCAAAAATCTGACGGCAAAATCTTGCCGGGCACGGTCGGCGCCAAGGTCAGCGAGGGCGATATAATGATCACGGGAGGCAACGGCTATGCCCGGCTGGAAATGACTGATAGTGGAGAAATGGTGTTGCGCCCCAACTCGCAACTCAAGGTCGAGAGATATCGCTTTCATCCCGATAAACCGGCTGACGACAGCTTTGTTTTTCGTATGCTCAAGGGAGGTCTGCGTACGGTGACGGGCTTCATCGGCAAGCGCGGCAACCAAGATGCCTATGAGGGAAAGACCGCGACAGCTACTGTAGGCATACGCGGCACTCGATATGATATACGTGTTTGCCAGAGAGACTGTGGCGCTTTGAAAGACGGCACTTACCTCGCGGTGCGCTTTGGCGTCGTGCGCGTAGGCAACCCTCAAGGCAGTCTGACTGTGGCGGCGGGACAGGTGGTGTATGCGCCGGTCGGACTACGGCCGGTGCTGCTGCCGCGCGATCCGGGCATCGGCTTCACGCCGCCGGCTGTGATTCCGAAGCTGGACGAGAAGAAAAAGCAAGCCGACCCCGCTGCCGCAAATACGCCGAATCAGCCAAGGCCTGCAACAAACGGGGCCGGACCAGCCAACCAGGCGACACTCGTCGTCGTCGAGAAAGCAGGGATCTTGTCTTCGTCGCAGCAGAGAGCCACGGCGGCGAGCCATCTCGTGGAGGGCGGAATGGAAGCGGTAGCCGCCGCAACAACAGCGCCCACTGCGCCAACTCAGGGGACGCCAGCACCAGACGATTCTGGAAATTCAACAATCCAGAGCAATAACGTAGCGCCAATACTTCAAACAGAACCTGGAGCAAATTGTTACATTCAGTGAGTAAAAACGGATTGTCTGTGTAGATACTGTGCACACTCAATAACCAACCGCAAGGTTGGTCTTCTTGCTTGCCGCACGTTGCGTTATTATCTCGGCGCAATCGGCATTTCAATCACTGAAAGATGCAGCATGTTGAAGTTCTTCGACACCAACCCGGATCATCCCATGTACGGCCTCGCTGAGACCCGGCGGCTGTTCGCCGAACTCCAGCACGGCGAGCCGCGCAAGGCGCTGGACAATATTACCTTCTGGCTGGATTCGATCAAGGACACCTCCGGCTTTCGCCACGAAGCGCGCACCGCCTCGTCATGTTGATGGAGCCAGGCAGCTACGTGCCCGACAACACTTGTCAAGCGATGATGGGCGAAAAGAGCCGCGATCTCAAACTCACCAGCCTGATCGTCAAGGGCGAGGATTACGAGCAGGTGGGTTTTGAATGGCTGACCAGGAACGATGCATAGCTGCGATATCTTCTGCAACGTCATCGACAACTATGGCGACATCGGCGTGTGCTGGCGTTTGGCGCGACAACTGGCGAACGAGCACGGCCTCGCCGTCAGGTTGTGGGTGGATGATTTGGGCAGTTTGGCCAGGCTGTGCCATGAGGCGGATGCGGCGCGGGACATCCAGCGTTGCCGGGGCGTGGAAGTGCGGCGCTGGGTCAAACCGTTCACCCCTCTCCCCCAGCCCCTCTCCCACGGAGGGGAGAGGGGAGTTGCCGATTTGGTGATCGAAGCGTTCGCCTGCAAGTTGCCGCAAAGCTATATCGAAGCGATGGCCGCACAGCAGCGATCCGTCTGGATCAACCTCGAATATCTGAGCGCCGAAGATTGGGTCGAGGGATGTCATAAACTGCCTTCGCCTCATCCGAGCCTGCATCTGACCAAATATTTTTTCTTTCCCGGTTTTACAAGGCAGACCGGTGGGCTGTTGCTGGAACGCGGCTTGTTCGCGCGACGCGATGCGTTTCGGAATGATGCAGCGCAGCAGCAGGCATTCTGGCATTCGCTCAGTATGGAAACGCCGGGTGCAGAGACGCTGAAAATCTCGCTGTTCGGCTACGAGAATGACGCGCTGGCGGGATTGTTTGATGCCTGGGCAAACGGTGTGCAGCCAGTGCTGTGCCTCGTGCCGGAAGGGCGCATCCTGCCGCAGACTGGACAGTATTTCGGCGATACCGAGCCATGCATGGGTAATACCTACTCCAATGGGAATTTGCGGGTGCGCGTGCTGCCGTTTGTCGAGCAGGAGCGCTACGATGAACTATTGTGGGCGTGCGATGTCAATTTCGTCCGTGGCGAGGATTCCTGCGTCCGCGCACAATGGGCGGGCAAGCCGTTTGTGTGGCAGATTTATCCGCAGCACGATGCGGCGCACTGGCAAAAACTGCAAGCTTTTTTGAACCTGTATTGCGCACCGCTCGGTATGGCGGCAAGCCAGGCGGTACAAGGCCTGTGGCGGGAATGGAACAACGAGGATGCAGCCGGCAATGCTTGGACGGCATTCGTCGCTGCCAACAGCGAGTTGGACTTACATGCCCAGGGGTGGGCTCGGGAATTGGCAGAAAACAATCTGGTGCTGAATTTACTGGATTTTTCGTGTGAAATCGGTAGAATGCGCGCCTTCAAAATTGAGGAACAGCAAACATGAAAACAGCACAGGAACTCCGCGCAGGCAACGTCATTAATGTGAGTGGCGAGCCGATGGTGATACTCAAGGCGGAATACAGCCGCTCCGGCCGCAACGGTTCGGTGGTCAAGATGAAGATGAAGAATCTGTTGACCGAGGCCGCCAAGGAGACCGTGTATAGCGCTGACGACAAATTCGACCAGATCATTCTGGATCGCAAGGAGGTGACTTATTCCTATTTTGCCGACCCGATGTACGTATTCATGGACGGCGAATACAACCAGTATGAGATTGAGGCCGAGTGTATGGGCGATGCGCTCAACTACATCGAAGACGGCATGCCCTGCGAAGTGGTGTTTTACAACGAAAAGGCGATCTCCGTCGAGCTGCCCAACACCATCGTGCGCGAAGTCATCTACACCGAGCCTGCCGTGCGCGGTGATACTTCTGGCAAGGTGATGAAGCCCGCCAAGATCAACACCGGTTTCGAGATGCCCGTTGCGGCATTTATCGAGATCGGCGACAAGATCGAGATCGACACCCGCACCAACGAGTTCAAGAAACGCGCTTGATTTATACTTGGTCATTCCGGCATAGACCAGAATGACGGGTTGCAGGGAGAGCAAAAAGGCCAACCGGAAGGTTGGCTTTTTTTCGGGCTGTCTTTCTGGCTTTCCTTTGTTTCATCGTAACTACTCAGGTACATCGAAATAGCGTCAAATGCTTATCCGGTTGACTCCGGTAACGGGGTAAGCTCCGTTTAGCAGACGCGCACAGGGAGAAGTCGATGCCTCCGGCGGGCCGCTGGCGGAAGATCGCATCGCGCACTACCGGTACGCCGCCGGAATACTCGCCGACGGGGAAGCCGCCAACCCGCGCGCCCCGCCGTCCGGCAAGCGCGGCAGAACCAGGCAGAGCAAGGCGCTCAACCTGCTCGATCGCTTGCGCGCCCATGCCGACGATGTCTGGCGCTTCATGACCGTCACGGTGCCCCCTTCTCCAACAATATCGCCGAGCAAGCCGTGCGCATGCCCAAGGTCAAACAGAAAATCTCCGGCGGCTTCCGTACCACTGCCGGCCTCGAAACTTTCTGCACGATTCGCTCGTATCTTGCCACACTACACAAACAGGGCGACAATCTCTTCCACGCGCTTACTCTGACTTTCCAGGGCAACACACCCCAACCCCGCTTCGCCTGAATGTAGATCGGAGCGGGTGGCGGCTACCTGAGTAGTTACAGGGAGAGCTGAGAATCGGGTGGTCAAAGAAAGGGTTGGTCATGCGCATTCACGGAGAATGTTGTGCTGCCGTTTGCTCGCCCTGTTCCAGCAACGCGCCGATTTCTTCCAGTGCCGGCAGCTCCTGCAAGGCGCGTAAATTCAAATCGTCGAGCATCTGCTTGGTGGTGGCGAACAGTTCCGGCTTGCCCGGTGTGTCGCGTGTGCCGACCACTTCTACCCAGCCGCGCGCTTCGAGTGTTTTCAATATTTGCGAGGAGACCGCCACGCCGCGTATTTCCTCGACGTCGCCGCGCGTGACCGGCTGGTGGTAGGCGATGATGGCGAGCGTTTCCAGCACGGCGCGAGAGTAGCGCGGTGGTTTTTGCGGGTTGAGCCGGTCGAGGTATTGCTGCATTTCCGGTTTGGCGCGGAACCGCCAGCCGCTGGCCACGCGGGTCAGTTCCACGCCGCGCCCTTGCCAGTCCTGCGCGAGTTCTTCGAGCAGCGTTTCCATCTGGCGATTGTCCAGCGATACGTCGCTGAGTTTCTTCAGCTCCGACACCGGCAGTGGCTCCGTGGTGGTCAGCAGCGCGGCTTCGAGCACGTGCTTGAACTGCTCGGTGTTCATTTTTCCGCCAAATAAATCGGTGATGATCGAAACCTCCTCCGTGCCGGATTCGGTTTCCACGGGCAAGGGCGTTTCACTCTGCGCTAATGGCTCGGCTGGTTCTGACATAAATGCTCCCCAATATTTCGCTTTGCTGGATTTCCACCAGATATTCTTTGGCCAGTTCGAGAATGGCGATAAAGGTAACTACCAGTTTCGCCACGCCGCTTTCCGCATCGAACAATTTGTCGAATGCGACATACTCGCCGCCCTGCAGGCAGCGCAGCACATGCGTCATCTGTTCGCGCACCGACAATTGTTCGCGCCGCACCTTGTGGTGGGTGTTGAGTTTGGCGCGTGCCAGTACAGCCATCCAGGCGATCCTTAAATCTTCCACGCCAACTTCTGGTAATCGCTCCCGCACGGTGCGTTCGATCAGCACCTGCACGATCTCGAAATCGCGCCCGGCTTGCGGCAGCTCGTTGAGCTTCTGCGCGGCCAGTTTCATTTGTTCGTATTCCAGCAGGCGGCGCATCAGCTCGGCGCGCGGATCTTCCGCCTCTTCTTCGCTGTCCTTCGGCGGGCGCGGCAACAACATGCGCGACTTGATTTCGATCAATACCGCCGCCATCAGCAGATATTCGGCGGCCAGCTCCAGGCGATGCTGCTGCATCATCTCGATGTAGCTCATGTATTGCCGGGTCAGTTCCGCCATCGGAATATCCAGCACATCGAGATTGTGCTTGCGGATCAGGTACAGCAGCAAGTCCAGCGGCCCCTGGAAATTTTCCAGCACCAACTCCAGCGCGTCCGGCGGGATATATAAATCCTTGGGTATATCCAACAGCGGTTCGCCATGGATGCGCGCGAACGGAATGAGTTGGAGCTGCGGTTCGTTCATGGCTTGCGGCATATCCTGGTAAAAATTCTGTCATTCATTTCACCACCTCGCCCGCCCAGCGGCGCATAGCGTCCACCATCTTTTCCACCACCGTATCCCGAATAAGTGGGATATCTGTATCGTCATAACGAAATGTCACCGCAAACGGGTTGAGCCACGTTAGTTCTTCGGGAGAACAAGGAGGCGCAATGCCATGTTTCAACAGCAGCGTTGCGAGTGTGTGCAAATCATGGGTGCGTTGGTATTCAATGCCATGAAAAATCAGCACAGCTTTCAATAATTTTTCTATTGCCTGCTGCGCATGAAAGCAGGCCAGCCGAAACTTCACTTCGGGCAATTTCAGCAATCCGCGAAATGCAGCCGCATCATCATCCGCCAGTTGAATAAAGCGTTGCGCTTCTTCAGTGGCAAGCGTCATACATCACCCTTCCCTCTTTAAATGCCCAGTACAAAAGAGTTCCCGGTACCTGACTGCGGCGGAATGCCTCTCTGTCGGAATACACCAGCAAGTCCACACCCACCTGCATATCCCCCATCACGTTTCGCAAGCGCACCATTTCGTCAAATTGATTAACCACCTCCGGCTCAATCACCATCAAATCCAGATCGGAATCCTCAGTCGCATCGCCACGCGCGTAGGAGCCAAACAGGATCACTTTGCTCGGGTTGGCTGCTGCGACCAATCTGGCAACTGCTTGCTGTATGGTTTGTTCCGAAATCATCAATCCCTCCGGCTTAGTTGTAGCCCAGCCCCATCGCCTCGCGCACGTCGCGCATGGTGTCACGCGCCAGTTCGCGCGCCTTTTCGCAGCCGTCGGCGATGATGTTGCGCACCAGCGCCGGGTCGTCCAGGTACTGTTGCGCGCGTTCGCGCATCGGGCGCTGTTCGTCCAGCACCGCGTCGATTACCGGCTGCTTGCATTCGATGCAACCGATGCCGGCGCTCTTGCAACCCTGCGTGACCCATTGCTTGGTCTGTTCGTTGGAATACACCAGATGCAATTGCCACACCGGACATTTGTCCGGGTTGCCCGGATCGGTGCGGCGGACGCGCGCCGGATCGGTCGGCATGGTGCGAATTTTTTTGGTCACGCTGGCCTCGTCTTCGCGCAGCGTGATGGTGTTGTCGTAGGATTTGGACATTTTCTGCCCGTCTAATCCAGGCATTTTCGACGCGGCGGTGAGCATTGCGCGCGGCTCGGATAGGATCATCTTGCCGCCGCCTTCCAGGTAGCCGAACAGGCGTTCACGGTCGCCGTGGCTCAGGCTCTGCTGCTCGTCGAGCAGGGATTTGGCGGATTCCAACGCCTCGCCGTCGCCCTGTTCCTGAAAACGGGTGCGCAGCTCGGTGTACAGCTTGGCCTTCTTGCTGCCGAGCTTTTTGACTGCGGCTTCGGCCTTTTCCTCAAAGCCGGGCTCGCGCCCGTAGATATGGTTGAAGCGACGCGCGATCTCGCGGGTAAATTCGATATGCGGCACCTGATCCTCGCCCACCGGCACCTGGGTGGCGCGGTAAATCAGGATGTCCGCGCTTTGCAGCAGCGGATAGCCGAGAAAACCGTAAGTGCTCAGATCTTTCTCGGAAAGTTTTTCTTGCTGGTCTTTATAGGTCGGCACACGCTCCAGCCAGCCCAGCGGCGTGATCATCGACAGCAGCAAGTGCAGTTCGGCATGTTCCGGCACGCGCGACTGGATGAACAGCGTGGCATGGGCGGGATCGACCCCGGCCGCCAGCCAGTCCACCACCATGTCCCATACGCTCTGCTCAATGATTTGTGGCGTGTCGTAATGCGTGGTCAGCGCGTGCCAGTCGGCCACGAAGAACAGGCATTCGTATTCGTGCTGCATCTGCACCCAATTTTTCAACACCCCGTGGTAATGCCCGAGATGCAAACTTCCGGTGGGGCGCATTCCCGATAAAACTCGATCAGCAAACATATTGTTAAAGCCCGATAAAAAACGAAATCAATTTAAACACCATCTTCACCAGCGGCGAAAGTATCCAGCCCAGCACTGGCGTGACCGCCAGAAAAATCAGGATGAACATACCATACGGTTCGATACGCGACAGCTGGTACGCCTGGCGGTGCGGCAGCAGGCTGACCGCGACACGCCCGCCATCCAGCGGCGGCAACGGCAACAGGTTTAGCACCATCAATATTACATTGATTTTAATCCCCCATTCGGCCATACCCAGCAGCGGCTCGGCAAAATAGCTGTCCGGAAACGACAGCGCCATTTTATAAAGAAATGTCCAGCCCAGCGCCATGAATAAATTTGAGGCTGGCCCGGCAAGCGCCACCCATAACATATCCTGCTTGGGACGGCGCAATGCGCCGAAATTGACCGGCACCGGCTTGGCCCAACCGAACAGGATGCCGCCCAGCCACAGGGTCAGCAGCGGGAACAGGATGGTGCCGACCGGATCGATGTGGCGCAGCGGGTTCAGGCTGATGCGCCCCTGCTGGTACGCGGTCATATCGCCAAAATGGCGCGCCACATAGCCGTGCGCCGCTTCGTGCAGGGTGATGGCGAACAGGATGGGAATCGCGGCGATGGCGATAGTTTGGATGAGTTGGTCTAACTGCATTTAATTTTTGATTCCATAATTTCGTAGGTCGGGTTTTAACCCGACAGTATTTTTGGGGCCGCCTTGTCGGGTTAAAACACGACCTACAAATCCTCAATTCCAAAAGGCGCGATGTCGCCTTTGCCGCGGCGCAGCAACACCGGCGCGTCGCCGGTCAGGTCGATCACGGTGGTGAAATCGACGCCCACCGCACCGCCGTCAATCACCAGTTCGACCTCCTTTTCCAGCAATTTGCGAATGTGTTCGGCATCGTTGAGCGGCCATTCTTCGTCCGGCAGGATCAGCGTCGAGCTGGACATCGGCTCGCCCAGTTCTTCCAGCAGCGCCAGCGCCACCGGATGATCGGGAATGCGGATGCCGATGGTGCTGCGCTTGGGGTGCTGCAAGCGCTTCGGCACTTCCTTGGTCGCATCCAGAATGAAGGTGTAGCTACCCGGCGTGTTGCTTTTCAATAAACGGAATTTGCTGTTGTCCACGCGCGCATAGCGCGAAATCTCCGACAGGTCGCGGCACATCAGGGTCAGGTGGTGCTGCTCGTCCAGTTGGCGGATCTGGCGGATGCGCGTCACGACATCCTTGTCATCCAGACGGCAGCCCAGCGCATAGCAGGAATCGGTGGGATAGACCACGATGCCGCCGTCGCGCAGCATGGCCGCCGCCTGGCGAATCAGGCGCGGGTTGGGGTTGTCGGGATGGATGGTAAAAAATTGAGACATTCAGGTTACCTTCTAAATGTGATCTTGCGAAATGTGATCTTGCTCCCAGAAATTCCACACCGGCATACAACCCAGCGGAAAGTCCGGCAATCTTCCCATGTCCCGCCAACTCTCGTCCGGGCCGTGGAAATCCGAGCCGCAGGAGCACAGCAAGTTGAACTCCCCGGCATAACGCGCGAACTCGGCATATTGCTCCGGCGTGTGGCTGCCGCTTACCACCTCGATCGCCTGTCCGCCGCACGCGACGAATTCGGCCAGCAATTCGTGCATGGTCTTCTTGCCCATGCTGTTGCGCCCGATCATATAGCGACCGGGATGCGCCAGCACCGCCACGCCACCGCTGCCGCGTATCCAGTTCACCGCATCGGCCAACACCGCCCAGCGGTGCGGCACGTAGCCCGTCTTGCCGTTCGCCAGATAACGACCGAACACGCTCTTCACATCCTTGCAATGCCCGGCCTCGACCAGATAGCGCGCAAAATGGGTGCGTCCGATCATGTTGGGGTTTTCCGCATAACGGTACGCGCCCTGCAATGTTCCGCCGATACCGGCCTTCGCCAGCGCCTCTGCCATTTTTTCGGCACGCGCGCCGCGCCCGCTGCGCACACCGCGCAACCCAGATACCAGCGGCGCATAGGCAGGATCGATACCCAGGCCGACGATATGCACGGTATGGGTGCGCCACGTCACGGAAATTTCCACGCCGTTGATAAAAGCCATGCCATGTTGAGCGGCAGCGGCACGCGCTTCATCCAGCCCGTCCAAGTCGTCGTGATCGGTCAGCGCCAGCACCTTCACACCGCGCCCGGCGGCGCGCGCCACCACCTCCGCCGGTGCAAGCATGCCGTCGGAGATATTGGAATGGCAATGCAGGTCGTAATCTAACATTGGTTTTTCAAACAATTTGCCACAGAGAGCACAGAGTTCACAGAGGAAAATCTAGAATGGGGTAGCTTCATCTCTGTGCGCTCTGTGTTCTCTGTGGCTAAAATTTTGGTTTACAAAATCATACATCGCCGCTGCCTTTCTTCATGGTTTTTCCCTCTTCGGCGCGCCTGCGGCGCACTTCCTTGGGGTCGGCGAGCAGCGGGCGATAAATTTCGATGCGATCCCTGTCGCGCAGCGCGGTATCTGCCTTGACCAGCTTGCCGAAAATGCCCAGCTTATTTACCGCCAGGTCGATCTCGGGATACTTTTCGAGCACGCCGCACAGTTCGACGGCTTCTCCAGCCGTTGTCCCTTCGGCCAGTTGTCGTTTGAACAGCAATTGTTCAGCCGGCAAAGCGTACACCACTTCGATATTGATCTTGCCGCTCATGTGTTCGCATAAACCTTTTCGGCACGGTGGGTAAAAGCATCCACAAAGCTGTTGGCGATGTAATGGAACACCGGCCCGACCAGTTTTTCCAGCAGCTTGCTGGAAAACTCATAGTGCAGGCGGAATTCTATTTTACAGGCTGAATCGCTCAAAGGGATAAACCGCCAATGACCGTCCAGATGCCGGAACGGCCCGTCCTGCAAGGTCATGTCGATGCGGTGCGGCGGAGTGCGCACATTCTCGGTGGTGAAATGCTGTTTGATATGGTGATAATCGATGTGTACCGTGGCATGCACCGTCGTGCCTTCCAGCTCGGAAACGCTGGCTCCGCCGCACCACGGCAGAAAGTCCGGATATTCCTCCACACGATCCACCAGGTTGTACATCTGCTCCGCGCTGTGCGGAACCAGTACCGTTTTTTCCACTAATGCCATTGACTGCCTGAAGTTGCAAAACCAAAGGCTGGTAGAATAGCCGAATACACCGCAAAACTCACCTGCTATGAGCATTATCCAGAACAAAAAAGCCTTTCACGAATACTTCATTGAAGATAAATATGAAGCCGGTATCATGCTGGAAGGCTGGGAAGTCAAGGCTATCCGCGCCGGGCGGGCGCAACTCAAGGAAGCCTACGTCACCGTTAAAGACGGCGCACTGTACCTGTTTGGCTCGCACATCAGCCCGCTGCTGAACGCTTCCACGCATATCCATCCCGACCCGGTGCGCACCCGCAAGCTGCTGCTGCACCGGCATGAAATAGACAAGATCATCGGCAAAGTGCAACGCGCCGGCTACACCCTGATGCCGCTGGATATGCACTACAAGGGGGGACGCGTCAAACTCGAAATCGGCCTCGCCAAAGGCAAAAAACAGCACGACAAGCGCGCCACCGAAAAAGAAAAAGATTCCAAGCGTGAAGCCGCGCAAGCGATGAAAAAACAAAGTCGCTAGAAAATTTGCTTGCAGGGAACGCCCTAAGCCCGCAAAAGCGCAGTCGCGGAACCCGCGCCAGTCCATCGATAAAGCACTGGGGATAACACTTGTAAAAACACCCACACGCGCAACTATCAATGCAACGCCCTCTTCGACATTTGTCAAAATTCCTGTTTCTGGTCGCCATGCTGGTTGCCTTGCCGTCGCACGCATTGGATTCCGTCACGCTGCAACTAAAATGGACGCATGCTTTTCAGTTCGCCGGCTACTACGCGGCAAAGGAACAAGGTTATTACCGCGAGGCCGGGCTTGATGTCAACATTGTAGAAGCGCTTCCCGGAGTCGATCCGGTCAAAAACGTCCTTGAAGGCAAAGCTGAATTTGGTGTAGGCACGAGCGCCTTGCTGCTACAGCGCAAAGCCGGTCAGCCCGTCGTGGCGTTGGCGGTTATTTTTCAGCATTCGCCCTACGTGCTGATAGCGCGACAGCTCAGTGCCACACAGGCTGTTCACGACCTCATCGGCAAGCGTGTCATGCTGGAACCCCAGGCCGACGAGTTACTTGCCTATCTCAAGAAAGAAGGCATCCCGCTTAACCGCATCACGCAGGTTGAACACAGCTACGACCCGCAGGATTTAATCAGCGGCAAGATTGATGCGATTGCGGGCTATGCCACCAACCAGCCCTACTATCTTGATCGCGCCCGGCCCCCTTATCAAATCTACACGCCGCGTTCCGCCGGTATCGATTTTTATGGAGACACCCTGTTTACAACTGAACGGGAATTGAAAAACTACCCGGAGCGCGTCCGGGCATTCCGCGAGGCCAGCCTGCGCGGCTGGAAATATGCCGTGGAACACCCGGAAGAGATGGCGGATTTGATTCTCGCCAAGTATTCGCAACGGCACACACGCGATTATTTTTTATTTGAAGCCAAGCAAACAATTGCCCTGATTCATCCTGAGCTGATCGAGGTGGGCTATATGAATGCGAATCGCTGGCGGCATATCGCCGACACCTATGCCGACATCGATATGCTACCGCGAAATTTTATGCTGGACGGATTCCTGTATGACCCCAATCCCCAGCGTGACCTGACCTGGTTTTATCGTGGCCTGGCGGTCGCATTGTTGCTGGGCATCATGGCCAGCGTCTTTATCGTCATCAGAAAATCGAAACTGATGAACCAAAAACTTGAAGCCCGCGTTACCGCTGCACAGCAAACATTGGCGGCAAGTTTCGATGAACGTCTGACATTGAGAATCCGCAATGCAGAAGCGGGCGAGCGGGAGCGAATCTACCGCGATTTGCATGATGACATCGGCGCAAAACTGCTGGGGCTGGCGATTTCTGCCCAGCGCGCCAATCTGCCGCGCGAGGCTGATCTGGCGCGCTCAGCCCTGCAAGACTTGCGCGATGTGGTTTCGCGCTCGGCACAATTCTCCACCCCGCTTGGTGATCTGCTCGCCGATTTGCGCGCCGAAACCGAACAACGTGTGCACGCTGCCGGAATCAGATTTGAATGGCGTGTCCCCGAACAAGAAAATAATCATCAAGCCAGTGCGGATGCCGCGCTGAATCTTAGCCGTATTTTGCGCGAGGCCGTCACCAACGTACTGCATCATGCGGGCGCCAGCCATATCAAAATTGCCACGCAATTGATGCCGGACCGATTTTTGCTGGATGTGATCGATAACGGCGTGGGCTGCCCGGTGGCCGATGTCAAACCGCATCGCGGCATGGCCGGGATGCAGGCGCGCGCCGCCGCTCTGGGTGGCTCGTTGAATTGGGGAGCGATCGAACCGAACGGTTGCAAAGTCACCCTGGATGTTCCGCTCCGAGGCCTCACCCCCTGAACACGGGGGTGAAAAACGCCAGCATTCCGCTATCATTACCGCAATGAAGACCGCGCTGATCCTTGATGACGTTCCCGATGCACAAGTCTGGTTAAGCCAAGCATTGGTAGCCGTTTTCCCGGATATCATTTCGCACTGTGCTGGCAATCTCGCCGAAGCGCGCGCATGGCTTGACTCGCACACGGCGCCCGATCTGGCTCTGATTGATTTGGGGTTACCGGATGGCAGCGGCATCGAGCTGATCGCAGAGCTCAATCGCACCGCGCCTCAGACCTTGTGCGTCGTCGCCAGCATCTACGATGACAACGCACACCTGTTTCCCGCTTTGCGTGCGGGTGCGCAAGGTTATCTGCTAAAAGATCAGCCTCTGGCCCAGATCGTCGAATTGCTCAAGGGTATCGCCGAAGGCCGTCCGCCCTTGTCGCCCGCCATCGCCCGCAAGCTGCTGAGCCATTTTCAACCCGTACCACAACTGCAGCACGAGCAACTGACCAAACGCGAAACCGAGGTGCTGCGGCATATCGCCAAAGGCATGACTTTGCCGGAAACGGCCAAGCTTCTTGGCATTAGCTCGAACACTGTCTCTGGGTACGTGAAAAGCATCTATCGCAAACTGAACGTTTCTTCCCGCGCCGAAGCGACTTTAAGCGCGCGCAATCTGGGGTTGGTCTGACCCCCTGAACAGGGGATTGTTGAGACTTCGCTCCTCCCATATTATTCAACTCAAATAATATGTGGGGTTGATAATGCAAACAGGAACTTTGTCATTCGGAGAAAATTTACACCGTGCTGCCGCCACCTGCTTGAGCGGCTTGCTCAACCTGTTGGCCGCGCTCGTGGTTCTTCTTGCTTCGTCGGCAACCGCGTTGGCAAGCTTTGCCATCGATACAACCGGCACCTCCATGACAGGCTTGTGGGGGAACCAGAACGAATCCGGCTGGGGCACGGCGATCACCCAGGAATACGGGATGATTTTCGTCACCCTGTATACCTACGATGCCAGCGGCAACCCCGTCTGGTATGTCGCATCCAGTTGCCCCGTTGCCGCCGATCGATGTGCCGGGACGTTGTATTCCGTGAAGGGCGGGTCTTCATTGACCGATCCATGGAACGGCGCCAATAAAGTGGTGGCTGAAGCGGGCACCCTGAACCTGGTTTTTACCGACGCCAACACCGGCACCATGACCTACACCATCAACGGGGTGAGCGGTTCGAAAGCGATCACGCGACAAATATTCGCGACCGGCGCCACGCCATCGGCTTCTGACTACTCGGGGCTCTGGGGAATCGCCAGCGAATCCGGCTGGGGAATCGCGCTGACGCGGCAAGTCGATATGACCTTCGCAACCATTTACACCTACGACGGCAATGGCAATCCGAAATGGTATGTCGCCTCCAGTTGCCCCATGGCCGCCAATGGCTGTAGCGGACCTTGTATTCGGTAACGGGGGGTTCTCCGCTAACATCGTCATGGAACGGCGCCAATAAAGTGGTGACGGGTGTGGGCACCCTGAATCTGGCTTTCGCCGACGCCAACACCGGCAGCATGACCTTCACGCTCAATGGAATGAGTAATTCCAAAGCAATTTCAAGGCAAATATTTGCCAACCCGCCTGTTGCAGGGACATCCACCGGGACGCAGATGGGCGGTGCATGGCAGGGCACACCGCTCAATCTCACCGGGGCAGTCACGACCATAACTGGGAGCTGGGCTGCTACCGGTGGTATTGCCGGTGGGGTCACCTCGGACGGCAGCAACTTGTACGCAATATTTGGAAACAGAATCATCAAAGTAGTGATTGCCACTGGTGCGGCCTCGATATTCGCGGGATCGAGCACGGATACGGTGGGATCGGCGGATGGCACCGGTATGGCAGCGTCTTTCAATCAGCCAGCCGACATTACCACCGATGGTACTAACCTGTATTTAACGGACTCATATAATAAAATTCGCCAGATCGTACTTGCTACCGGCGTGGTAACGACATTGGCAGGTTCGGAGGTTTATACGACGACACCGGTTGATGGGACAGGCGCGGCAGCGTCTTTCTTTTATCCTAAGGGCATTACCACGGATGGCACATACCTGTATGTGCAGGATATAACGAAGCTACGCAAGATCGAGATTGCCACTGGCGTAGTGACCTCCTTGGGGTATAAGCCTGGAGGGACAGGGAATGGCCAAGGTATTACCATCGACGGCAGCAATCTGTATGAGATATGGGGCAATCAGATTTTCAAGAGAGTGCTAGCCACTGGTGTGGCGACGGCCTTGGCTGGAAATACTCAAGGGAATAGCGCGGCAGATGGCACCGGCACAGCGGCATCGTTCTCGAATCCTACCGGTATTACCACTGACGGCACTAGTCTGTACGTGTCCGATTATGCAAATAATAAAATTCGCAAGATCGAGATTGCCAGCGGTGTAGTGACCACGCTGGCAGGATCGGCGGGGGCTGCTTGCGGTGGAATAGATCTGGCTCTCGGCCGGTGTCCTTCGGGCGATGGCACTGGCGCGGCCGCTTCTTTCCAGTATCCTCAAGGCATCACCACCGACGGGCGCAACCTGTATGTGCCTGAATATGGCACCGGTAAAATCCGCAAAATTCAGTAAATTAAATAACACATGGAGTTAATAATGCAAAAAGAAACTTTGTCATTTGGAGAAAATTTACACCGTGCTGCCACTACCTGCTTGAGCGGCTTGCTCAACCTGTTGGCCGCGCTCGCGTTTCTTCTTGCTGCGCCGGCAACCGCGTCGGCAAGCTTTGCCATCGATACATCCGGCACCTCCATGACAGGCTTGTGGGGGAACCAGAACGAATCCGGTTGGGGCACAGCGATCACCCATGAATATGAGATGATTTTCGTTACCATTTATACCTACGATGCCAGTGGCAACCCTGTCTGGTACGTCGCATCTAGTTGCCCCGTTTCCGCCGATAGATGTGCCGGGACGTTGTATTCCGTGAAGGGCGGGTCTTCATTAACCGATCCATGGAACGGCGCCAATAAAGTGGTGGCTGAAGCGGGAACCCTGAACCTGGTTTTTACCGACGCCAACACCGGCACCATGACCTACACCATCAACGGGGTGAGTGGTTCAAAAGCGATCACGCGACAAATATTTGCGACCGGCGCCACGCCATCGGCGTCTGACTACTCGGGGCTCTGGGGAATCGCCAGCGAATCCGGCTGGGGAATCGCGCTGACGCGGCAAGTCGATATGACCTTCGCCACCATTTACACCTACGATGGCAACGGCAATCCTAAATGGTATGTCGCCTCCAGTTGTCCCATGGCCGCCAATGGCTGTAGCGGAACCTTGTATTCGGTAACAGGGGGTTCTCCGCTAACAACGACATGGAACGGCGCCAATAAAGTGGTGACGGGTGTGGGCACCCTGAATCTGGCTTTCGCCGACGCCAACACCGGCAGCATGACCTTCACGCTCAATGGGATGAGCAATTCCAAAGCAATTTCAAGGCAAATATTTGCCAACCCGCCTGTTATACCTTCAGCTTCTGCCAGTTCAGCATGTAGCTCCACAACAGCGCCAGCCGGAATGAATTATTCTCAATCCGGAAATACTATCAGCATCTCTACAACTGGCTGCATTCCTGTGCCGACCTCTGGCGTTTGCAATCCATCTACACCACAGGCAACCGGAATCAACGTACTGACTACATCAACGGTGTCTTCGTTCAGCATGACCGGCATTGCCTTCAATATGCCGGGTATAACTGACCCGTTTAGTAGCCTAGGCTCTGCTTTGAACACAGCTAAGCAATGTATCGTTAATGCACCCGCAGAGTTGAGCAACATGAATATCAACTATAACGTATGTTATGACGTCACTTCGCAAATGGCCTCATCGGTTTCTGCCATGCAATCAACCGGAATGATTACGGTGACCAGCCCCATCGTCACTCGTGCGCAAGGTGCAGTCACGATGCAGACTGTGGCTGATTGCGCTACCAGCGGAGCCGACACCATTACTGATGCTTTTACCGGGAAGGTATCGGTCAAACAGCCAGATGGCTCCTATCTTAAACTTAACTAAAACTGGCCATAATCTGGTAATAAATGACGCGCCGCTCGTGATTTGAGCGGCGTGTTTTTTTCAAGGAGATATTTATCATGTTCGATAGTCTGAACAATTTGATGAGATGGCGTTTGCCTGCTCCCATCATCGGGATAGCCCTGTTCTTTGCCTGCACTCCAGCGCAAGCCGGATTGTTCGATATTCTCCCCGGCATGGGTCAAACCAAGCGTGTGGAGTTAACCGACAACGCTGATAAAGCCGACGTGTTCAAGCAGGCATTTCCGGAAAACAACCCGATTGCCCCGGCAGATTTTACGCAGCGTAAAATTGCCATTGCCTCACTCCAGATCGAGTTCGTCACCGAACACCTCGGCACCGGTCGCAGCAACGATGCGGCAGCCGTAAAGACCTACACACTGAAGGGTGTAACCGATACGCAAATGCAATCGGTGGCGGACAATATGTATCGTGAGTTTGCCGCGCTGTTGACCAAGCGCGGCTTCGAGGTGGTGCCTACCGAGGCGCTAATGAATACGTCGTTCAAGACTGAGTTGATGGTGCCGAATGATGCCCCGGTACACTATGACTCCAAGGGTGCGATAAGTGATGCAGCTTACGCCGCCGGCGTAATAAAGCACGCTAAAAAGGCGGATAACCATCAAGCTGGTGTGACGGTAACCGCCAAAGGCACTGCACCCAACGCATTTGAAACCAAATTCATGTCCGCTCCTGCGGCCAGGAATGCGGCAGATGAGCTCGGCATCGCGGTCGTGCAGGCGCGCCTGACGGTGGGCTTCATGCAGATTGATGCATCGGGTGGCCTGAGCTCGGATGTCGAGGGCAAACCGCGCAATGTTCTGGCGATAAAAGACTCGCGTTACGAAGTGTTCTGGCCCGCTTCAAAAATGGCGATGTTCTCACTGAAGAAGCCCGTGCTCTTGTCCAATAGTGTGTCCGACAAAGTAACTGAATTGGGAATGACTACCACGGAAAAAGTTGGAGTGGTGGCTCAGGGAGTCTTTGGCGCAGTCTCGGGTCTTGTAGGCTTGGGTAAGAATATTGGTGAAACCAGGGGCTTGGCAGATGCGGCGGGAAACCTAGCCAATACCGCTCATTCTGCCGTAAATTCCGGCCATTTCGAGGTGACTGCAGGTGATGATTATGAAGAAAAGGTTAGCAAAGATATCCGGTTGGCATTAGAGATGTATGCGGAAGCCTTGCCCAAGTAGTATTCGATTCGGCATGGGAATTCTGCGTCCGGCTATACAAAATAATGCGCTACAAAAGAGCCACAACGCAATTTCCTTCCACTTTGCATGGGGAAGGAAAAACTGCCACACCTGAGTAGTTACAGCTTATTTCAAATTTTCAGGTTGTGTCCCCGACCAAAGGGACATAAACGGCGTGATGGGTGATGATGTGTCCATGTTTCCCGACACTTGATTTTCCGACGCTTGCGCCGTTTCGCGCCCCGGCGCGTTACCCCACCATGTCACGCAGTTACCGCCGTTTGCTATCGCCTGTTGCAAAGCCTCATGAGCGCGCGCAAACAGGCTGTCCGGCGTGTCGTTCGGATTTGCCATGCTCACGCCCAAGGACACGCTGATGGGCGGCAAGGCGTCGCCGCTGGGCAACACGATCACGGATTCGTTGATTGCCGCTCTCAGCCTTTCCGCGGCAGTGCATCCATCGGCCAGGTCAGTGTGCGGCATGAAAACAGCAAATTGCTCGCCGAGAAAGTGCGCGGCCTGATCATTCGGGCGCAAACAGGACAGCATGGCACGCGCGGTATCCCGCAGCACTTGTTCGCTGCCAAGCTGGCCATATTTGTCATCCACTTCCTTAAAGCGGTCTATCTCCACCATCATCAAACAATTAGGCCGTTTGTCAAAAATATGGCGTTGCAAATACCGGCTGATTTTATCTTCCATCCATTGCCGGTTATAGAGTCCTGTCATTTCATCGACAATGGGGGAGCCCGAAAAACCTTGATGATCTTCGAGGCTTTCGGTCATGACCTGGGCGGCGGGGCGAATACGCATGCTGAGCACTCTCAGCATATTATGCGCTGCCTGGTGCGAGCTTTCGATCAGCTCCCACAGTGCGGCATGTTCGATGGCAAGCAGCTTGCAGTTGGTCACTGCCATGACATACGCCGAAATATGCACGTCTCCTATGAGAGACTCTTCTCCGACGCATTCTCCCTCACCCAGCAAGGCGATAGACTCGACACCGGATTCTTTGGACTGAATGCTCAGGCGGCCGGAAAGAATGACATAAACCACATTATTGGCCTGGCCTGCAACCAGCAATGCCTCACCCGCATTCAAGGTGCGCAGCCTGGATTCACTCAGCTTTTCGACGAGCAGCCTGGCTTGCACACCCTGGAACAGCGGCGCTGTTTGCAATACCTTGAAAATTTCCGGAGAGCGAATCACGTCGTTACCTCTTTGCGGTTAATCAATCTGAAATATGTGCGTATCAAGAATCGATCCGCCGTGCACAGCCGGTTCGGCGAGGATACCCCGGCAGCTTGTGGATGCATCCATTCTAAACAGATTTCACCATAGTCGATCAGGATGCGCAAGAATTCATCATCGCAAGGGTACGATCAAAAATGTTGGTCAAAGAAGTAGGGCGGAAAAGCGTAGCGCCTTCCGCCGTATGGAGGCTTGGCTGTGACGCAACATTCGGCGGATAACGCCTTCGGCTCATCCGCCCTACGTAAGATACACCAACACTTTTGATAGCACCCCCATCGCAATGAACTCATCATCGCACTTGCCAAGCAAGCCTGCCTGCGCCGCAAGGCAGTTCTATCGGGCTACAACAAAACCAGATTATCCCGGTGAATAATTTCTGCGTCACCGCCGTAGCCGAGCAAGGCTTCTATTTCCTGGCTGGCGTGGCGCGCGATACGCCGCGCTTCGTCGGCGTTGTAGTTGATCAGCCCACGCGCGATGTCGCTGCCGTCCTCGCCGACACAGGCGACGACCGCGCCGCGCTCGAATTCACCGGACACGTTCTTGACGCCAATCGGCAGCAGGCTCTTGCCTTCGGAACGCAATGCCCTGATCGCACCGCTATCCAGCACCAGCTTCCCCGCAACCTGCAAATGGTCGGCCAGCCATTGTTTGCGCGCGGCCAGGGTGAGGGCGGGGGCGGTGAGCTGCGTGCCGATGGCTTCGCCCTGCATCAGGCGCAACAGCACATCGCGCTCATGCCCCGAGGCGATCACGGTATGCGCGCCGCTGCGTGCCGCGCGCTTCGCCGCGAGTATCTTGGTAATCATGCCGCCGCGCCCCAAGTGGCTGCCCGCGCCGCCCGCCATGCTTTCCAGTTGCGCATCACCGGCCTGCGCTTCGCCAACCAGCGTCGCGCCGGGATCTTTGCGCGGGTCGGCGGTGTAGAGACCGCTTTGATCGGTGAGGATAATAAGCGCATCGGCGTCGATCAGGTTGGTGACCAGTGCGCCCAAGGTATCGTTGTCGCCAAATTTTATTTCATCCGTCACCACCGTATCGTTCTCGTTGATGATCGGGATGACGCGCAACGAGAGCAAGGTGGTCAGCGTGGTGCGCGCGTTCAAATAGCGCTCGCGATTGGCCAGATCGGCATGGGTGAGCAGCACTTGCGCGGCATGCAAATCATGTTTGCGGAAGCAGCTTTCATAGGCTTGCACCAGGCCCATCTGCCCGACGGCGGCGGCGGCCTGCAATTCGTGTATCGAGGTGGGGCGGGTGCGCCAGCCCAAGCGTTGCATGCCTTCGGCAATCGCGCCGGAAGAGACCAGCACCACCTCGCAACCACCGGCGTTAAGCGCGGCTATCTGCCGCGCCCAGTTGCCCAGCGCCTCAAGATCCAGCCCCGCGCCCTGATTCGTCACCAGGCTGCTGCCCACCTTGACGACGATACGCTTGCATTGGGTCAACACGGTTTTCATGTCCTGTTAAAAAGTACCCGCGTCGCTTTCCTGCGCGCTGTCTGTGGCGGCTTGCTGTTCCTGTGCAGACATCTCCTGCAAGTGTTCCATGATCGCGTAGGTCAATTCCTTGCAACCTTCGCCGTTGATCGCCGAGATCGCGAAGTGGCGCTCGAAATCGCTGAACTGTTTGAGAAATGCGGCTACTTTTTCCTCGTGATTCTCCAGCAAATCCAGCTTGTTCAGCACCAGCCAGCGCGGTTTTTCATAAAGCGATTGATCGTATTTCTTCAATTCGTTAAGGATGGCGCGCGCTTCGGCAACCGGATCGGTTCCCTCGTACAGCGGCGCGATGTCCACCAGATGCAACAACAAACGGGTGCGCGCCAGGTGGCGCAGGAATTGATGCCCCAGCCCGGCGCCTTCCGCCGCGCCTTCGATCAAGCCGGGAATGTCGGCGATGACGAAACTCTTCTCATGCGACACGCGCACCACGCCCAGGTTGGGGTGCAGCGTGGTGAACGGATAATCGGCCACCTTGGGGCGTGCCGCCGAAACGGCGCGGATGAACGTGGATTTTCCGGCGTTCGGCATGCCGAGCAGCCCGACATCGGCGAGCACTTTCAATTCGAGTTGCAATTCGCGCGTTTCCCCCTCAGTGCCGGGGGTGCATTGGCGCGGTGCGCGGTTGGTACTCGACTTAAAATGGATGTTGCCCAGGCCGCCTTTGCCGCCCTGCGCCAGCAGAGCCTTTTCGCCGTCATGGGTGAGGTCGGCAATGACTTCGCCGCTGTTGCTGTCGGTAATCACCGTGCCCACCGGCATGCGCAGCACAATGTCATCGGCGCCTTTGCCGTAGCAATCCGCGCCGCGCCCGGATTCGCCGTTTTTGGCGCGATGCGAGCGCGCAAAGCGATAGTCCACCAGGGTATTGATGTTGCGGTCCGCCAGCGCATAGACGCTGCCGCCGCGCCCGCCGTCGCCGCCGTCCGGCCCGCCTTTGTCGATGTATTTTTCACGGCGAAAACTGGCCGCGCCGTTGCCGCCGCTTCCGGCAAAGACTTCAATCCTGGATTCGTCGATAAATTTCATGTATGCCTATAAAATAAAAGTAACTACTCAGGTCAAAGTAGTATGCTCGAAAATAGCTACAACGCCAGTTCCTCTGGAAGGGGGAAGGTTAGGATGGGGGTGGAATCATCGCAAAGTGTCTTTAATACCCCACCTTTCTACCCCCATCCCGGCCTTCCCCCTGCAAGGGGGAAGGAGAAAAGCGGCAGCGCTTGGATAGTTGCAAATAAAAAAGCCCTACCTTGCGATAGGGCTGATTTGTTCCGAGCGGCGCTGTTTACGCGGCGACGATGGAAACTGTTCTACGCTGTTGCGCGCCCTTGATGGCGAACACGACCTTGCCGGTGATCTTGGCAAACAGGGTGTGATCCTTGCCCATGCCGACGTTGTCGCCGGGATGAAATTCGGTGCCGCGCTGGCGCACGATGATGCTGCCCGCGCTGATCAGTTCGCCACCGTAGCTCTTCACGCCGAGTCGTTTTGAGTGTGAGTCGCGTCCGTTACTGGTACTGCCGCCGCCCTTTTTTGATGCCATGTTATCTGCTCCTTACGAAAAATTACGCCAAAATTTAAGCCGAAATGCCGTCGATGCGGATTTCGGTGTAGTTCTGACGATGACCTTGATTTTTTTGGTAATGCTTGCGGCGGCGCATCTTGAAGATGCGTATCTTGTCGCCACGGCCATGCGACACGATGGTCGCCTGCACGGAAGCGCCGGTCAGCAGTGGCTTGCCTACGGACAGCTTGTCGCCGTCGGCCACCATCAGCACTTTGTCCAGCACAATGGCGCTGCCCACGTCACCGGGGATGATTTCAACTTTTAAAGTTTCACCAGACGTAACACGATATTGCTTACCACCGGTTTTAATAACTGCGTACATAACAACCTCGATTAACTATTGTGATTTCTTGGGCGACTTTTTGCGAAGGCGCGAATTATACATAAATATCCGCCCCCGTCAAAACCATTTTTCGCAGCCGAATTGACTCATGTGTTGGCGCGCATTTAAAGCTGACCACCTGTGCTCATTGAATTTTGACCAGGCGTTTTTGCATCAGAATTGAACTGATGCTGTGGATTAGGTCTACCAGACTGAGATGGTGCAGAGTCTCCTGTTGATGTTGTTGTGTAGGTAATCGAAGTCGGGAAGTGATGATTCCCGGCTTCGCCTTTTAGAACGGCTCTTCCTCACCGAGCTTGGCGCGTTTGCTCTTCTCCCTCGACTTGATACGCTTCTTTGGCCGCCGCACTGCTCTGCTTGAAGCGGTAGGATTCATTGCCAGTTTCGACGATGTGGCAATGATGTGTCAGCCGATCCAGCAGAGCTGTTGTCAGCTTTGCATCACCGAATACGCGGCTCCATTCCGAGAAGGTCAGGTTCGTGGTGATGATGACGCTGGTGCGTTCGTAAATTTTAGACAGCAGATGGAATAGCAACGCGCCGCCCGCTTGGGAGAACGGCAGATACAGCTGCGAGTACCTTAGACATCAGGCGATGACCTTCTTGTCGCTCATGTCGCAGCAACGCAGCCTGAAGTTTGATCAGCGGTTGCGGCATATCCTCGAAAGGTGCGCCGTTGCGCAACGCGCCGGGTTTGCGTTCTATCAGCGGCACATAACGCAACCAGTTGTAGCTGGCCTGGTCACGATCCAATGAACGGCGGTGGGCCGCAACAACGCCGCTGTCGTCGTAGAACGCCACACGATCCGCATACAGGTGAATGCTGACCATGCGGTTGGCCAGATGGCAGGGAACCGAGTAACGGCTTCTGCCCACGCTCACCAAACAGGTGCTCGTCACGCGGCCTGTCGTTTCCACGTAACCATCGAATGGCGTGGGCATCGCCATCAGATACGGCTGTTCCTGCTCCAGTGCGTCCGTCAGCGTGATACCGGCATAGTCAGGATGTTCCAGCTCAGACCATAGGCTGCTGCAGCGCGCTTCCAGCCAAATGTTGAGTTTGTCGAATGAGCTGGATTTCTGTTGCTTGGCACCCATCCAAATGTGGCGGCGCGCGTCCTGTACGTTCTTCTCGACAACGCCTTTCTCGCAGCCGGAGGCGACGTTGCAGAAGTCGGCATCGAACAGGTAGTGTGCGGTCACGGCATAGAAACGGGTGTTGATGATGCGAACATTGCCTTTGCTGATCTTGTCCACAGCGGTCTTCATGTTGTCGTAGATGCCGCGTTTCGGAACGCCGCCCAGTGCCGCAAAGGCGCGGTTGTGCGCATCGAATAACATCTCGTGGCTTTGTCCGGGATACGCAGAAATCATGAAGGCGCGACTGGCACACAGCTTGGCGTGCGATGCAATTACCTTGCGTAGAACGCCGCCAATCACCAAGGGCTCTTCGCTCCAGTCAAATTGGAAGGCTTCACCTAGTTGAAATTTGAGCGGCACAAAAGCAGACTTGGCGGCAACACCTTCGCCACCCCTGCGCCAAGCAAGAACGAACGCGGTGACGCGAGAGTAACTACCGGTAAAACCTTGCACTTGAATTGCCTCGAACAGCTTCAGCGCGGTGCGCCGATCCCGCTTCGGACGATGTGAGTCGGCCTCCAGTGCCTGTAACAGTTCAGGCTCGAACGGCTTGAGGATTGTGTCTGCCTGTATTCTACGATATTTGGTTTCGCTGCTATCCGGCGAGCGAAGCTATTTCTTGATGGTATTTCGTGACAGGCTCGTCTTCCGAGCAATCTCACTGATGGTTTGGTTGTCGCGGAAATGCATCCGCCGAACCTTTGCGTACATGATCATGGTAATCACCTCTTGTTTGCTCCTGCTTAAAAAGCAGGCAGCGTACTCGGATTACCTGGTCAATCTTCAGCGCGCACAATGGTGGTTATCTGTTCAGTTTTTAACTAGCGCCAACATTGTTTCACGTTAAACCGAGCTGGCTAAGGATAAAGCCGTTTACTCACCCTGAAAATTATTCGATAAATCCGCCCGCCATCAATTCGTCGAGCAGCGCATCGTAATCTTTCGCCCCTCGACTGCTCGGCGCATGTTCGAAAATGTTCTTGTTCAGCGATGGGCTTTCCGCCAGGCTGACGTTTTCAGAAATGAGCGTCCGGCACACATCCGCGCCAAATTCGGCTTCAGCCATCTCCAGGACATTCCTGGCCATGCGCCGCCGCGAGTCGAAGCGGGTGAGCAGGTAACGGCGGTTTACGCGGCGCTTCAGTACCCGTTCCAGCGCCTTGAGTGTTTTCTGGATCTGGACAGCCCCCTTGAGGGACAGGTAATCCGCCGACATGGGGACGATGACGCCATCACTGGCGAAGATGGCGTTCAGCGAAAGCACACCTACCAGCGGAGAACAATCGATTATCCAGTGTTTATATCCGCTCGCCGCTTTTTCTGCCTGCAAACTGAGGTTCAGCTTGTTGATCGCGTTGTAGCCCTTGCCATACAGCGCATCCACCTTGGACAGCTCGATGTGCGACGGGATGATGCCGATTCCGCTGGCCGAATCCTGAATCATTTCGCGCAACGGGCGGTTGCGCTGGAACAGGCTGAAAATACTATCGTCGCCGGTTTGTGCGGAGATCCCGGCAATGACGCCGAATTGCGCCTGCGGGTCAAGGTCAATCCCTACCGGCTTGTGTCCGCGACGTGCCAGCGCGGCGGCAAGGTTGAGCGCCGTAGTGGTCTTGCCTACCCCGCCCTTCTGGTTAAATACTGCAACTATCGTCATGATTCGGTGGAAATATGGATGGTTTTTTTCAGTTTGGGCTATTCTAGCAGACTAAGACTGCATGCCGATTCTGCCGCAATAATATATACAGGAGATATTGCGCCTGGCACAGTCTCGCAGGTCGGCATTCATCCCGACTGGTTTGAGTTTTGCGGCGCCATGTCGGGAGGAATGCCGGCCTATTTCTCGGCCTACTTCCCGCTTTACCGGAATCGCCCAAACCGCCTATAATTACCGCAACCTGCAACTGTAATAACCCGGACAATATGGCCACCCTCCGCATCCTTTTAGCACTCGCCGCGATCACATTGGCTGGCTGCGCTTCCGCGCCCGCGAAAAACCCCGCCGATCCGCTGGAGCCCTTCAATCGCGGCATGTACCGCTTCAACGATACGCTGGACAAGGCCATCGCCAAGCCGGTCGCACAAGGCTACAAGGCCGCAATGCCCACGCCCGTGCAGATGATGGTGAGCAATTTTTTCTCCAACATGGACGATGCCGTCATCACCATCAACGATCTGCTGCAATTCAAGTTTGCCCAGGCCGCCTCTGACGGCGCGCGCTTCGTGTTCAACAGCACCTTTGGTGTATTTGGCTTGTTCGACGTCGCCCACCGGCTGGAAAAGCACAACGAGGATTTTGGCCAGACGCTGGGCTATTGGGGGGTCGGCAGCGGGCCGTATATCGTACTGCCCATTTTCGGCCCCAGCACGTTGCGCGACGGCGCGGGAACCCTTCTGGACAGCGGCCCGAGCAAGCTGCGCCGGGTGTATCACACCCGAACCCGCAACCAGTTATATCTGGCCAAGGCGATCGACCATCGCACGAAATTGCTCGACCAGGAAAAGGTGCTGGATGAAGCGGCCATCGACCGCTACGCATTCATCCGAGAAGCCTATTTGCTGCGCCGCCAGAGCCTGGTTTACGATGGCAACCCACCGCGCCGGGAATATGAGGATTACGAAGAAGAGAGCGACTTCGAATACCGTGAAGTGCCGATTCCCAACGTGCCTTTCTCGCAACAGGACAACGTGCCGCTCCTCCCGCTCCCCGTGGATGAGCCACAAATAGCGGCAGCCGCTCCAGAAACTGGCGCTGAGAGTCTCGGCGTCTACAGGGTATGGGTGGCGCAACGCGGCGGCAAACGCTGAGCGAACCTCGAAACTTACTTTAACCCAGATAGTTCATTAGCTCTTGAGGCATTGCAAAATCAATGGGTTGTAGGTCGGGTTTTAGCCCGACATGTCGGGCTGAAGCCCGACCTACGCCCAAATGGATTATCTGGGTTTAATTCGTCGCACAATAATCCGGTAGCATAAAATCCGGAAAATTATAAAAACAGCAGCTGTCGCCAAGAGGAACATAAAAAATAATGCAGGCCCTGTTCACCCCTGCCATCGCCCTGCTGAACCGTATGGGCTACACCAAAAAATTCTCGCTATTGTGGCTATTGTCCATGGTGGCGATTGCCGTCGTGGTGTACAGCCTGTTCGTCAGCCTCGACCGCATTATCAAACCGTCGCAACGGCAACTGGAAGGCCTCGCGCTGGTCAAACCGATCACGCGGGCCATACAGGAAACCCAGCTTCATCGCGGGCTATCAGTCGCGCTGTTAGGCGGCGACAATACCCTGCTGGATCGGCGCGCCGCACAAGAAGAAAAGGCCGTAGCCACATTCAAGGCGATAGAGGAAAAGCTACCTGCCAGCCTCGCTTCTGGGGCACAATTCCGCGCTATCCAGGCATCCTGGGCACGGCTGCGCAAAGAAGGGCCGCAATGGAAAACCGAGGTGAATTTTGCCGCGCATACCAGCCTGATCGAACAGCTCCAGTTGTTCGAGGTATTCGTCGCCGACGAATATTTGCTGACGCTGGATCCGGAGCTCGCCACGTATTACCTGATCGACACCGCCATCAACAAGCTGCCGCATACGCTCGAACATCTCGGACAAATCCGCGCCTACGGCACCGGCATCCTGGCCAACCGACAGATCACCGAGCAACAAAAAACCAGATTGCACGCCCTGATTATCGAACTCGGCACCGCGCTCAAGGAACTCAAAAACAACCTCGACAAGACCGGCCGCCACAACCCGACCGTCCGGGATTCAGTCCAGGCAACGTCGGATGGCATTGCGCATTCGGTGCGACAAATCAGCGATCTCACCAAGACTGATCTCATCACCGCTCGCCTTGCCACCTCGCCCCACGCCTTTCTGGAGATCGCCACCACAGAAATCGACAAGAGCTATGCGCAACTCTACGACTCCCTGCTGCCGACCGCCGAATCTCTCATCAGGGAGCGCATCGCCCGGACAAAAGATACGTTGTACACCAGTGTCGGCATCGCCTTGCTGACATTTCTGGCCGTAGTCTATCTCTCGGCCAGCCTCTATTACGCCATTATCGGCAGCATCGAGTCGCTGGCCAAATCCGCACGCGCCTTTGCCGAGGGCAATCTGGGGGTGCGTGTCAAACTCGATACGCAAGATGAACTCAGCAGGGTGGGCAACAGCTTCAACGAAATGGCCGATGGATTCAATGCCATGCTGGAGGCACGCAAACACGCCGACGAGTTGCTGGTAAAAGAAAGCCACAAGAATGAGACACTGCTGCGCGCGGCCAGCGACGGCATCCACATCCTCGACCTCGACGGCAACGTGTTGCAGGTAAACGATGCGTTCTGCAAGATGCTCGGCTATTCTGCAGAAGAGTTGGCAACCATGAACGCGGCGCAATGGGATGCGCAATGGACGGCAGAGCAAATCAAGGCGAACATCGCAAAATTGGGGAGCGACCCCGTAACGCTCGAAGCCAGACACCGCCGCCGCGACGGCAGCATCATCGATATCGATATCAGCATCGTCAAAGTTGAGGTTGATGGAAAGCAACTGGTATATGGCTCATCGCGCAATATCACCGAACGCAAACGCGCGGAGCATGCGCTGATTGAAAGCCGGCAAAAACTCGATACCATCATCGAAACGGCGCTGGATGCCGTGGTACAGATGAACGCCGCAGAGATCATCACCGGCTGGAACGGCCAGGCGGAAAAGATTTTTGGCTGGCGCCGCGAAGAAGCGATCGGGCAGCCGCTGAGTGAAATCATTATCCCACCCCAGTACCGCGAGGCACACCAACGGGGGTTGAAGCATTTCCTCGCTTCCGGCGAGGGCAGCATATTAAATTCACGGGTCGAATTTCTCGGGCTGCATCGCGACGGCCATGAATTCCCCATCGAGCTGTCCATCACCGCTGTCAACGTGGCCGGCGAGTACGAATTCAACGGCTTTATCCGCGACATTACCCGGCAAAAAGCATCCGAGGAACTGATCTGGACCCAGGCCAATTTCGACACGCTGACCGGCCTGCCCAACCGTCACATGTTCCACGACCGCCTCGCGCAGGACATCAAAAAGGCGCATCGCGACGGCCTGAAAACAGCGCTGCTGTTCATCGATCTCGACAAATTCAAGGAGGTCAACGATACGCTGGGGCACAGCATGGGCGACATCCTGCTCAAGGAAGCGGCGCAGCGCATCAGCAAGTGTGTGCGCGAAACCGATACCGTGGCGCGCCTGGGCGGCGACGAGTTCACCGTCATTCTGGCGGAACTCGACGACACCGGCAGCGTCGAGCGGGTCGCGGAAAACATCCTGCGCAGCCTGGCCCAACCGTTCCCGCTGGAAAACGACGTGGCCTATGTGTCGGCCAGCATCGGCATCACGCTGCACCCCGTCGACGCCACCGAGGTAGAAGGCCTGCTCAAGAACGCCGACCAGGCGATGTATGCCGCCAAGAATAGCGGGCGCAACCGCTTCAGCTACTTCACGCCCTCCATGCAGCAGGCGGCGCAAGCGCGGCTGCGCCTGACCAACGAATTGCGCGGCGCGCTGGCCGCCAATCAGTTCAGGGTTTATTACCAGCCCATCGTGGATATAGCCACCGGCCGCATCAACAAGGCCGAGGCGCTGCTCCGCTGGCAGCATCCCGAACTCGGCATGGTCAGCCCGGCACAATTTATCCCGCTGGCCGAAGAAACCGGCCTGATAGTGGATATCGGCGATTGGGTGTTCAAGGAAACGGCGCGCCAGTTGAAATTGTGGCGCGCCGCCTATAACAGCGAGTTCCAGATCAGCGTGAACGTGTCGCCCGTCCAGCTCGGCTACGCCATCGGCAATTCATACCGGGGCTGGTTCGATTATTTGCGGGAACTGGAGCTGCCGGGGCAAGCCATGGTCATCGAAATCACCGAAGGATTGCTGCTGGACGCCGACCCCGGCATTGCCAACAAACTGCTCGAATTCCGCGATGCGGGCATCCAGGCTGCCATAGACGATTTCGGCACCGGCTACTCGTCGCTGTCCTATCTGAAAAAATTCGACATCGACTACCTGAAAATCGATCAGTCGTTCGTGCGCGACCTGGTGACCGACCCGGACGACATGGCGCTATCCGAAGCCATCATCGTGATGGCGCACAAGCTTGGCCTCAATGTAATCGCCGAAGGGGTGGAAACCGATGCGCAATACCAATTGTTGTCCGTTGCGGGATGCGACTATGCGCAGGGCTATCTGTTCTCGAAACCGGTGTCGGCAGAAGCATTCGAGGAGCTATTGAAAAATCAGCAACCGGAAGGTTATCACTTCGAAATTTGATGGGTTGGTAGCCACTCAAGTATCGCCAGTACGATGATGTAGGTCGGGATTCATCCCGACGGGGTTGGGCTATGCGGCGCTCTGTCGGGATGAATCCCGACCTACGAAACCCACCCCCGGTTCATAAAAGATACTTTTACAATTTCTGCATCCCTTATGGCGTAGGCGTACCGAAGAGCTGCAAGTAGAGGCTTGCGATCGACCCGGCGGCATAGTTGGCTCCGCCTTCCTTGCTTCCCGGCCAAAATTTGTAGTCATGCGTTTGCAGCACCGGTTTCATCAGCATATCTTCCCTGACAATATGACCGGTCATCCACTCGCTCAGGAAATTGGAATAATGCTTGGCTGCGTCGTCAGTCCATACGCCTTTTTTTGCCAGCAGTTCGTTTTTCATGCGCTGGAATTCTTTCAGCACGAATTGATGCTCCTGCTTGTTTTTGCCAAAAGGGAAATTGACCGCTTGCGCGAGTTTTTCCTCATTGATGAAATGGACGCACAAATAATGCTCGAACTGTTCCAGTTCCTGCGGCAGCGATGAAGCGTTATTCGCCCTGATCATCGACTCTATGCGGTCGATCATGACAATCAGGTTCTGGTGTTCGGAGTCGATAACGGCATTCCCTACGCTCAACTGATTTGTCCATGCTGTTTCCATCATGCTCTCCTTATGGCAATTGTCGATATTTCGGATTTTACTCCCCAACCGAAAAATTGCGGCGGCAAATTTGAAGCAAACTGCTCATGGAAATTGACCCGGAATCATCCGGTTATTCACCAGCCCGATTCCCTTTCCGGCGTCGCGGAAATTCGGTGGATGCTTAAGTCGGCACCGTTGAATTCTTCTTCCGCGTCGAGGCGGATGCCCACCAGTTTTTTCAGTGCGCCATACACCGCATAACCGCCGGAAAAAGCGATCGCCACACCCAGCAAAGTGCCGCACAATTGCGCCATGAAGCTGACTCCGCCGAGGCCACCGAATACCTTGAGGCCGAATATCCCGGCGGCGATCCCGCCCCATGCGCCGCACAGGCCGTGCAGCGCCCATACGCCGAGCACGTCGTCGATCTTCCAGCGGTTCTGCGTCAGCGTGAACATCACCACGAACAAGGCTCCCGCGATGCCGCCGACCAGCAATGCACCAAGGGGGTGCATCAGGTCGGAGCCGGCGCAGATCGCCACCAGACCGGCCAGTGGGCCGTTATGCGCGAAACCGGGATCGTTCTTGCCCGCCCATAGCGCGGCCAGCGTGCCGCCCACCATCGCCATCAGCGAATTGACCGCAACCAGGCCGCTGATTTTGCCGATTTCCTGCGCCGACATGACGTTGAAGCCGAACCAGCCAACGGTGAGTATCCACGCACCCAACGCGAGGAACGGGATGCTGGACGGCGGGTGCGCAGAGATGCGCCCTTCCTTGCTGTAGCGCCCGCGCCGCGCGCCGAGCAGCAGCACCGCCGCCAATGCGATCCAGCCGCCCACCGCATGCACCACCACCGAACCGGCAAAATCGTGGAATGGCGCGCCGAATGTTGCGGCCAGCCATTCCTGTACGCCGAGGCGGCCATTCCAGGCGATGCCCTCGAAAATTGGGTAGATGAAACCGACCAGCATGAAGGTGGCGGCCAGTTGCGGGTTAAAGCGCGCACGCTCGGCGATGCCGCCGGAAACGATGGCGGGGATGGCGGCAGCAAAGGTGAGCAGGAAGAAAAATTTCACCAGGTCGTAGCCGCTTTTTTGCGCCAGCTGTTCCGCGCCGGTGAAAAAATGCACGCCGTAGGCAATGCTGTAGCCGATGAAGAAATACGCCACGGTGGAGACGGCGAAGTCGGCGAGGATTTTGACCAGCGCGTTCACCTGGTTTTTCTTGCGCACCGTGCCGAGCTCCAGAAAAGCGAAGCCGGCGTGCATCGCCAGAACCATGATTGCGCCGAGCAATACAAACAGGACGTCGTTGCCGTATTTCAGATTTTCCATGCCTCTCTCCTTGGGTGCGTGCCACAGGAGATACGCAAGATACGTTCCACAACGTCAATCGGCTGATAGTTAAGTAAAAACTTGAAATGTAACAGCGGTGAGCCGTTTAGTGGAAGAAGAATTGGTGCGCTTTATCGCCGCGATGCCACCGCTTTGCACCAGCATGGTGCGTAAGAGAGCCTCTATAAATCCAAACTACGTCGCGATACTGCGTTACTCAGAAAATTTTAACGCTTACATATCAAACATATGCGGCGCGCTAAAATTTTCTTCGCGCCTTGTCTCGCTTAGTATTTTGAATTTATAGAGGCTCCCTTAACGCCAGCCGTTGAGGTATTTCTCCAGCCAGAACAGGCCGACGATGGTTTTGCTGTCGTTGATCTTGCCTTGCCTGACCCACTCGATCGCGTCGGCTAGCGACAACTCGAACACTTCGAGCAGTTCGCCGTCGTCGAGCTGGCTGCCTTGATGGGTGAGCCCGCGCGCCAGAAAATACTCGATACGCTCATCGGCATAACCGATGCACGGCCAAGCCGTGGATAGATGCAGCCATTCGCGCGCGACGTAACCGGTTTCCTCCTGCAGCTCGCGTTGGGCGCAAAGAAGAATATCTTCATCCGGTTCGATTTTTCCCGCCGGCAATTCGACGAACTCGCGCCGCAACGGGTAGCGGAACTGGCGCTCCATCAGCAGGTTGCCGTTGTCGAGCAGCGCCAGCACGGCCACTGCACCAGGGTGGGTGACGTACTCGCGGGTATGCACCTGACCATCCGGCAGCCGCACATGGTCCTTGCGCACCTTGATGAAACTGCCGTCGTACATCAAGGCCGTATCCACACAGGTTTCCTTCAAGTCCACGGCCGTTCCCCGCCCGATACAAAAACTCCGCTTCCAGTGGAGTTCATTGCTTGTATTGCCAGCCGACCGAGCCCGAATCCTCGGAGAATATTTGCGCCTTATAGCTATCTTTTTTCTGCAGAATGGCCCGGATATCGGCACCTGATTTGCCGCTAAAAACATTCGTGCCGTTGGCGGATGTCATCGTTTGCCCGACAGTCAGGCCGCTGATTTTATCGATGACACAGGAGATGTTGCCCCCCATTGCGTCCCGCTCGCTTGCGGCGCAGGCCAGCTCTTCTTCGTCTTTTTTAATCCCAAGGTCAAGTGCGCCCATTTCCGTATTGAGGTTCGCCAACCGGTTGGCTGGCTTGGCGTGCCTTTCCGCCATTTTCCGCCAGTTGCCGGCCTGTTCTTCCGTCAGCTTGATCGCGCCGCTCCGGATCCGTTCATGCAACGCCAGATATTTCGCGAACTCCGCATCCGATTTCAGCGTATCAATTTCCGCTGCCTTGGCTTTCTTGCTCTCCTGCGCCTCGGCAATTTTATTTTTCAAATTTGCGATGCGCTGATCGGATGCCAACAGGTCAGGGATCAACAACGTCACCAGCGTTTCCTTGCCCCTGCGTTCGTCTGCAGAAGCGATCTTGATTTTCTCGCCCGCAATCATGCATCCTTCGACGGCATCCACGTAAACTTCGGCGGCAATGATTTCGCAGTTCACCGCATGTTCGATGTGTATGATCTTGCCGGTAATCGTGCTGTGCTCGCAGTAATGGGCCGACACCTCCCCGTCGCGGGAAAAAATCACGGCACGCGAAACGCGCTTGCCCACGGTGATATTTCCGCCATGAGATTCCACCCGTCCACCGGCCATGTTGCCGGTGATGAAAACATTGCCGCCCTGCGAAATTACGTTGCCGAAGACATCGGAAAGAAAGGTCATGTGCTTACCCTTCACCGTCCGCCCTTCCTGCACCTCGCCATGTTCGATAAATTCGTCTACACCCAGATCCAGATCACCAGTCGTCTTGGCACTGATGCCGCCGGTGGTTTCGATTTTTTCGGTGACCGTAATGCTGTCCGTGTGTTCGTCCAGCATGATGAAACCATCCATCGTCGACACGATAAACTCGCCATCGGCCGCCTGCTCCACAACTGTGCCCAATGACGCAAGCGCGTATAAATCCAAATCTTCCGGTATTTTTGGCTCGATGATTTCGCCGGTCACCTTGTAACCCGGCTTGCCCAGCATTCTCGGAACTTTTTTGAGCAGGCGCTTCCCCTTGGTGACTTGCGGGAAACGGTTCTTGAATGCCCTCAGGTCTGCTTTGCCATTCACTAGAATTTTCGGAGAATTATCGCGGTGCAAGCCGGTATACACCTCCAGAATTCCGGCATCGCGCCCCGCCGTGGGTTCAAGATGCAGGGCAACCGTTACGCGAGCCGACTTGTCGCTGGCAATGGCCTGGCGCACCGCATCCGCGTCGATACCGTATTTGACCCCTTTCAACCACATATCGGCGACGAATTCATCGAAGTCCAATTTGGTCGGCACCTGCCTGGTTTTGCTCGTATAGCCGGTAAGCACGGGCACGCCATCCTCGCCCGGTTCACCATAAACCGCTTCCTGGTAAGCCTCTTCAATACTGACTGGCTCGAAAATATATTCGGCACGGTTTCCGCCCTCCAGCAATTTCACCGCCCGGTAAAGCGCCTGGCGCTGCGGCAAAAAACGGGTGATTTTCGCGGCAATTTTTGCCTCGGCGACTTTGCCTTGCGACTTTGCCAGCCAGTCGGCGTCATAAAGCAGCTTGAGAAAAGCGGCATAGTCCAGGCCGACAAAGCGCATCTCGCCGGTAAACAGGCGGTTGACAAAAACATCGAACCCGCCGGTCACCAGCGTCAGCGCGCGCAAGTCGACAATCACTCCATCCGGTCGCGTGGAGATAAAACCAGGGAGCATCAGCTCTGCCAGGGGAATATCCTCTTCTTGCGGAATAGCAGAGGGGTCGCCTGGCAAATCGGCCGGAACCATTTCGTATCCTTAAGTTGTGCAGAAAATTTTGCAGGCCGCCATTGTAGAGCGTATCAGCTTTTTTTCACCACCTGCATCGCGGTGGCGACCAGCGCGGCGATATCGGCGGCATTGCCCGGCAGGATCATGGTATTGCCCTGCTTGGCGATATTACCGAAGGCATCGACAAATTTTTCGGCCACCTTGAGATTGACGGCGGTGAGACCGCCCTCGCTCTGGATTGCGGCGGCGACCACCTTGAGAGATTCAGCTGTGGCGTTGGCGACCAGCAGCAGAGCCTCGGCCTCGCCCTGGGCGTTATTGATGGCGGCTTGCCGCGTGCCTTCGGATTCGCGGATCGAAGCGGTCATCGCACCTTCGGCAAGATTGATTTCTTCCTGTTTCTTGCCTTCCGATTGCGCGATCAGCGCGCGCTTTTCGCGTTCGGCAGTAATTTGTTTTTGCATCGAGGCAAGCACTTGCGCCGGCGGGGTGATGTCCTTGATTTCATAGCGCAGCACTTTCACGCCCCAGTTAGGGCTGGCCTCGTCCAGCGCGAAGACTACCGTGCGATTGATCGCGTCGCGGTCTTCCAGCAGCTTGTCCAGATCACGCTTGCCGCATTCCGAGCGCAACGCGGTTTGCGCCAGCATGGTGATGGCGGCAAGGTAATTCGACGTGCCGTAGCTGGCGCGCGCCGCATCGGTGATCTGGTAATACAGCACACCGTCCACCTGCACCTGGGTGTTGTCGCGCGTGATACAGACTTGCGGGGCAATGTCGATGGGAAACTCGGTGAGGCGATGGCGGTAGGCGACGCGATCCATGAACGGGATGACGATGCTCAGGCCGGGCTCCAGTGACCGGTTGTATTTGCCGAACCGTTCGATCACCCACGCGTTTTGTTGCGGCACGATCTTGATCGACTGAAAGGCCAGAAATACTGCAAATACGCCCAATACAATGATAAAAGTATCCATGCTTTTTCTCCCTGGGTTAAAAATCTTCTGGTGCGATTAGCGTTTGACTGAGTGCCACTTACGGGCATGGTGAACCGCCGCCTCTGATAATGAAACTCGCCATGCCCGTTTCCCTCTCACCAACCCTCTCCCGCAAGCGGGGAGAGCGGAGCGAGGGGGCAAAACCGAACAAACGAATCGCTGCGCGAATTTCATGTTAACAATTATTACTCGATAATTAACCGCGAACCGACGATTTCCTTGATACGCCATTTTTGCCGGGCCGAATCAGCTGCTGCATTTTTCGCCAGCTCGGCATCCCACTCGGCACCTCGGTAGCTAACTCGCACATGGCGGTCATCCGTCCACTGCACAACATGCACATCCTGCCCGATGTCATAAGCGAGATTTGCCTGTTCATGCGGTTTGGTGTGCTGCTGTTTCCAGCGATAAATCCCCGCCACGCTGGCGGAACACAGCAACGCCGCAACCGCAGCCTGCCCGCCCCACGCCATGCCCATATAGGCGACTATCCCGGCAACCGCCAGCCCGAATGCCACGGCGATCAAATAAAACGTGCCGCTGAGCATTTCGGCAATCACCAACACCAGCGCCGCCATCCACCATATCCAATACGCTTCCATTTTGCCACCCCACTATTTTACGAACCCGCTATTTTATGAACAGAGGCATTCTGCCACGTTTGACGGTTTTTTCGGTGCAATCTGGACAAGGTTTACGTAAAACCCGCGCAGCGATTAATCGCCTTCAAATTCGCACAGCGCAAACACCTTGTGCCCCAGTTTTTCCAGGCGCGCCTTACCGCCGACATCCGGCAGGTCGATCACGAAGCAGCATTCCACCACATGGCCGCCCATGTCCTGGATCAATCCGGCGGCGGCTTCTGCCGTGCCGCCGGTGGCGATCAAATCATCCACCAGCAACACGCGATCGCCCTTCTGTATCGCATCGGTATGAATCTCGATGCGGTCGCTGCCGTATTCCAGTTGATAGTCGCGCCCCACGGTTGCGGCGGGCAATTTGCCTTTTTTGCGGATCGGCACAAAGCCCAGGCCAAGCTCATAGGCGACCGGCGTGCCGACGATAAAGCCGCGCGATTCGATGCCGGCCACCTTGTCGATCTTTATGTCTTTATAGCGGCTGACAATTTCCTGGATGGTGGCACGCAGGCCGACCGGGTCTTTCAGCAGCGTGGTGATGTCGCGAAACATGATGCCCTTGTGCGGGTAATGCGGGATGGTGCGAATTCTCGATTTGATTGGCATGATGCTCCTCCCTCAGGTTTTATAGGGCGGGCTTCGCCCGCCGTCATAATCCAATGTCGGGCAGAGCCCGACCTATTTTTTACTTATTCAATACCCGCCCGGCCACGGCGGACAGTTTTTCCACCATCGCCGGGTCGCGCGCTTCCGGCGCGGTGATGATGGCGTACTGCAATACGTTGCGGCAGCCGCATTCGCAGGCTTTCTCGTCGCTCTGCACGAGCGGCGCGACGTTCTTCACCAGGGAGCGCGCCTTGTCGGCGTTTGCCAGCAGCACCTTGACGATGGCATCGACCGTTACATGATCGTGGTCGGGATGCCAGCAGTCGTAATCGGTGACCATCGCGACGGTGGCGTAGCAAATTTCCGCCTCCCGCGCGAGTTTGGCTTCCGGCATGTTGGTCATGCCGATCACGTCGCACTGCCACGAGCGGTACAGTTCCGATTCCGCGAGGCTGGAAAACTGCGATCCCTCCATCACCAGGTAGGTGCCGCCGCGCAATACCGGAATATCGGCCTGCATCGCCGCAGAGTAGAGGTGATCGCCCAGACGCTGGCACACCGGGCGCGCCATCGAGACATGCGCGACCAGCCCGCTGCCGAAGAAGCTCTTTTCACGCGCAAAGGTGCGGTCGATGAACTGATCGACGATGACGAACATGCCCGGCATGAGATGCTCGCGCAACGATCCGACCGCGCTCACCGAAACGATGTCCGTCACGCCGAGGCGCTTGAGCGCGTCGATGTTGGCGCGGAAGTTGATTTCGGATGGCGGGATGCGGTGTCCGCGCCCGTGGCGCGGCAGGAAGGCGATGGATTGCCCCGCCAGTTCGCCGACCAGAATCTCGTCCGACGGTTCGCCGAACGAGGACTCGACTTTCACCCAGCGGGTGTTCTCCAGCCCCTCGATGTTGTAAACGCCGCTGCCGCCGATAATGCCCAACATATTTCTTTCCTCCGTTATTTCAATTCAGATGATTCGTCAGGTACAACTCTTTCAAACTACAACCGGGACGCGCGTTGTTAATGCGCACATCAACTCATAGCTGGCGGTTCCCGCCGCACGCGCCACTTCCTCGACCGGCATGCCCTCGCCCCACAAGGTAACCGCGCTGCCGACATCCGCCTGCGGCAGCTTGCTCAAATCCGCATACAGCATGTCCATCGAGACGCGCCCCAGGGTTTGCGTCGTTTGTCCATCCACCAGCAGCGGCGTGCCGTTCGGCGCGCACCCGCGAGGAGTAGGCCGGTGGGTACCCGGAGCCTCCGGCTCCACCCTTCCGCTCTGGCGCGGATAACCGTCGGCATAGCCGCAGGCGACGATGCCGATGCGCATGGGCTCCTCGGCGCGAAACAGCGCGCCGTAGCCAATCTCGTCGCCGGCGCGCAATTCCTGCACGGCGAGAATGCGGCTGCGCAGCGTCATCGCCGGCTGCAAACCGAGTTGCTGCGCGCTGACATCGGCGAACGGCGATGCGCCGTACAACATGAGGCCGGGACGCACCCAGTCGCCGTGGGTTTGCGGATAGCGCAGCAACGCGGCAGAATTGGCCAGCGAGCGCGGCATGCGATACGGCGCGGCAAAATCATTGAACAGCGCGAGCGGTCCGGCAATGCCGCGCGCCTCGTCGGCGTTGGCAAAATGCGTCATCAGCGTGACGCTGCGCACGGCGCGGTGGCGGCGCACCTGTTCCAGCGCCTGCACGGCCTGTTGCGGCGCGAAGCCCAAGCGGTTCATGCCGCTGTTGACCTTGAGCCAGATGTCCAGTGCCCCTTTTCCCGATGACGGACGCGCCGGATAAGCGTCGAGCATAGCAATTTGCCAGGCGCTGTGCATCACGCAAGCCAGATCGTACTGGGCGATAACGGTCAGCTCACTCTCATCAAAAAATCCTTCCAGCAGCAGCATCGTCTGGCGAAAACCCGCCTCGCGCAGTTGCACCGCATCCCGGATGTCCAGCAGCGCGAAACCGTCCGCCCCGGACAATGCTTCGGCCACGCGCTGCAGGCCGTGCCCGTAGCCCTCCGCCTTGACCACCGCCATGATGCGCGCGGACGGCGCGGCGCGGCGCGCCACATGGAGATTGTTCTCCAGCGCGCTCTGGTTGAGATGGGCTTGTATGGGGCGTGACATGAAAACCTGCCTGTCGCAAAAATTTTACAGGCGCGAATAATAGCAGGGGTCATGCTTTCGTGATATAAAACAGCCTGCCAAAAAATTAGCCTCAGTCGCCAGAAATAGCTCCAGCTTAATGAATCCCGGTTTCTACATCATCCTCGCGGCGCAGTTCTTATCCGCGCTTGCCGACAACGCGCTGCTGTTTGCCGCGATTGCCTTGCTCATGGACTTGCACTCGCCGGCTTGGCACACGCCGGTATTACAGCAGAGCTTCATCGTCTCCTACATCGTGCTGGCGCCTTTCGTCGGCGCATTTGCCGATTCGCTGCCCAAGGGGCGCGTGATGTTCATCAGCAACATCATCAAGCTGCTCGGCTGCCTCACCATGCTGGCCGGTGTTCATCCCCTGCTCGCCTACGGCCTGGTCGGGCTGGGTGCCGCAGCCTATTCTCCGGCGAAATACGGCATCCTTACCGAATATCTCCCACCCAGCCAACTGGTCAAGGCAAACGGCTGGATGGAAGGGCTGACCGTCGCCGCCATCGTGCTCGGCGCACTGGTGGGCGGCATCCTCATCAGCCCGAAAATCATTGCGCCGTTGCTGCAAACACTGGATATTCCGCTGGTCGGCAGCATCGGCGAACTGGCCGTCGCCGTCATCGTGCTGATCTACATTGCCGCCGCGATTTTCAACCTTTACATCCCGCGTGTAGCCATCGACCACAAGCCGCTCAGCCGCAGCCCCATCTTTCTGGCCAAGGATTTCTGGCACTGTTTCAAGCTGTTGTGGAAAGACCCGCTTGGCCAGGTATCGCTGGCGGTCACCACGCTGTTCTGGGGGGCGGGCGCCACCTTGCGCCTGCTGGTGCTGGCCTGGGCGGCCGTTGCCCTGCATTACGACATCGGCGAAGCCGCCAAGCTCACCGCCTGGGTAGCCATCGGCATCGCCATCGGCTCGGTGCTGGCGGCGAAGTTTGTCAAGCTGGAACGCTCGGTAAAGGTGCTGCCGGTCGGCATCGCGATGGGGGTCGTCGTGCTGATGATGATCCCGGTGACCAACAGTACGCTGGCGATTCTGCTGCTGATCACCATCGGCGCGATGGGCGGCTATTTCGTGGTGCCCATGAACGCGCTGCTGCAACATCGCGGCCATCTGCTGATGGGTGCGGGGCGCTCGATCGCGGTGCAAAATTTCAACGAAAACCTGAGCATCTTCGCGATGCTGGGCCTGTACGCCCTGATGGAAGGGCTGGAGATGCACATCTACTTCATCATCACGGTGTTCGGCCTGCTGCTGTCCGGCATCATGACTGCGCTGTACAAGAAACACGGCCATGACCGATATCTGTAGGGACGCAGCAAGCGGTATAACCAGACATGTAAACGTCGCTGAGGATTACGCACGAAATCAAAGGTTGCTGATAAAATCAGCACCTCCATTGGGAACCACATTCGGAATAGGTGTCAAACCGATCGGAAATGTTCCGACGTGGCGAAATGTGTCGCCTTGTACTCGAATCCCCTCACGCCAGATGTTTGTGGCCGATGTTCCTGAAATAGTTTTGAAAGCCGGCCATAGAGACCGGCAGAAATATGCTAATCATATCCAGAGAATTTCACCCCTGTGCGCCCTGTTCTGAACGACAGGAGCCGTAGGAAATGCGGGACAATCCGTTGCGGTTTTTCCGGATCGGCATTTTGCCGATGCTGCTTGCCTGTTCGAATCTGGCGTGGGGCGATCAGTTTGCCCAAGGAGTAGCGCCTGCTCCCGCGCGCCAGGCGGAATTACTCAATCTTGTCCGCCAGGATTGCGGTTCGTGCCACGGCTTGCGTTTCGAGGGCGGGCTGGGTGTGCCGCTGACGCCGGCGGCGCTCAAGGGGAAACCTGTCGAGGCGCTCAGAGATACCATCCTGTACGGGCGCAACGGCACGACGATGCCGCCATGGAGCCCGTTTCTGACTGAAGCCGAAGCCGGCTGGATCGTACAAATGTTGATGAAAGGATTGCCCTGAGATGCGTCACTGCAAAATTTTAACTTCGCGGATTCAAGTTTCGTTTCTGGCATTATTTTTTCTGGCGGGCTGCGCCACGGCACCGCAACGCGGCACGGGCGATCTGGGCGTGGTCATCGAGCGCGCCACCGGCAGCATCCAGGTGGTGGAAACCACGCATCGCACCAAGCTTGCCCAGATTCCCGGTCTGGGCGACCTGTCGCACGCTTCCCTCAATTACTCGCGCGATGCGCGCTATGCCTACGTGTTCGGCCGGGACGGCGGGCTGACCAAGGTGGATATGCTGGAGATGCGCATCGTCAAGCGCGTGATGCAGTCCGGCAACAGTATCGGCGGCGCGATCTCCCAGGACGGCAAACTGATCGCGGCGGCCAACTATACGCCCGGCGGCGTGAAATTTTTCGATGCGGAAACCCTCGAACTGGTGGCCGACATCCCCGCTGTCGATCAGGCCGGAAAATCGTCCAAGGTCATCGGGCTGGTGGATATGCCGGGCAACCGTTTTGCCTTCAGCCTGTTCGAGGCCGGTGAAATCTGGGTCGCGGACATGCGCACACCCGCCAAGCCGGTGCTGACCAAGTTCCGCAACGTCGGCAAAGAGCCTTACGATGCGATGATTACCGCCGATGGCCGCTATTACCTGGCCGGGCTGTTCGGCGAGGACGGCCTGGCCTTGCTGGATATGTGGAACATCGAAGCGGGCGTGAAGCGCGTCCTGAACGGTTACGGCAAGGGCGAGCAAAAGCTGCCGGTATACAAAATGCCGCACCTCGAAGGCTGGGCGGCGACCGGCACCGAGCTGCTGATACCGGCGGTGGGGCGGCACGAAGTGCTGGTCGTCGATCAGGGCAAATGGGCGGAGGTCGGGCGCATTCCCGTCCACGGCCAACCGGTGTTCGTCGTGGCGCGCCCCGACAACCGCCAGGTGTGGGTGAATTTTGCCTTTCCGCACAACGACACGATTCAGATAATCGACGTGCAGAGCCGCAAAATCGTGAAAACGCTGAAGCCGGGCAAGGCGGTGATGCACATGGAATTTACCCCGCGCGGGGAACATCTCTGGCTGTCCGCGCGCGACGAGGACAAGGTAGGCATCTACGACGCCGAGACCTTCGAGCGGATCGGCGAATTGCCCGCCGACAAGCCCAGCGGCATTTTCTTCACCCACCGCGCGCATCGCACCGGGCTGTGATTGACGGAAAATGACTGACCTCGACCTTAATCTGCTCAACGATTTCCAGCGCGATTTCCCGCTGGTGGCGGCGCCCTTCGGCGTGATCGCCGGGCGGCTGGGCATCAGCGAAGCCGGGGTGCTGGAGGCATTGGCCCGGCTTCAGGCCTGCGGCAAAGTGAGCCGAGTGGGCGCCGTATTCAGGCCGCACAGCGTCGGCTCCAGCACGCTGGCCGCACTGGCCGTCCCGGCAGAAAAGCTTGATGAAGTAGCGCAACTGGTCAGCAGTTATGCCGAGGTGAACCACAACTACGAGCGCGAGCATCGCTACAACCTGTGGTTTGTCGTCACCGCACCGGACGAGACGCGGGTGCAGGAAGTGCTGGCCGAGATTGAGTCAAGCACCGGCTATCTGCCGCTGCATTTGCCGATGCTCGAAGATTTTCATATCGACCTGGGTTTCGATTTGTCGCGACCGCACAAGGGAAGCAATACCGCCGTTGTAGGTCGGGTTTTAACCCGACAGACCGGACCGGAATCTGGCGATGCGGCCGGGAAACGCGACTTGCTGATCGGCGCAATTCAACAGGGATTGCCCTTGGTGTCGCGCCCCTTTGCCGAAATCGGTGCGGGCATCGGATTGGCCGAAAATGAAGTCGTCTCCGCTTTGGCGAGTTTGGTGGAACAAGGTGTCATCAAGCGCATGGGCGTGGTGGTGCGCCATCATGAACTGGGCTATCGCGCCAACGCGATGGTGGTATGGGATATTCCGAATGATCAGACAAGCGTGCTGGGACAGCGCCTCGGCAGCTTCGATTTTGTGACTCTGTGCTATCGGCGACCGCGCCGCTTGCCGGCCTGGCATTACAACCTGTTCACCATGATTCATGGCCGGCATCGCGACGAAGTGCTGGGCCTCGTGGCGCAATTGAAAGAACAGTGCGGCCTGGAGCATGTCGCGCATGAAGTCTTGTTCAGTTGCCGCCGTTTCAAGCAATGCGGGGCGCGTTATGTGGCAAATTTCGCATCAGAATGCCCAGGGGCACGGCGCGGCGCGCCCGCCCTGGCAGGTAACATTCATGGATAAATCAAGTCAGATGGACGAACTGGATCGCGCCATCATCAACGAGCTACAGGGCGGCTTTCCGGTCTGCGACCACCCGTTTGCCGAGGTGGCAGCACAACTGCATACCACCGAACAGGAGGTCATTTCCAGAATTGATTTGCTGTTGAAGGGTGGAATCCTGTCCCGCTTCGGCCCGATGTACCATGCCGAGCGCATGGGCGGCAGCCTGAGCCTGGCGGCGATGAAAATACCGGCTGCCGACTTCGAGCGGGCCACCGAAATACTGAATGCGATACCGGAAGTGGCGCACAACTACGCGCGCGATCATCTGCTCAGCATGTGGTTCGTGCTCGCCACGGAGACGCCCCGCGAACACGCGGCGGCGCTCGAAAGGATAGAGCGGGAAACCGGCTACCCGGTGTATGACATGCCCAAGATAAAAGAATATTTTATCGGGCTGAGGTTTGCTGCATGACAAGCGATGCATCGCTCGACGATATCGACCGCCGCATTATCCTGGCCACCCAGTCCGGGCTGCCGCTGGAGCCGCAGCCTTATCACGCGGTCGCGCGGCAGGTAGGCGTTCCCGCCGCAGAGGTGATGGCGCGCATGCGGCGTATGCTCGAATCCGGGGTGATCCGCCGTATCGGTGTGGTGCCCAACCATTACGCGCTGGGCTACAAGGCGAACGGCATGACGGTGTGGGATGTCCCGGATGAACGGGTGGACGCGCTGGGCGAACAGGTCGGTGCGCTCGATTTTGTCAGCCATTGCTATTGCCGCCCGCGCCATTTGCCGGATTGGCCGTACAATTTTTTTGCGATGGTGCATGGGCACGACCGCGGCGAGGTGGAGGAGCTGGTGCGCCGTATCGCCGGATTGATCGGCGACGCGGATCGCGGTCATGAGATTCTTTACAGCACGCGCATCCTGAAAAAGACCGGATTGCGCATCGGGGGGTAGGTTTGTTTCGTATATCGCAATTCATGCAGGAAATCGCGCAGCCGACGCCGCTGGGCGTGAAGCGCAATCCGCCCGGCCCGGTGGTGATCTGGAACCTGATCCGGCGCTGCAACCTGACCTGCAAGCACTGTTATTCGATCTCGGCGGACAAGGATTTCGCGGGCGAGCTGTCGACGCAGGAAATCTTCGCCACGATGGACGACCTGAAGCGTTTTCGCGTGCCGGTGCTGATCCTGTCCGGCGGCGAGCCGCTGCTGCACCCGGACATTTTCGAGATTTCGCAGCGCGCAAAAGGGATGGGGTTCTATGTCGGGCTGTCGAGCAACGGCACGCTGATCGACGCAAGCAACATCGAGCGCATCGCCGCGGTCGGGTACGACTACGTCGGGGTGAGCCTGGACGGCATCAAGGAAACGCATGACGAGTTCCGCCGCATGGCGGGCGCGTTCGACAAATCCATGCACGGCATCCGCCTGTGCAAGGCGCGCGGCATCAAGGTCGGCATCCGCTTCACGCTGACCCAGGACAACGCGCACGATTTGCCGGGCCTGCTGCGCCTGATGGAAGAGGAAAGCCTGGACAAGTTTTACCTGTCGCATCTCAACTATGCCGGGCGCGGCAACAAGAACCGCAAGAACGACGTGTTTCACCAGGCCACCCGGCAGGCGATGGATCTGCTGTTTGCTGCCTGCTGGCAGTACCAGCAGGACGGCAAGCCCAAGGAATTCGTCAGCGGCAACAACGACGCCGACGGCGTGTACCTGCTGCTCTGGGTGCGGAAAAATTTCCCCCATCTCGAAGAGCATGTCCGCGCGAAACTCGAACAATGGGGCGGGAATTCCTCCGGCGTGAACGTCGCCAACATCGACAATCTGGGCAACGTCCATCCCGACACCATGTGGTGGAACTACAATCTCGGCAACGTGCGCGAGCGCCCGTTCTCGGCGATCTGGACGGACACCTCCGACCCGATCATGGCCGGGCTGAAGGCGCATCCGCGCAAGGTCGGCGGGCGCTGCGGCGCGTGCAAATATTTCAACATCTGCGGCGGCAACACGCGGGTGCGCGCCTGGCAGGTGAGCGGCGATCCGTGGGCGGAAGACCCGGCGTGCTACCTGGATGACGAGGAAATTGACATAAGGGCATCTCTATAAAATTTTCTAGAGACACCCATACCGATTCGATAATGACTGAAGGCTGAAAATGATGAAGAAATTCCTATACACCTGCATCTCCGTGGCGGGCTTGCTGCTGGCGTTCGAGGCGACGGCAGGCCAACCGGTTGAAAAGAACTATGCCGATTTCTGCGCGGCTTGCCATGGCGCCAACCGCCTGGGCGGCGCGGGTACGGCGCTGCTGCCGGAAAACCTGGCGCGCCTGCGCCGCCCCGAGGCGTTCAAGACCATCGCCGAAGGGCGCAACGCCAGCCAGATGCCGGGCTTTGCCGGCAAGCTCGCCAAGGAAGACATCCAGGCGCTGGTGGATTTCATCTACACACCCCTGCCCAATGTGCCGGTATGGGGAGAGAAGGAAATCAACGCTTCGCGCCTGCAACATATAAAAGAGAGCCTGCCCGGCAAACCGGTATTCAGCGCAGACCCGCTCAATCTCTTCGTGGTGGTGGAACTGGGCGACCACAGCGCCACCATACTGGACGGAGATAAATTCGAGCCGATCCATCGCTTCAAGACACGCTTCGCCCTGCATGGCGGGCCGAAGTTCAGCCCGGATGGCCGCTTTGTGTATTTCGCGTCGCGCGACGGCTGGGTCAGCAAGTTCGACATCTACAACCTGAAGGTGACAGCCGAAATACGCGCCGGCATCAACACCCGCAACGTCGCCGTGTCCGGCGATGGCAAGACGGTGCTGGTGGGCAATTACCTGCCGCACTCTCTGGTTCTGCTGAATGCGGAAGATCTTTCGCTGATCAAGGTGATCCCGACCGCCGGCCAGGACGGGAAAAGCTCGCGCGTATCCGCCGTGTACCAGGCCGAGCCGCGCGGCAGTTTCGTCGCGGCGCTGAAGGACGCGAAAGAAGTGTGGGAAATACCCTACGGCAACAAAGATTTCCCGGTGCGTCGCATTGCCACCGACGATTATCTGGACGACTTTTTCTTCGACCAGGAATACCGCCACATGATCGGCGCCGCACGCGACGGCAAGAAAGGGCTGGTGATCGATCTCGATTCCGGCAAGAAGGTCGCGGAACTCGACTTGCCGGGTATGCCGCATCTGGGTTCGGGCATCACCTGGGAATACCAGGGCAAGCCGGTGTTGGCGACCCCCAACCTGAAAGAGCCAGTGGTGAGCGTGATCGACATGACCACCTGGCAGACGATCAAGCAGATCAAGACGCTCGGCGGCGGCTTCTTCATGCGCAGCCATGAGAATTCGCCCTATGCCTGGACCGACGGCTTCAACAGCACGGACAATCGCGACGTGATGCACATCATCGACAAACGCACGCTGGAGATGAAGGAAATCCTGCGCCCGGTACCGGGCAAGACGGCGGCGCACGTCGAATTCACCCGCGACGGGAAATACGTGCTGGTCAGCATCTGGGAAAACGACGGCTGGCTGCTGATCTACGATGCGAACACGCTGAAGGAGATCAAGCGCCTGCCGATGAACAAGCCCTCCGGCAAATACAACGTCTACAACAAAATTATGCGCTCGGCTGGCACCAGCCATTAAACCCGGACGCTGGCAGCAAACAAATTAAAGGTTAGACATGGATTTTTTACCGATTTTCATAGATGTCAAAGGCTGCTTGTGTCTGGTGGTCGGCGGCGGCGAAGTCGCGCAGCGCAAGGCATCGGTGCTGCTGGAGGCGGGCGCAACGATAAAAGCCGTTGCGCCAGAATTCTCCGGCGCCTTTGCCAACTTGCCCGGCGTCGAATGCATCATGGAGCGTTTTCAACCCGACCATCTGAACGGAACGGTGCTGGTCATTGCTGCGACTGACGACAGCGCGGTCAATCAAGATGTTTCACGGGAAGCGCGCGCGCGGAACATTCCGGTGAACGTGGTCGACAACCCCGATTTATGCACCTTCATCATGCCGTCGATTCTGGACCGCTCGCCGCTGATGGTGGCGTTCTCCAGCGGCGGTGCCTCGCCGGTGCTTGCCCGGATGCTGCGCGGCAAGCTGGAAACCATGATCCCGCAAGGCTATGGCCGCCTGACCGCATTCTGTGCGCGGCTGCGCAATACCGTCAAGGAACGCGTCACCAATCCGGCCATGCGCCGTATCTTCTGGGAGAATGTGCTGGAAGGCGCAATCGCCGAAAAAGTTTTGGCGGGTGACGAGGCGGGCGCGGAAGCTATGCTGCTCGGCCAGTTGGAGAGTGGAAATACCGAACCACGCGGCGAAGTGTATCTGGTCGGCGCGGGTCCCGGCGACCCTGATCTGCTGACTTTCCGCGCCTTGCGCCTGATGCAGAAGGCCGATGTGGTGGTATATGACAACCTGGTATCCAAGCCTATCGTCGAAATGACGCGGCGCGATGCGACACGCATTTTTGTTGGCAAGCAGCGCGACAACCACACCTTGCAGCAGGAAGAAATCAATGCGCTGCTGGTGCGCCTGGCCCAAGAGGGCAAGCGCGTGTTGCGCCTCAAGGGCGGCGACCCGTTCATCTTCGGGCGCGGCGGTGAAGAAATCGAAACCCTCGCCGAACACGGCATCCAGTTTCAGGTCGTGCCCGGCATCACGGCGGCGTCCGGTGTTTCCACCTACGCGGGCATCCCGCTGACGCACCGCGATTATTCACAAGCCTGCATATTCGTGACCGGCCACCTGAAAGACGGCAGCATGAATCTCGACTGGGATGCGCTCGCCCGCCCCAAACAAACTATCGTGTTTTATATGGGACTGCATGGCCTCGATACCCTCTGCGCCAAGCTCGTCGAGCACGGCCTGCCGGACAGCACCCCGGTCGCCATCGTGCAGCAGGGAACCACGCAGAACCAGCGCGTCATCACCGGCACACTGTCCACACTACCCGGCATCGCGCTAATCGAAAAACCCAAACCGCCAACGTTGATCATCGTCGGCGGAGTAGTCACGCTCAGGGAAAAACTGAGCTGGTTTCACCCGAAAAACCCAGGGGCATCGGCAATCTGAGGAATAACTGCTCAGGTTGAAGCAATTTGCTCACAGAACAGCCACAACGCCTCACACCCGCTCCAGCAGGGCTGGCCTTGCCATAACCAGCACCCCCTCCGGGGGTTCAGGATAAACTGGCCTCCGGCCAGGCGTAAAACCAGTCAAATCAAGTATCTATACCCACGCGCAACGATAGCCGCCGTTCGAATGCCAACGAATACGGCCTGACCGCGCGCCAGATGGATATCTTGGGGCATCTGGCTGCGGGGCTCAGCAACAAGGACATTGCCAGGACGGCCAATCTTGCCGAAGAAACCGTGTCGCGGCAGTGTGTCAAATCTTGCGCGCAAAAAGCCGCATAGAAGCCGTGCTGTTTGCCGAGCGCATTGGGTTGCTCGACGCGCCAGACGGCGCTGCCTGCAGCGTGAATCACACATTCAAGACCAAGTCAATAGGCCGAAATATATGGTAGTGTCTCAGTTTGAAATTAACAAATGAAAAACCCTCCGAAGCGGGTTAAAAGTTAATCTAAAAGTTGCGACTGACCTCGTTTTGTGATTTTCACTTCTTAATGCTTGGTCTCACCATTT
>Ga0172380_10001023_pt1 | contig 49869 bp, 41 predicted proteins | sample Leawe162metaG_FD_119747 | JGI IMG/M metagenome (GOLD analysis project Ga0172380, IMG submission 119747) | Leachate microbial communities from a municipal landfill in Southern Ontario, Canada - Leachate well 162 metaG | ecosystem: Engineered > Solid waste > Landfill > Unclassified | place... | reverse complement strand
TTGCTTGCGCAACTGGCTGCTGCGCACCGGCTTTGCCGAGGTGGAGATTTTTTGCAGCCACCCCATGAGCCGCGAGGAACAGCGAAAAACAGACTGGATGACCTTTGAATCCTACGAGGATTTCCTCGACCCCCACAACCCGTCCCTGACCGTGGAAGGCTACCCGGCCCCCTTGCGGGTATTTCTCAGAGCGGTGAACCCCTGAACCGTCCGCACAACAAATCAACCCTTAACCAGACATGGTGACAACGTGGCAAAACCTAACTATCAGTACGAAAAACGGCAGCGAGAACTGGCAAAGAAAAAAAAGAAAGAGGAAAAGAAGCAGAACCTGATGGAAAAAAAGGAGTCCCCGGAAGGAGCCGAGCCGGATCAAACAGCGGATAGCGCGGTGGACTGAGACCGATCTTTTTTGCCCGTCTGCAGTCGCCGGGCATCCGGCGGCGGAGACAACCCATCTCCCCAAGTTCACGAATTTATTTTCCCTTTCCTCCTTGACTTTCTGCGTCACATGCGCATTATATTTAATTATAAAAGGAGGTAGTGCTATGGCCCTCACCATCAACAGTAACAGCAGTTCTTCAGCCATAAACCAACTGGGGTACACCCAGAAAAATCTCGCCTCTTCCCTGGAAAAAATCGCTTCCGGACGGCGCATCAACAAGGCGTCGGACGATGCCGCCGGAATGGCCATCGCCGACCTTCTGCTCAGTCAAGCCCGGGGAATGGGCCAGGCCCTGCGCAACGCCAACGATGCCATTTCCATAGCCCAGGTGGCGGACAGCGCCCTGAGCCAGTCAACGGATCTGGTGCAGACCATCCGTGTAAAAGCGCTGCAAGCCGCAAACGCCAGCCAGAGCACGGAAAGCCGCCAGGCCCTTCAGAGCGACATCAACAACTCCCTGGCCCAGCTCGACAAAATTGCCCAGAACACCACCTACAACGGGCAACAGTTGCTCTCCGGCACCTTTACCGGCAAGGACGTGCAGGTGGGCGCCAACAGCGGCGAAACCATCAAACTCTCCATTGCCTCGGCCACGGCGGGCAATCTCGGCAGCCCGGCCCTGGGCAACCTCTCCGAGGTCAATGTGTTGAGCCAGGAAGGCGCTCAGGACGCCATAAAAATTGCCGATGCGGCCCTGGAACAAATTGACGCAGCCCGGGCCGAAATCGGCTCCACCCAGAACCAGCTTGCTTCAACCATCAATAATCTGGCCGCCACCGGCACCAATCTGCTGTCCGCCGCCTCGAGCATCTCCGATGTGGACCTGGCGGAAGAAGCCGTTGACTTCTCCTCCTTAAAGGTGTTGACCGAAGTGCAAGCCTTTGCCCTGGCCCAGGCCGGGAAGATAAACAAGCAGAACATCTTGAGCCTGTTGCAGGGTTGATAAGCACTATCCCATGATTCGATCTCACAAGCAAAAAACCCGAATCTCCTGATGGCGATTCGGGTTTTTTAGTCCGGGTGGCATTTTTCAAGCTGCAATATCCGCACGCCTTACTCACCTGGCATCCTCCTTGTTAATAGCAAGCCTGAGCGGCCTTTTGTCTATGGAACCATCAGAAAAAACTCTTATCGCCCTCCCCTTCCGCAGCATGCGGATCCCTTGATCTGCTCAATCTTGCAAGTGCTGCTCACTTGCCTTCGCGTTCTCATCTTGATTTAGAAACGGTATGACCATTTCAACATGGGCAAAGCAGCATCTTTTTTTATTGCTCTTTTACCGACAATCAACAATAGTGCCGGTTTATTGACAAGCAAAGGGAAAATAGAGCATGGCCATCGCTTCCGAGGAAATACACGGCAAAAAACTAACAGTCCTGTCACTGGCGGCCCTGGGCGTTGTCTTTGGCGACATCGGCACCAGCCCGCTTTACGCCATGCGGGAATGTTTTCACGGCCAGTACGGCATCGCAGCCTCCGCCGCCAATGTGCTCGGCGTATTGTCGCTTATCTTCTGGTCCCTGCTGCTCATTGTCAGTGCTAAATACCTCGGCTTCATCCTCCGGGCTGATAACGAAGGGGAAGGCGGGGTTCTGGCCCTGACCGCCCTGATCAAGCCGAGAAACCTGAAATCGCGTACCCCCCAGTGGGCCCTGGTGGGGCTCGGCCTCTTTGCCGCCTGCCTGATGTACGGCGACGGGATGATCACTCCAGCCATCTCGGTGCTGAGCGCCGTGGAAGGGGTGCAGAACATCACCCCGCTGCTGGAGTCCTATATCATCCCGGTCACCATTGCCATTCTGGCCGGCCTCTTTCTTCTGCAAAAGCGGGGCACCGCCAGGGTGGGCCGTCTATTCGGACCGGTCATGCTCCTCTGGTTCTTCGTCCTTGCCGCTCTCGGCATTGCCCAGATCGTGAAAAGCCCGCAGGTGCTGGCCGCCGTCTTTCCCTGGCACGGGATCGGCTTTCTGCTGGCAAACAGGGTCCATGGCTTCATCGTTCTGGGGGCGGTCTTCCTGGTGGTTACCGGGGCCGAGGCGATTTACGCCGACATGGGCCACTTCGGCAAGCGCCCCATCCAGCTGGTCTGGTTCGTGATCGTCTTTCCGGCCCTGGTCCTCAACTATTTCGGTCAGGGCGCCCTTTTGCTCGCCAGGCCGGAAGAGGCTTATCATCCCTTCTACGCCCTGGTTCCGGACTGGGCCATGATTCCCATGGTACTCCTGGCGACCTTTGCCACTATCATTGCCTCCCAGGCCGTGATTACCGGCTCATTTTCCCTCACCCGCCAGGCGATTCAGCTGGGCTACTTGCCCCGGCTGCGGATCACCCACACCTCCTCCTCGCACATCGGCCAGATCTATGTAGGGCCGGTGAACTGGACTCTGATGCTCTGCACCATTGGTCTGGTTCTGGGCTTTCAATCCTCAAGCAAGCTTGCCGCCGCCTATGGCGTGGCGGTAAGCGCCACCATGCTGATCACCACCACCCTTTTTTATGTAGTAGCCAGCAAGCGCTGGGGCTGGAATCGGCTCACCGCCGGGCTGCTCACCGCCCTTTTCTTTATGATCGATCTCCCCTTCTTCGGGGCGAACATGAGCAAGATCTTCCATGGCGCCTGGTTCGCCCTGGCCATTGGCGGCTTTTTTTACCTCATCATGCTGACCTGGGAACAGGGCCGGGAAATTCTTGGCAGCAGGATGCGGAGCCTGACCCCGAGTCTGGATGAATTCAAAAAGATGCTGACCCGAACCCCACCGCAACGGATCAACGGGCAGGCCGTGTTCCTGACCAGGGGCCACGACATTGTTCCCGCCGCGCTGATGCACAACCTCAAGCACAACAAGATTCTGCACTCCGAGGTGGTTTTTCTGAATATCCGCACCGAGGAAATTCCCCGGGTGCCGAATTTCGAAAAAATCGAGGCCGAAAAACTGGGTGCGGGCCTTTACCGCATCATCGCCCACTTCGGCTTCATGGAAGAGCCGAAGATCGACAAAATTTTCGCCCTGGCCCGCAGCAAGGGGCTGACCCTGGATATGAAGGAAGCCAGCTTTTTTTTGGGGAGGGAGAAACTCTCCATCGGGGAACACCCGGAGATGTGGCGCTGGCGTTCGCATCTTTTCCTCTTCCTGGCACGCAACGCTATGGATGCCGCGGGTTTTTTTGATATCCCCTCGGATCAGGTTATCGAGGTAGGCGTCCAGCTGGAGCTCTAACTCCGGTAACTATCCAGCAGCACCCCATCTTGCGGCGATCGGTCCTGCTCACGTACAGAGGTACGCTTCGCCGTCCAGCTGACCGCAACCTGGGGCACTGCTGAATAGTTACGGTTTGGTGGTTATTGTCATTTCCGGCATTGAGCTGGATAGTTACTAAACCCGTAATCGTTCAGCAGTGCTGCAGCTGCTAGGAAGGAGTCTGCGATGTGTGCTGGTGCACATGAGCAGACTGATGACAACGCAGATGCGGTGCTGCTGAACGATTACGAAAATTCAAGCTTCCGGTTACGGAAATACAGGCAGATATCTCCCGCCACCATGATCCCGTTCAAGATGTACAGCCAGATCACCGGATCGGGACTGAAAAATATCTTATGCAGGATCCCTGAGAGATACCCCAAAAAAACCACCCCCAGGAAAAAAAGGCTTTTGCCGACATTGCTCCGGGCCCGATAGGACCGGTGCAGAGAAAAAGGCCAGGCCGCGCCAAAGCAGACCAGCATGACAATCTCGAAAATACTCATATTCCAGCTCCATAACTCGTTTTCTGACACCCTGGCCAGCACAAGTCCTTACCACTTCCGCCTCCATTATGACCACTATTTTTCTTTTGGCGGCTTGCGATGATCCCACCCTGGCAGCGCTTACTGACCCGCAGCATAACTACCCCTGAACAGCTGGGCCGCCATTTCGGCCATGATTTTTCGGTCTTGGCCCCGGTTATCGAACAATTTCCCATGCGGATCAATCCCTATTACCTCGGGCTGATCAAAGCCCCTGGTGATCCTCTCTGGCGGCAGGCCGTGCCTGACCCGCGGGAGCTGGACGACCGCGTCTGCCTCGTTGACCCCCTGGATGAAGAAAACCGCTCGCCGGTGGAAAATCTGGTCCACACCTATCCGGACCGCGCCCTTTTTCTGGTGACCAACCAATGCGCCATGTATTGCCGGTTCTGCACCAGGAAAAGAAAAGTCGGCACCCCGCGCATGCTGGTCAACCGGGGAATAATGCAGGAGGCCTTTGCCTATCTGCGCAAAAACAAGCAGATCCGCGACGTTCTCGTTTCCGGCGGCGACCCGCTTCTTTTAAGCGACGAGACTCTTGTCTGGCTGCTGGACAACCTGCGCGCCATTCCCTCGGTCCAGATCATCCGCATCGGCAGCCGGGTTCCCTGTACTCTGCCCATGCGGGTGACCACCCGGCTGGCCGCCATCCTCAAACGCTATCACCCGCTTTACCTCAACACCCATTTCAACCATCCCGACGAGATAACCCCCGAGGCGGCCAAGGCCTGCGCCCGGCTGGCCGGGGCCGGCATCCCCCTTGGCAACCAGACCGTCCTGCTCAGAGGGGTCAACGACAACGCCGCCACCATCACCGAGCTCATGCACCGGCTGCTCATGATCCGGGTAAAACCTTATTATCTTTTCCAGGGGGACATGACCAGGGGCGCCAACCATTTCAGAACCAGAGTGGAGACAGGTCTTGAAATCATGCGAACCCTTATCGGTCATACCTCCGGCCTGGCCGTGCCTACCTTCGCCGTTGATGCGCCGGGCGGCGGGGGGAAGATCCCGCTTTCCCCAAACTATCTCACCAGCCTGGGTAAAACCGTCAGCTTGACAAATTATCTCGGCGCCCCGTGCAGCTACCACAATGATCTTGATTGACAACATCCCTGCTCGTTTTTTGCCGCAGCGATTGCCTCCAGCCTCCATTTTTGATACCCTTTATTCAGAACCATGGTACAAGGAGACCTCGTATGCTGAAAAAGATTCTCGTCGCTGTTGACGGCTCGCCATACAGCACCAATTCCCTTCGCTACCTCGCTCAGCTTTTCCAGCAGCATCCCGAGATTCATTTCCATCTTCTTTCCCTTGTCCCGGTAAGCAGCCTCGGCACAGCCGCCCGCGACTGGCTGAGCGAAGCGGAGCTGCTCAATACCGTAAGCCCTGCCACCCGCAACCTGCTGGCCGCCCAGAAAAAATACATGCTCCAAGCCACGGATACCCTCAAACGGTTGGGCATTGCCGAAGAACAGATCCATACCTCCGTCCGGCTTTCCCAGCGGAGCGTGCCCCAGGAGATTATCCATGAAGCCCGGCAGGGGAAATACGACGCCCTGCTCATCGGCCGGAGGGGCATCGGCAAACTGGAGGAGATGATCATGGGCAGTGTTTCCGCCACCATTCTCGAAAAATGCCATGATGTTCCCCTGTGGATCATTGACGGCCAGGTAAACTCCCGAAGATTCCTGGTCCCGGTGGACGGCACCAGCCATTCTCTGAAGGCCATTGACCATCTGGCCTTTATTCTTGCCGGCAACCCCTTCGCAGAAGTGACCCTTTTTTACTCCAAAGCATTGCTTGGCAGCCGCCCCGCCATCGAGCCCAAGGATTTCTATGCCATTTGGGGAGAGGCGTGGTGCGAAGAGCATCTGCGCCGGAAAGACAGCCTCTTCCATGCGCCCAAACAAATCCTCATTGACGGCGGCTTCGCGGCGGAGCGCATATTCAGGCTGGAAACCTCCATGGGCATCGATCCAAGCCGCCAGATTCTTCGCCAGGCCCTAATCGATGATTTCGGCACCATCGTCATGGGCCGCCGGGGAGAGGAGGTCAACAAGGGCATATTTCGCGGGGTTTCAGACCGGGTGTTGCTAATGGCCGAAAAGGTGGCGATCTGGATCGTCGGCTGACATGGGGGAGATTTATCAATACAAAACTTCATTACTCAGGTTGGTCAGACTATCAGGTTGCAGTCTGTCAGACATGAAAAGCTGAAATAAAGTGCAAAGTGCGCCTTTTCTGGTATTTTTCGTTTGCTGACAGACTATTCACCAGAGCAGTGCTGCATGACAAATACTGGAGCGAGCATGACCTTAAAAATTCTCGTGGTGGACAACCACCCGATGATCCTTAAACTCCTGAGCAACTTCCTGGAAAAAGAAGGCCACGAGGTAAAGACGGCCAGCGATGGCCTGGCGGCCCTCAGCGTGTTGGAGGTTTACACCCCGGACGTCATCTTTGTCGATCTGGTCATGCCTAACATCGGTGGAGACAAGCTCTGCCTGATTATCCGCAGTATCCCTAGGTTTGCCGACCTTTTCATCGTCGTCCTTTCCGCCATTGTTGCGGAGAATAATATCGATTACAAAAAATTCGGTGCCGATGCCTGCATCGCCAAGGGCTCCATCAAATCAATCCAGGAACATGTTCTTGAAATCATCCGGCATCGGGCAGACAAATCTCTAACCAGCCTTGAGCCGGTGGCAAATCTTGAAGACGTCCAGTACCGGACCATTACCAGGGAACTGCTTTCGGCAAAAAATCATTTTGAAGCCATCATCAACAACATGTCCGAGGCGGTTTTCGAACTGACCCCGGACGGCACCATCATCTTTGTCAATCTGGCCGCCATAGCCCTCTGCGATCTGGCCGAAGAAAAACTGCTGGCCGCGAACCTTGTCACGCTTTTCGCCAAGGACGAACACGTAAGAATTTCCCGTCTGCTGGCACACCCTGGGCTTTTGCCCCAGCTCATTGAGGATGACCCCGCCACGCTTTTAAACGGCAAGCATGTCGCCCTGCATTTCCTCAAACTCGGCCATAAGGCCAACCCCGGCATGATTCTTATCGCCAAGGACATCAGCGAACGCTACGAAGCGGAACAAGCCTTGCAATCCAGTGAAATCCGCTTTCGGGAGCTGTTCGACAATATGGGGGCCGGGGTCGCGGTCTACGAAGCAGAAAACCTTGAAGTCGGCGATTTTGTTTTTGTCGACTTTAACCGGGCCGCACAACGCATCGAAAAAATTGGCAAGGACCAGGTGATCGGCAGGTCACTCCTGGAGGTCTTTCCCGGCGCAAAGGAATTCGGCTTGCCTGCCGTTTTGCAACGGGTCTGGCAGACCGGCAGGCCGGAACATCTCCCGGTGGCTCTATATAAGGACAATCGTCTCTCCGGCTGGCGGGAAAACTATGTATACAAGCTTCCCACCGGCGAGCTTGTCACCATCTTTGAGGATGTCACCGCCAGGAAACAGGCGGAAAACAAGCTGGCCATCGAATCGGCCATGAACGGGGCCGTGGCCAGAATTTCCCGAATGATCATCTCTTCAGATTCCCTGAAAGAGATCTCCGCAGCCCTACTTGAAGAGATATTGGTTTTGACCGAGAGCAAATACGGGATTATCGATCTGGTGGACCCGAAAACAAACAATCTGCAGGCTATGGCTTTTTCCCCGGAAATTCAGACGATGTGCAACATGCATGAAGAAGGCGACGCCTGCGTACACGCCCCCAAGGGGTTGATCAGCTGGGTTCTGGAAAACAGGACCGCCATCCTCTCAAACTCGCCCGGCACCGACTACCGGGCATTAGACCTTCCTGACACGCCGGCCGCCCTTACCCGGCTGCTGGGGGTCCCGGCCATGTTCAACGACGAGTTTCTCGGCCTCATCACCGTGACCGACAGCCCCCGCAATTATGAACAACGTGATCTCGACACCGTTGAACAGTTCGCCTCCCTGTTCGCTCTTGCTGCCCAGAAGAAACAGGCCCAGGACCACATTGCCCACCTGGCCCATCACGATCCTCTCACCGGCCTGGTCAACAGACATCTTTTTCCGGACCGCCTGGCCCAGGCCATGATTCTGAGCCAGCGGCACCGAAAAAAAATCTCTCTCCTCTATGTTGATCTGGACAATTTCAAACAGATCAACGACGCTCACGGGCATCTGGCTGGAGACACTGTTCTCAGAGAAATCGCCGCCAGACTGCGTCGCCTGTTACGAGACTCCGACACGGTCGCCCGCATGGGCGGGGATGAATTCGTGGTAATTCTCCAGGATATTTCCGGCAAAGCCGCAGTGGAAGAAGTAACAAAGAAAATTATCGACTCCCTGGCCGAACCCATATTTTTCAGCGATACACATTTCACCGTCACAGCCAGCGTCGGCATCAGCATTTATCCTGACGATGACAAGCAAATCGACGCCCTGCTCCAGAAGGCGGACAAGGCCATGTATCAGGCAAAAAAATCAAGCACCACCAGCTATTTCTTTTACGAGGGATAGTTACCCTGAAAAAACATATCCTTGAAAAACCCTGACTAATTGTGTATTCCTATTCGCAGGTTTGCTAAGTTCCTAGTTCCAAGTGCTGAGTTCCGAGTACTCGGCACTTTGCACTCAGCACTCAGCACTCAGCACTTAACACTCAACACTTTGCACCATTACAAGTCTGCCCGGAGCCAGCCATGCTTGCCAAGGTTATCAGTGGAACGGTGTTGGGCGTTGACGGACATCTCGTTGACGTTGAGGTTGATATCGCTATGGGCTTGCCGGCCTTCACCATTGTCGGCCTTGCCGAAGGCGCGGTGCGGGAAAGCAAGGACCGGGTAAAGGCGGCCATCAAGAACAGCGGCTATGATTTCCCCAACCGGCGCATAACCGTAAACCTCGCCCCGGCCGATCTCAAAAAATCAGGCACCGGTTTTGATTTGCCCATCGCCCTCGGCATCCTTGCCTCCGCAGGACTGATCAACCCGGAAATCCTCGCCAAGACCTGCGTCACCGGGGAGCTTTCCCTGGATGGAGGCCTTCGCCCCACCCCGGGCATCCTCTCCATTGCCATGGCCGCACAAAAAGCGGGCCTGGCCAACTACCTGGTGCCCGAAGACAATGGCGCCGAAGGGGCCGTAGTAGAAGGAATCAATACGCTGAGTGTGGCCGCTTTGCATGAGGCGGTGGAACTCCTGGCCGGGAAAAAACCGTTCTCGCCGATAACCATTAGTCATGCCGACCTGTTTCGCCAGACAGAAGCGCCGGAAAACGATTTTTCCGAGGTCAAGGGCCACGCCCATGTAAAGCGGGCGCTGGAGGTTGCCGCGGCGGGGAGACACAACATCCTGCTTTCCGGCCCGCCTGGTTCGGGAAAGACCATGCTGGCCCGCAGAATTCCCTCAATCCTGCCAGATCTTTCCTTTGCCGAGGCCCTGGAAACCACGAAAATCTATTCCACCCTGGGGCTTATCCCCAAAGAGCAAAGCCTGATCACCACCAGGCCTTTTCGCACCCCGCACCATACCATTTCCGATGCCGGCCTGATCGGCGGCGGGCAAATCCCCAAACCAGGCGAGGTCTCCCTGGCCCATAACGGCGTACTCTTTCTCGATGAACTGCCGGAATTCAAGCGCAACGTCCTGGAGGTTTTGCGACAACCCCTGGAAGATGGCCAGGTCACCATTGCCAGGGCCGCGCAATCACTCCGCTTTCCCGCGGACTTCATGCTGGTTGCGGCGATGAATCCCTGCCCCTGCAGCTTTCTGGGCTCGGACAAGGATTGCCTCTGCACACCCTCGCAAATCCAGCGCTACCGCAGCAGACTTTCCGGCCCCCTGCTGGACAGGATTGATATCCATCTTGAGGTGCCTGCGGTTAAAGTGCATGAACTCACAGCCATCCGGCCAGGGGAGACCTCGGCGGCAATCAAGACCAGGGTAAGCAAGGCCCATGTCCTGCAACAAACGCGGTTTGCCACGAGACCGGCCGTGTATTTCAACAGCCAGATGGGCCCAAAGGACATCAAACGACATTGCGCCCTCGACAAACACGGACAGGAGCTGCTGGAGCAGGCCACTACCAGGCTGGGCCTTTCCGCCAGGGCATATCACCGCATTCTAAAAATTGCCAGAACCATTGCCGACCTTGAAGCAAGTCCGAATATCCTCTCAAGCCACCTTGCCGAGGCCATCCAATACCGGCGCTTGCCAAACCAGTAATTCCAAGGTTATAAAATACACTGGCGCAAGCATTATCCCCTTGACAACCCACTACTACTTCGTGGTACTAATACCGCTGATAATATCTGCTCTTGCAAAAACCGTCCTTTCCATGCACAAGAGAGTCAGCGTGATGATAACTCCTTGAAATGACCAGATTCCAGTCTGCACGGGAACGACGGAAAGGATGAGGCAAGAGCCCCGGCAAACACCCCTTTCTTCTATAAGGAGCACAATATGGACAAACAAGTCTTTTTGTCGGCGCGCAAGAAACTTGGCAAAACCCAAAAACAACTTGCCGAAATCCTGGGCACGTCGATAAAATCCATCCAAGGCTACGAGCAGGGTTGGCGCTCCGTTCCCTCCCACGTCGAACGGCAGATTTTTTTCCTGCTCTCCCGCCTGCAACGGAAAAACAATCCTAGCACCCTTCCCTGCTGGGAGATAAAAAAATGCCCGCCGGAAAGGCGCAACCAATGCCCGGCCTGGGAATTTCAGATTGGCGAATTATGCTGGTTTATCAACGGCACCATTTGCGAATGTAAGGCCCAGAAAAACTGGAAGGAAAAAATGAATATCTGCCGGGAATGTGAAGTACTCATTCCTTTTCTCTGATTCTTTATAACTGCCCAAGCGGCGCCCTCATACAAAAGGAAAGCCATCATGCCGCGAATTTCCCCTGACATCACCGCAATAATAGGCAAAACTCCCCTGCTCAACCTTTCTCGCCTCGGAGCAGGGCTGCAGGCCCAGCTGCTCGCCAAGCTTGAATTCCAGAACCCCCTAGGAAGCGTTAAGGACCGCATTGGCCTGGCCATGATCAACGCCGCCAAGGCGCATGGGCTGCTCAGGCCTGCAACCACCATTATCGAGCCAACCAGCGGCAACACCGGCATTGCTTTAGCCTTTGTCTGCGCCGCCAGAAAATACCGGCTGGTCCTGACCATGCCGGAAACCATGAGCCTGGAGCGGCGCACTCTCCTCAAACACCTGGGCGCCGAATTAGTGCTTACTCCGGGCAGCGAGGGCATGAAAGGGGCAATCGCCAAGGCGGAAGAGCTGGCTGCCGCAACCCCGGACAGCTTCATGCCCAACCAGTTTACCAACCCGGCCAACCCTGAAATCCATCGCCGAACCACGGCTCTGGAGATCTGGGAGGACACGGACGGAGGCATCGATATTTTTGTAGCCGGTGTTGGCACCGGCGGGACCATCACCGGGGTTGGCGAGGTGATCAAGGGGAAAAAACCATCTCTCTACGTGGTGGCGGTGGAGCCTGCCGACTCGCCGGTGCTGTCCGGGGGAAAACCAGGCCCCCACAAAATTCAGGGCATCGGGGCAGGCTTTGTCCCCAGGATCCTTAACCTCGAGATCATTGATGAGATCATCACGGTGACCAACGAGCTGGCCATGGAAACCGCCCGGAGAATCGCCAGGGAAGAAGGCATTCTCTGCGGCATCTCCTCTGGCGCCAATGCCTGGGCCGCCATGCTGCTCGCCAGCCGCCCGGAAAATATGGGCAAACAGATCGTCTTTCCTATCTGCGACACCGGGGAGAGATATCTGAGCACCGAACTTATTAAGACGCTTTGATTGCCCCACTATCCCGACATTTGCCAACATTTGTTTGACAAACAGCCGGGGATCATATAGTAATTGCGCTTACTTATTTGCTCAATACAGTCCCCTGTGCCATCGCAGCACTGAGGAGTCTGAAACACTATTCTTCCGCTATAAAATTCCATGCCTGCCATTAGTCTTTTAAAAAACCGGACCATCCTCGTCACCGGAGGAGCAGGTTATATCGGATCCCATACGAGTCGGCAGCTGGTCAATGCCGGTTGCAAGGTGGTCGTGGTCGATAATTTTTATTCCGGCAACCGCTGGGCTGTCCCGAAAGAGGCGATCCTAGTCGAAGGAGACGCGGGAGACCTTGTCCTCATCTCCCACCTGCTATCCCTGCATCACATTGAGGCAGTGATCCACTTTGCCGGACATATTGTTGTGCCGGAATCCGTTACCGACCCGCTGAAGTATCACCGGAACAACACCTGCTGTTCGCGCAATCTCATCGAGGCCTGCATATGCTGCGGGGTCCACAACTTCGTCTTCTCATCATCGGCGGCGGTGTATGGAATTCCCTCACGAATCCCGGTTGCGGAAATAGCCCCGACCGAGCCCATAAACCCGTATGGCAGATCAAAGCTGATGACCGAATGGATGCTGGAGGACACGGCAAACAGTTTTTCCTCGGCAACAAGCGAGAACACATCGCCTCAAGATCGATTCCGCTATGTCGCCTTACGCTATTTTAATGTTGCCGGGGCCAGCCTGGATGGCTCCCTGGGACAAGCCACCCCCAACGCCTCGCATCTTATCAAGGTCGCCTGCGAAGCAGCCTGCGGCAAACGGGAGAACATTGCCATCTACGGCACGGATTACCAGACCCCGGATGGCACCTGCATCCGCGACTACATTCATGTAGAGGATCTGGCTCAGGCCCATCTTCTTGCTTTGGCACACCTTTTTGGTGGGGGAGCGGCAGAAATACTGAACTGCGGCTACGGCGCAGGCTTCAGCGTCCGGGAGATTCTGGAGGCCGTCAAAGAGGTGAGCGGCGTACAATTCAGGATCATTGAGACGGAACGACGCTTGGGCGATCCGCCGGCGCTTATCTCCGATCCTCAACGTATCAAAGAACTATTTGCCTGGCGGCCGGCATTGCAGGATATCCGGCTGATCTGCGAAACCGCCTACAAATGGGAAAAAAACGGCTTAAATAATTAACATGCACGAAAAAGTTCTTGTCAAACGGCTTCTCCTATTTCTGAAGCCACATAAGATAAAAATCGCGAACGCCATTTTCTGTATGATAGCGGGCTCCGGCTTGACCTCAGCTCAGGCATATATGATCAAGCCTTTGCTTGATGAGATCTTTGTGAATAAAGATCGTTGGATGTTGAACGTCATCCCTTTTGCCCTGATTATGCTTTTTCTGCTGAAGGGCTTTTTTAACTATTTCTCCAACTCTCTTCTTGATACGCTTGGCCAGACCATCATCCGAGATCTGCGCAAAAACATCTTTTCCCATATCCATTCTCTTCCCATTTCTTTTTTCCATAATACGCCGACCGGGGAACTCATCGCGCGGGTTATCAACGATTCCGCCCTGGTCCAACAGGCTGTATCCCGGGCGTTGGCCGGTGTTTTCAAGGATCTTTTCCAGGTAATCGGTCTGGTCTGCGTTGTCGTATACCTAAACTGGAAGCTTGCTCTCGTAGGTCTTATTTTTCTCCCCCTCGCCTTTCTTCCCGTTGCGTATTTTGGTCGAAAATTCAGAAAACTGAGTACAACCAACCAGCAAACCGTTGCCCAAATTTCCAACATTTTGCATGAAACCATTACCGGACACAAGATTGTTAAAGCCTTCAGCATGGAACGATATGAAACAAAACGTTTTTCCGAAACAGTGGACAAACTCTTCAGCGTGATTGTGAAAGACATAAAAAACAACAGCTTGCAAAGCCCAATCATGGAACTTCTGGGTGGAATAAGCATCACTGCAATTATCTGGTATGGAGGCCATCAGGTAATCAACGGCCACTCCACCCCTGGTATTTTTTTCGCATTTCTCACCTCAATTATCATGATTTACAACCCGATCAAGGGGGTAAGCAATATCAACAGTGCCCTGCAACAGGGACTGGCTGCCACAGCTCGTATTTTTTCCCTATTGGACACGCAGTCCTCTATTTGTGACAAAGCAGGGGCAATTTCTCTGCCGCCTTTCCAAAAGAACATTAAGTTCAACAATCTATCCTTTAGCTATGACGGAAAAGCCGAGGCTCTGAAAAATATTAACCTCACCGTCACAGCAGGCGAAGTGATTGCTCTGGTCGGCACCAGTGGCGGGGGAAAGACAACCCTCGTAAATCTGATTCCCCGTTTCTTCGATGCCACGTCAGGCAGCATCACCATTGATGACCACGACTTACGTGATGTCACTATGGAATCGCTCCGGAACCAAATCGCCATAGTCTCGCAGCAAACAATCCTGTTCAACGATACCGTCAAAAACAACATTGCTTACGGCGACCAAAATCGCTCCTTGAACGAGATCATCGCCGCAGCCAAGGCCGCACATGCTCTTGATTTCATCAATGAACTGCCTGAAGGATTTGACACGGTAATCGGTGAATCCGGAGCCAGGCTTTCCGGCGGGCAGCAGCAAAGAATCTCCATTGCCCGGGCGCTCCTAAAAAATGCACCGATCCTCATTTTAGATGAGGCAACCTCAGCACTGGACACGGAGTCGGAACGGGAAGTACAAAAAGCTCTTGAAAACCTGATGAAAGATCGTACCACCTTTGTCATTGCCCATCGTCTCTCCACCATTCGCAACGCTGATCGCATTATCGTAATTCAGGAGGGAAAGATGGTTGAGGAGGGAGATCATCAAACCATGCTTAAGAACAAAGGGGCTTATTATATGCTCCACGACAGGCAGCATTGATATGGGGACCACATTTTCCAGGTCGGCCATCGCTGTCTTGGCCTTCGCGTTTGCCATAAGACTGACGGCAACAATGGCCACACCGGTTATCAATCTTGACGGGATTATTTACATCAACCAGGCGAAGGCTCTTATCCAAGGCAGCATCGCGGAAGACCTTGCCTGCCTTTTCGGATTTCTACCCCTCAACTCCGTTCTCATAGCTTTTTTTTTCCTTTTTCTGCCAAACTGGATCCTCGCGGCAAAAGCCGTTTCTCTCTTGTGCGGCTGGGCGGCTCTTGTCCCGTTATATCTCCTTGCCAAAAGATTCTTTGAGGAACGAATCTGCATCCTGCTTCTCCTGCTCTGCAGCCTCATCCCTACCCTGGTGAATTCTTCGGTTGAGATCATCCGCGACCCGATAGCCTGGATGTTATTCTCCTTTGCAATGCTGCTGTTTATCAAGAATCAGGAAAAAAGTTCTCTGATCAACCTGTTTTATTGCGGCGTCCTCTTCCTATTGGCCTCGTGGGCAAGGGGAGAATTTTTTTTCCTCTACCTGACCTCGGCCCTATTCTTGCTTATTACACCTCATCCCCGTAGAATCAAGATAACTGCCAGCCTTTCTCTTTTAGCCCCGCTGGCAATAATTGTCCTGCTTGCTGTGCCCGGCGGTCTTTTTTCACAGGTCGAGCATTATGTCCGCAAGCCCCCGCTACTCAACACCGAGACGGCTCAAGGATTACTCAGCGGCTATACCGGCTTACAAGAGCAAATCAAAGTTCTTGTAACCTCTCTGCCAGATGAAGGAAACTTTGGTGTCCTGAAAAACTTTCTCCCACAATCGGCGAATCTCCTTTGGCTCATCGCCTTGGGCCTGCTCGCCACCCATCTCTGTGAAGCAGTATCATATTTCTATCTCCCGTTCTTTCTGGCGGGGCTTTCCCAGTTACGGACAAGCCAAGGCGACAGCCGCCTACGCTACCTTCTCTATATGGCCCTGAGTGCCTTTCTCCTGGTATATGCTCAGATCCTCCTGGTCTGGCTTTTAGAGTATCGTTGGCTCGGCGCGGCAATTCTCTCCGCCGCGGTGTTCGCAGGCTACGGACTTCAGCGCTTTGATCTTGCCCTGAGAGAGAAATTCCACCTCTCCCCTAAAATCGCAGCCATCCTCATAGGTGGCCTTATCATCTTTCCCGGCGCAACGAAACTGCTGTGGCAAAACTACACTCACCAAACTGTCGTTCTTGAGATTGCGGAGAAGCTCCGCAGCGAACAGCAAGAAAATAGAGATCCGGTGTATATTGCCGCAAGCCAACGGGCCGAACACACGCGTAATCTTGTTGAATTCTATGCGAACCTCAACCTACCGCAAGCAATCTGCGTCAATAACGGTTTTTTCATCACCGAGAACGATATTGCGAACCCTACGGCCTTTGTCGCAAAACTTGCAAAAAAGAACACGAAGTATTTTCTGCTTGATGAATCCATCAACAAGAGAAATGAAAGCGGCGACCAGTATCCATATCTGTCTGCCATTGCAACGCAACTGGCGGAATGGCACCACCCAGATCTCGGCAAAATAACCCTTTACAGAATCGGTCGATTGCCCGAAGCGTCTCCCCCACTCGGGCAATAGCGCTATTGCTCAGCCTTTATTTTTCAATCTTGCAACCATGGCAACGCTGTGTCCTGAATACATTTTGGCTATTATTCTGGCAAAGTATTTCACGACGGGAACAGACTGCAAAGACATTTTAACCGTTTCAGAATGGTAATCCTTGGTTCTTATCACTTCAAAGCCGACCTGGGCCAACAGTGCAGTTAGGTTCTCTTGCGTGAAATGATAAAAATGATAGGGTAATTGCCACCCCACCCAGTTATCCCAACTTCGCTGAGCATCTGTCCCTTCATAATTTGGCACCTCCACCACCAGTAATCCATTCGCCTTCAACATTTTTTTTGCCTGCAGTAAAATCTGCCGCGGGTTACGAGTATGCTCAAGAAAATGCCACATAGTTATAACGTCAAAGCTCTGGCGCTCCTTTGCGAACATATCAAGACTGCCGATAAATACGGGAATATTCAGTTTTTTCCTGGTATATTCCGCCGACCAGTCCGAGATATCCAGCCCCTGTACTTCATAGCCCTTTTCTCGACACGCAGCCAAAAAATACCCGTATCCGCACCCGACATCCAACACCTTGCCTTTCTTGATTATCCGGCTAAACAACTGCACCCGGTGCTTTTCGTTTCTTAACCTTTTTTTGAATTCAGCTGAACCTGTTTCCCCCCCTTCAACAAACTGCTCCTTGCAGTATTCCTCGTTATAAAGCTTGGCAATCTCCTCATCCGAGGGCAGCGGCTCCAATAAGCCCAACCCGCAAGAAGTGCATTTGTAGACATGCCATTCGTTTTCGCTGAAAATTTTTTCTTTCCCGCTTCGCCCGCACAAATGGCAAAGTCCCGACTCATTTTTCTGCATATCCACCGCCAAATAACTGCTTGTTTAAACAAGCAAAAAAAATTAAACTCACAATCAATTCGAGTTAAAAAATGCGCAGGAGTCACCCAGCGAACATGAATCATCTGCACAGGTTGAAGGTTATTTTCCTCACCGAGCCAATCAATTCCCCCAGCACTCGCTTTCGGATTTTGCAATTTATATCTGAATTTGAAAGACTTAGCATTGACATTACCGTCAGTCCGATCCCGAAAGGAATCTTTCCCCGGCTGAAACTGTTCAATACCCTCCCCGCCTTTGATATTGCTGTTCTTCAGCGTAAATTATTTCAACCCTGGATTTTAAGCTATCTCAAAATGAAAGCGAAGGTTCTCTTCTTTGATTTTGATGATGCAATCATGTTCCGCGATTCAAATGCTGCCGATTTCCATTCGACATCGCGGCAGAACAGATTTAAGGATACGGCCAGGAAAGTTGATCTTGTCATAACCGGCAATGACTATCTGAAAGAATTGGCCCAGCCATTTAACAACAATGTAGTTGTTATCCCGACCGGCATCAACACCCAATTGTATACACCGGGAAAGGGTCACGAATCCGATCGACCGCTCACCCTTGGCTGGATAGGCTCCCAACCCAACCTTATGTATTTGCAGACCTTGATCGAGCCAATTAACAGACTGTATTCGGTAAATAAAAATTTCAGACTCAAGATCGTTTGCGATGGTTTTATCGACGGCTTTCATTGCCCGACCGAAAACAAAATATGGCGCAAAGAGGATGAACTGGCAGACATTCAAAGCTTTGATATCGGGTTGTCGCCACTTACCGATGACAAATGGACAAGAGGAAAATGCGCCTTAAAACTACTGCAATATATGGCGTGCGGTCTTTCCTCTGTTTCCTCGGCAACCGCGGTCACGGCAAAAATAATCCAAGATGGGCACAACGGATTCTTAGCGGCAAACCCGACCGAATGGTTTGAGAAATTACAAGTCCTCACGGAAAACCCTGCGCAGAGCAGGGCAATGGGCCTTACGGCAAGGCAATCCTTGTTGGGCTTTTTCGATGAAAAAACTATAGCTGAAAAATATTCCGCCCTTTTCCACCAGCGAATCAGCTCGTAGCGGATCTGACCTGCCAATCCCGGAACTGAGACAGCTCCCCCACCGCCCCCGATCTTCGAAACAAAATCGGAGCAACAACCAACAAATAACTTCACTGCGGGGAGTTGCCTGTCGGAGAATGCTTTCGCGGTTTTGGCTGCGCTGTCCCCCCCAAGGACGGGCGGGACAGCAGACGCCTCGGAGGCAGACAGGATGTCCGCCGAGAATGAGCGAAAACATCCTTCGACAGGCAACGGTTACTTGCCAACAAATCCCCGCTGCGACCGGGGTAAAGTGCTAACGCCTTCCGGCCATGCGCCACATTGTCCGATGGGTCCTCCCATATTTTCTGTGAAGCATTTTCCCAAATCATTCAACGCAAATATCATTTTGTCTGTTAACCGTAGCAACTTCGTTAATTATCTTGAGCATAGCGTTGTGATTCCTGGACTTAGTATACAGTTGTCCCAGTTGTACAGCCTCCATGGACAAGGCAATCCTCTTCTCCGCGCAAAGGAGATCCTGCATCCTGGCTGCAAGCTCGGCACCGTCCGGAGGATGGGAGATTACATAACTGTTTTTCCCATCACTCAAAATCCCGGCGATCCCGTTACATTCCGTGGTTATCGCCGGGAGTCCGCAGAGCATCGCCTCCAGGACGACAAGAGAACAGGCATCGTAGTAGGTGGGCAGGACAAACACATCGCTCGCTGCATAGATCTCCGCCACCGCCTTGCTGGGGCCGGTGAAAATAATCGTTTCAGTCAACCCCATTTTTTTCACCATTTTCTGGAGAGAAGGATAGGGCCGGCCTCCGACGACAAGTATCCGAAAAGGCAATGCCGCGCCTTGTTTTAGAATGCCGGCGGCCTTGACCAATGGCTCAATCCCTTTTTTCTTCAGATCGTAGGAAACAAAAACAAAAACAATTTCCTCCTCCGATATCGCATAGCGATTGCGCACTTCCTGTCTGTATTTGCCCAGCAGTTTTACATTGAATTTATCCGGATCAATCCCGTTATAAACCAGATCGATCTGCTCTTCAGCGACGTGATAATACCTCACGTAATCCCGACGGATCATATCGGAGATGGCAATAATTCGAGGCAAGGGGAGAGTACGAAAGGGAGCTGACTCGATCCAGTTGCGCACATGCTGTTTCAAACTGAGAAGAATGGTCAGCCGCTTCAAGAAACGAAGAACGGGGTTGTGTTCACAATAGACCTTGCGAAAGGTTGAGAACCAATGCACTCCGCCGTGGCTCTGGTAGACATTCATGCAGATAGTATTGCCGAAACCGAGAACCACATCAAAATTCTCCCGGCGAACCAGCCGCCTGTGCTTCAGGGCAAAGAGCAAAATCTTTAACCAGGAAGGCAGATACCCAGGGATGCTAACAGGATGGAACACCGCCGCCTTTGGCTCCCCACCCCACCTCTCTCCGAAAAAATGCACCTCCCATCCTTCTTTTATCAGGGTCTCAGACAATTCAACCGCATAGGACTCGGCCCCGCCCCCAAATCGATCAAAATTTTCTATGGCCAAGGCAATCTTTTTCAACTTCTCTTCCTTCTGCTCATCTTTGCGAAAGAACATTCTTCCGCGTGTTCAATAACGACCGAAGCATTGAGCGAGTCCGCCCTGCGGCAACAGCTCAGGAAAGCGTGGAACGCCAGGCCCACAACACATGCCCCCGGTGCCTGACCACAAAACCCCGCAACTCAAGAAAGGCCGATAGCGCCTGCATATCATGCCTCTCACGCGGGCCTTCATGCACCTCCATTGCTATCCGCTCTATGCGAGAGAAAAATTCAGGCGCGCAGCCATATAAGATATCAAACTCCGCCCCCTCGCAATCGAGTTTCAACAAATCGCAGCGATCGATACCATGGGTTTTAAACAGGGTTGCCAGGGTTACACAGGGCACCGTGAGGCCTTTGTCACCCTCCCCATTGCCCACGATGGTCGCCGCGGTGGTAAAATTATCCTCCAGCACGAAATTCAGAAAAACTTCCCCATCATGGCTGCAAACCGCCATGGGAAGACAAAAGATATCCCGCTGCCCATTGCGCTCTCTATTCCGCGTGAGTTGTTGAAAATTCGCCGGGACAGGCTCGCAGGCGTAGACGGTAGCGCCAGGGAACAACGAAGCAGCAAAAAGCGAGAAAAACCCGGCATTTGCTCCGACATCGACGATTATCGGCCTGGCGGGCAGAGGGGCCTCCATCCCGGCAAGGTATGCATCTTCCAAAAAGACCTCTTTGAATTCATGCATGAGCCGTCGGGGCACCTCGACCTCCACTCCCCCCCGAGTCTGAAAAACTACGGGATCTGCTTTGGTCAGCCCGAATTTCACAGCAAAATGCAACCACCAATTGGCCAAACTTTTCACCAGATTCACATATCGCACCATAACCTCCCGATCCCGGAGAACCCAGCCATTATCGGTAAATACACCGGTAATGGCGGATTATCCAAAGTTACTCCCCCGTTATTTTTTAGCTAGATGAACCGCTATCAATTCCCGAACCTCTTCCAGAGTCAATTCATCAAGACATCTGCTTTTTTCGCTATCGTTACATCCCTTTTGCCAACATGGAACACACGCCAGTTTTTTCTGGACGATGAGATGTTGTTTACCCACCGGCGCCCAGGAAACCGGGGACGACGGGCCGAATATCCCGACCGTCGGAGTTCCCACTGCGGCGGCAATATGCAGGCCGGCGCTGTCTACCCCTATGAACAGCTGGCATTTCTGCAACAGAGCGGCATACATGGCGATGGAGGTCTTGCCGGCAAAGTTGTAGCATCCCGCCCCGCAACGGTTGACAATTTCCGCAGCCCTTTCCTTTTCCCCAGCAGATCCGGTGACAAGCACTGCCGCCCCGTATTCTGACACCAGCCAGCGGATGAGGCCGACATATTTCTCCTTGCCCCACTCCTTATATCCCCACAGGGAAAAGGGCTGCAACGCCACAATCTTTTTATCCTCAGGGATCATCTCCCTTGCAAAGAGCCGCCGGATTTTCTCCTGCTTATCCCCGGCAACGACAAGCTCAGGGGTTCTCTGCCCGGTTGTTATCCCGAATGCTTCGCAGAGACCGAGAAGATAGTCGGCGACATGCAGGTCGATGGAGTAATCCCGCTTCCATAGGCTGGTAAACAGGCGGTTTCGCCACAACTTGCCATCATCGGCATACAAGCCGATTCTCTGGGAGGCCCCGGACAAAAAGGCCATTATGGCGCCGCGGGTTCCGGTACGCAGGTCAATGGCCAGATCACACTGAAGGCTGCGCAGATGGCGAAAAAAATCAGCCTGAAACCGCAGGGTTTCCCAAGGGGGCAAAGAACGCTTTGTGACCGCAATGACCTGATCAAGCCAGGGACAATCCTCCAGCAATTCAGCGGCCTTGTCCCATACCGCTACAGCAAGGCGCGCCTGAGGGTATGTCTCCCGCACGGCCCTGATACAGGGCAGGGTCAAAACGACATCGCCGATATCGCCGAACTGAATAAGCAGGATGCTGCGCGGAGATCCTGTTATCGCCTTATTTCCTGAGATCAGGCTCGTATCCATAAAGGCCTCAGGGGCAACCCCGCAGATGCCAACAAAGCAGTTGCAGGTAAAGCTTCAACCTCCCCCGGATGCCCGCATGCAACCCCAGGGTAAAAATCAGGCCGAGCCCGTTCAACAAAACGTTGATCAACAGACGCACCACAAGAAACAGGCCATGGATAGGCCAACTCCGCCGGAACCACTTGCGGAGATATTGATACCGCGCCCGGTAAAACATGATCCTGGCCCGGACATTATGTCCGGCGCTCTGCCCTTGCAAATGGTAGATCCGGGCCTCGGGAACAAAGCAGGATGCCCAGCCCGCCCTGTGCATGGCCAGCGCCCAGTCCGTCTCTTCCATGAAAAAAAAGTAGCGTTCATCCAGCAGTCCCACCGCCTCCATGGCCGCCTTGCGCACCATCAGGCAGGCGCCGATGCAGGATTCCACCCTGATGGGCGCCAGGTATTCCTGCCTTTTACTGGGAAATCTTCGTGGCCACAGCAGGCGCAGTACGGTTTCATTGCAGAGTAAGCCCAACAAACTCGGGAAATTGGCAATGGAGTTTTGCTTTGAGCCGTCCGCATTGAGCAACTGGCCGCAGGCCATGCCTGCCTCCGCGTGGATTTCCAGGTAGGCAAAAAGTTTGGCAATGGCCCCTTCCGTCAACACCGTGTCGGTATTGAGCAGCAGCGCATACTTCCCCTGCATGCTCCGCAGGGCCTTGTTGTTGGCGGCAGCAAAGCCGAGGTTCTTCTCATTTTGAATGACCGTGACCTGCGGATACTCCGCACGCACCGCGGCAACGCTGCCGTCGCTGGAAGCGTTATCCACCAGGAACACCTCAAAGCGCAAACCCGTGACCGTGGCATACACCGAGGCCAGGCAATCCAGCAACAATTCCCTGGTATTCCAGCTCACGATAACGATGGAGAGATCCATACCCTCAGCTCCCGCCCTGGAGCAAGGCTTGCGCTGCCTGCACCACTTGAGCCACGGTGATCTGCTCCATGCATTCATGCTTCTGCGGACATTGCCTCTTCAGACAGGGGCTGCAGGGTATTTCCGCCCGCAGGATCTTGTGCCCCTCACCAAAAGGCCCGGTTCGCCATGGCGCTGTCGGCCCGAACAGGGCGACCACCGGGGTGCCTGCTGCCGCCGCAAGATGCATGGGACCGGTGTCGGTGGTAATGAGTACGGCCGCCCTTTCATAGAGCGCGGCCAAATCTTTCAGGGTTGTCCTGCCTGCCAGGCTCGCACCCCTGCCGGTCATAGCTGCACGAATCTCCTCGATACCCGACACATCCTGCGGGCCACCGCTGAAAACCACCGCCAGGCCCCTGTCAAGCAACTGGTCCGCAACCCGGGCAAACCGCTCGTTGCGCCAGTGCTTGGTTTCCCAGGTGGTCATGGGGTTGATCGCCACCAAAGGCCTGACAGGATCGACCCCTTCGCCCGCAAGCAGTTCCCCGATCTTTTCCCGCTGCGCCTCGCCCAGCGGCAGAGCAAAGACAACCTCTTCGCACTCAATGCCGATGGCCTTGAGCAACAGCAGTTCCCGGATGACCGCATGCTGGTCCATGTTCACCGGCGGAATGGGCTCGTTGAGGAAAATATAGCTGCCTTCGGCATGCTCCATCCCCTTGCCGAAGCCGACCTTTCTTTTGGCCCGGGCCAGCCCGACAAAGAGCCCGCTTTTCAGCAGCCCCTGAAAATCAAGAAGCAGGTCATATTCGCTGGCCCGCACTCTTTTGACAAAGTCGGCGAACCCCCGCCAGGCTGCGAGTACCCGGCCCTGCTGCAAATCCCGAATCCAGGCCTTGCGCCGGGAGACCAGTACGCTATCGAGGGCCTTGTGGCCAATGAGCAGATCGGCTGCCGCCTCCTCCACCAGCCAGTCGATCCGGGCCTCCGGGTATTTGCGGCGCAGGGCATTCAAGGCGGGCAGGGTATGAATGACGTCGCCGATGGCGCTGGTCTTGACGATGAGAATCTTCACAAAAACCCGGCTCAGGACGGCATGTCTTTTTCTTTTTGCCTTTGCAGCTCGCGCAGCTTGGCATACTTGAAAAATACGTTCATAAAATCGGAAACAGCCATGATAAAGCCTTCACCCCGGTCAAGGAAACCGCCCCGGAGGAGATAGCCGTACAGAAAAGCCCAGGCCGCCCGCAGCAGCGCCTTGGTTACCGAAGCGGTTTCCCCCTGGGCAAAGAGCTCATCGGCTCCGGCGGTGGAATAGTGGTTCACCTTGCTGATGGTTTGCGCCAGATCCTTATTGGCGTAATGGATCAAGGGCTGACGCAAAGCCCCAACCTGACCACGCACCTCCAGGGATTCATGCACCGCCCGCTCGGACATCCTGGCGCAATCCCTGCGAAACAACCGGACAACCCGGTCCGGCCACCAACCGGCATGCCTGAGCCAGCGGCCGCAAAAGTAATTCTTGCGGGGAAAGCTGTAGGCGACATGCGAACCAGTGACCAACACCTCCCTGATCTCCGCCTGGGTCGCTGAATCGACCCGCTCATCGGCATCCAGCACCAGCACCCAGTCGTGGCGGCAGCGGTCAATGGCCAGCTGCTTCTGGCGGCCGAACCCCTGCCAGGACTCCTCATAGACCGCAGCCCCGAACTGCCGGGCAATTTCCCGGGTCCTGTCCGTACTCCCCGAATCCACCACCACCACCTCGTCGGCAAAAGCAACGCTGGCCAGACACTCGGGCAGGCGGTCCTCCTCGTTTTTGGTGATGATGGCCACGGAGAGTGGCAGTTTATCCTTAGGCATACTGCTTTTCCAGCCAATCCCGGTAGCTGCCGTTCATCACCGCCCGCCACCACGGTTCATTGACCAGGTACCAATCAATGGTCTTCCTGATCCCGGTTTCAAATGATTCCAGAGGATCGTAGCCCAGCTCGTTCCGGCTTTTCGCGGCATCGATGGCATAGCGCCGATCATGGCCCGGCCGATCTTTGACAAAGGTAATCAGGGATTCCGCCGAGTGCCCCAGGCAGACAGGAGAGCGCGGAAAATGCTGCCGCAAGGGCTCGGAGGCGGCAAGCCGTTCGTCCACCAGGGAGCAGACCAGCCGGACGATCTCGATATTGCGCCACTCGTTGTTGCCCCCGATATTGTATACCTCCCCGACCATGCCCTGGCGCAGCACCAGATCGATGCCCCGGCAATGATCCTCAACATGGAGCCAGTCGCGGATGTTCAGGCCGTCGCCGTAAACAGGCAGCGGTTTCGCTTCCAGAATATTGAGGATAATGAGCGGGATCAGCTTTTCCGGAAACTGGTAGGGGCCATAGTTGTTCGAGCAGTTGCTGGTGGTGACCTCCAGCCCGTAGGTGTGGTGATAGGCCCGTACCAGATGGTCGGAAGCCGCCTTGCTCGCCGAATAGGGCGAGTTGGGGGCATAGGGCGAAGATTCCGTAAAAGGCGGCTCCTCCAGGGTGAGAGAGCCATAGACCTCATCGGTGGAAACGTGGTGGAACCGGTGCGGTCGCCCGCCCCCGTCTAACCAGACCTTTTTCGCCGCCTTGAGCAGGCTGTGGGTGCCGACCACGTTGGTGGTCACGAAGGGGTCCGGGCCGTGGATGGAGCGGTCCACATGGGACTCGGCGGCAAAGTTGACCACGGTGTCAAGCCCTTCTTCGATCAACAGGGCTTCGACCAGATCCTGATCCCCGATGTCGCCATGAACAAAACGAAAGTTATCCTGGTTAAGACACCCGGAAAGACTGGCCATGTTGCCGGCGTAGGTCAGGGCATCGAGCACCACCACCCGGTCCTGCGGGTACTGGGACAGCCAATAGTGGACAAAATTGGCTCCGATAAAACCGGCTCCGCCGGTAACCAACATCTTGCACCCAGGGGGTATAAGTTTCGTTTGAGCAGACGAGCTGCTCAACTCAGCTTTATGCACCACTGTTCTCCTTGTTATACCCAAAGGGCATAAGTTTCGTTAGAGCAGGCGAGCTGCTCAACTCAGCTTTATAGTCAATCAGCATCAAGCGCAGCGCCTTGCGCCAGTGAACCGGCTTTATACCCAGAGTGGCCCAGGTCGCGGTCTTGTCCAGCACACTGTAGGGAGGTCGCCTGGCCGGGGTAGGGTAGTCCGCGGTGCTGAGCGGATGAATCGGAATTTCCCGCTCCAGCAACCTCAGATCCACAGCCTCTTCCTGGATGGCCACCGCAAAATCATACCAACTGGCCACCCCGGCATCGGTCCAGTGCAGAATGCCATTTGGCTGCAGGACGGCCATTTGCCAAAGCGCCTCGGCCAGGCCGTGTGCCCAGGTTGGGGTGCCGACCTGATCCGTCACGACTCCCAGAGAGTCCCTCTCACCCATGAGCCGCAGCATGGTGACGACAAAATTGTTGCCGAAAACGGAATAAAGCCAGGCAGTACGGACAACGGCCACCCCCTCGGGATAGGCCGCCAGCGCCAGCTGCTCGCCGGCCAGCTTGCTGGCCCCGTAAATCCCCAGGGGGTTTGTCCGGTCCGTGGGCAGATAGGGGCGGGATTGCGCTCCGTCAAAAACAAAATCCGTGGATACCTGCAGGTAATATGCCCCCACCATGCGGGCCGCCTGGGCTAGGTTTGCCGCACCCTGACCGTTAACCGCAAAGGCTGCCTCCGGCTCGTTTTCCGCCCGGTCCACCGCAGTATAGGCGGCGGCATTGATCACCACCTGGGGCCGGAATCCGCGCACCCTGGCCGCCACCGCTTCTGCCTCCCGGAGATCAAGCTCTTGCGAGCCCAAAGACAGCAACTCAATATCGGCAGGCTTACAGCGTTGCAGTTCGCGGCCCAGCTGGCCGCTACCGCCGGCAAGCAGCACCCTCATGGGTACAACTCCGCCGCGGCCAGCGAGATCCCGGCCAGATCCTTGGCCGACAACAGCGGCGCCAGAGCCAGCAACGGCCAGGCAATACCCAGCTCAGGATCATCCCAACGGATGCAGCGCTCATGCTCCGGAGCATACAGCTCCGTGCACTTGTAGACAAACTCCGCCTCAGGACTCAGCACATAAAAACCATGCCCGAACCCCGGCGGCACCCAGAGCATCTTCTTGTTTTCCGCCGAAAGGATATCGCCGATCCATCTGCCAAAGGTGGGTGAGCTTTTCCTCAGGTCAACGGCCACGTCAAACACCTCGCCGCTGATTACCCGCACCAGCTTGCCCTGGGGCTTTTCGATCTGATAATGGATCCCGCGCAGGGTTCCCTGCACCGATTTGCTGTGGTTGTCCTGGACAAAACCGAGATCGAGGCCGGCTGAGACAAACTTTGCCGCGTGCCAGGTTTCCATAAAAAACCCGCGACTATCTCCAAAAACCTGGGGCTCGATGAGCAATACCTCGGGAATCTCAGTGGGCAGAAACCTCATCGTCCCTGCTCCTCCTCAAGAATATGCAGCAGATACTGACCATAGCCGTTTTTCTTCAGAGGCCCGGCCAACCGTGCCAGTTGCGCGCCATCGATATACCCCATCCGAAAGGCGATCTCCTCAAGGCAGGCGATCTTCAAGCCCTGCCGGTCTTCCACGACCTTGATGAAGTTGGCCGCATCCAGCAGGGAATTATGGGTGCCGGTGTCAAGCCATGCCGTGCCGCGTCCCAAAAGTTCGACCTGCAGCTGCCCCTTGGCCAGATAGACCCGGTTGACATCGGTTATCTCCAGCTCCCCGCGGGCGGAAGGCTTGAGATTTTTGGCAATCTCCACCACCTGGCTGTCATAGAAATAAAGACCGGTCACGGCGTAACGGGATTTCGGCTTGGCCGGTTTTTCCTCGATATCCAGCACGGTCCGGTCCGGGGCAAAAGAGATCACCCCATAACGCTCGGGATCACGCACATAGTAGCCGAAAACCATCCCGCCTTGAGGGTCGGCCCCTTTATCCTGAAGGGTCTTGGCCAGGCCATGTCCGTAGAAGATGTTATCCCCGAGGATAAGACAGACCGGCGCATTATCGATAAATTTTTCCCCAATCACAAACGCCTGGGCAATCCCCTCCGGCCTGGGCTGCACCGCGTACTCCAGCCTGAGACCCCACTGGCTGCCGTCGCCAAGCAGCTCCATGAACTGCCCTTGATCCTCCGGGGTAGTGATGAGGAGAACCTCCCGAATTCCTGCCAGCATAAGGGTGGCCAGGGGGTAATAGATCATGGGCTTGTCATAAACAGGCAGCAGCTGCTTACTCACGGAACGGGTCAGCGGGTAGAGCCGCGTGCCGGAGCCGCCAGCCAGAATTATTCCTTTCATGTTCGCTCTTCTCCCCAACAAAGACCGCCCGACGCCGGGCCAATTTCCGCTCCTGCGGAAAGGCTTGCTTTTCTCGGCGGTCCATTTTATCTTCAGTGTACAATCCGGCCGGCATGATTCGGCCACTTGAAAAGGTCTGTTATCCTAACGCATTTTGCCATAAATAGAAAGTTATTAGATAGTGCCGAATCCCGTGTTGCCTGCCGCGTCGAACAGCCCATCTGCCGCCAATTACCATCAATCGGAGCTACCCCATGATCAGCCAGGAACTGCTTGATATTCTTGCCTGCCCCAAATGCAAAGGAAATCTGACGCTCACCGAGAAAAATGACGGTCTAGTCTGCGAGAACTGTCGGCTGCTCTACGAGATTCGGGAAGACATCCCCATCATGCTTATCGACGAGGCCAGGGAATTAACAGAAAGTGCTGAGTGCTGAGTGCTGAGTGCTGAGAAAAAATCCATCCATCGGCACTCAGCACTCGAAACTCATAACTCGGTTTTCAACCCCATGAACTACGAACACATAACCTCGCGTTGCTTCATCAATTTCCCGTTTCGTCGGCTCCAGCAGGAGCTGGATTTTGTACTCTCCCACCGGATCCAGCCGGAAATCGGCCTGGAAGGCGATACGCTTTACACCGCAACCGGTGCCGAATATCGGGAGATCGCCGAGGCACTGGCCAAAGCCGGGCTGGGTTGCACCCTGCACGCCCCTTTTTTCGACCTCGCACCGGGGGGGCTTGACGAAAAGATCCTCGTTGCCAGCCGCGCCAAGCTGGGCAAGGCCTTTGATCTGATCGAGCTATTCCGCCCCGCCTCTGTGGTCTGCCACCTGAACTACGAAGAAAACAAGCACGGCTACAAGGAATCCGCCTGGTTCAGCACCTCCCTGGCAACCTGGCAGGAGCTGCTGGCTAAAGCCGCCGCGCACCAAGTACCGTTGATGCTGGAAAACACTTACGAAACAGGACCTGGGCAGCATAAAAATATGTTCACCGCCCTCAATTCGTCCCTGGCCAGATTTTGCCTCGATACAGGCCATGTCTCGGCTTTTGCCAAAAACAGCTGGCAGGATTGGCTGCCCGCACTCGCCCCTTGGCTCGGCCAGCTCCACCTGCACGACAACCACGGCGATCGGGACGAGCACCTGGCCCCAGGAAAGGGGAGCTTTGATTTTTCCGGCCTGTTCCATTATCTCAAGGAGCAGCGCTTACAGCCCCTGATCACCCTGGAGCCCCACACCGAGGATGATCTGTTGGCAAGCCTAGCCGCCCTGGACCGGATGCATTTTTTTGAAGCCGAATAACCACTAAAAGTCTTTTAACGCAACGGCGCAGAGACGCTAAGTATTTCTCTTTTACTCTCACCGCAATCTTTGCGCCTCTGCGCCTTTGCGTTATTTTTTTTTCAAACTAATCTGGAACTGCCCATGTCGGAAATCCCGCCAGCCAATTTCGTCCACCTCCATGTCCACACCCAGTACAGCCTGCTTGACGGGGCCATCCGGGTCGGCGACCTCCTGGCCAAGTGCAAGGAATACGGAATGGACTCCGTGGCCATTACCGACCACGGTTCCATGTACGGGGCACTGGAATTCTATGTCCAGGCGAAAAAAGCCGGGATCAAGCCGATCATCGGCTGCGAGTTCTATGTCTCCCCCAGCCACCGCTTCGATAAATCCGCCAAAAGCGCGGGCAAGGCCGCCTTCCATCTCGTCCTCCTGGCCATGAACAACACCGGCTACCAAAACCTGCTCAAGCTGGCCAGCCTGGCCCAGATGGAAGGGTTCCACTACAAGCCGCGCATCGACCTGGAGATTCTCGCCGCCCATGCCGAGGGGCTTATCGCCCTCACCGCCTGCCTGCATGGCGGCATCCCCATGCGCATCACCGCCGGCGACATGGATGGCGCCCGCAAAGAAGCCCGCAGTCTTATGACCCTGTTCGGCGACCGGTTGTATCTGGAGATGCAGGAAAACAATATCCCGGAGCAGGCTGTGGTCAACAAGGGGCTCAAGCAACTTTCTCAGGAGCTGGGCATCCCGCTCATCGCCACCAACGACTGCCATTATCTCAACCGGGAAGAGGCTCAAGCCCACGAAGTGCTGCTATGTATCCAGACCGGCAAAACCATGCACGATGCCAACCGCTTTCGCTTCTCCACCGACGAGCTCTACTTTAAGTCGCCGTCTGAGATGAAAAAAGCCTTTGCCCATTCGCCGGAGGCCATCTCTGAGACGGTCCGTTTGGCGGAGCGCTGCAATGTCGAGCTGACCTTCGGCGAGTCCCATTTCCCCATCTTTCCGGTGCCCGAGGGGGAGACCCTTGATTCCCTGTTTGAAAAAGCCGCTTTGGCCGGACTGGAAGAGCGGCTCGCCGACCTGCGGGAGACCGGCGAGCTGACCACGGAGCTGGAAAAGACCTATCGCGACCGGCTGTGCCACGAGATCGAGGTCATCATCAAAATGGGCTTTCCCGGCTATTTCCTCATTGTGGCCGACTTCATCAACTGGGCCAAGGATCACGAGATTCCGGTGGGCCCCGGCCGCGGCTCCGGCGCGGGCAGCCTTGCCGCCTATTCCCTGCGGATCACCGACATCGACCCCCTGCCCTACGGCCTGATCTTCGAGCGTTTTCTCAACATCGAGCGCAAGTCCATGCCCGACTTCGACGTGGATTTTTGCCAGGAGCGCCGCGGCGAGGTCATCGAGTATGTGCAGCAACGCTATGGTGGCGACGCGCATGTCGCCCAGATCGTCACCTACGGCTCCATGAAGGCCCGGGCCGTGATTCGCGACGTGGGCCGGGCTCTGGGTATGGCTTACGGCGACGTGGACCGCATTGCCAAGCTCATCCCGGAAGAGCTGAAAATCACGATCAAAAAGGCCATCGAAGCCGAGCCCCGCCTTCTGGAACTGATGAAACGCGACCCGCAGGTGGAGGAACTCCTGCGCATCGCCCAGACCCTGGAGGGCCTCAACCGCCATACCTCAACCCACGCCGCCGGCGTAGTTATCTCGCCGAACCCCATGGTCGAATACCTGCCGGTCTGCAGGGGCCCCAAGGGCGAGGTCCTGACCCAGTACGACATGACCCACACCGAGATGACCGGGCTGATCAAATTCGACTTTCTGGGCCTCAAAACCCTTACCGTCATCGACCGGGCTCTCAAGCTGATCGCGGCGGACATCGGCCACCGGCCCGACATCAACCGCATCCCCCTGGACGACACCAAAACCTACGACTTGTTGATCAAGGGCGATGCGCTGGGGATTTTTCAGCTGGAAAGCTCCGGGATGCGCGGATTGCTGATGAGGATGAAGCCCGAGGTCTTTTCCGACCTCATCGCCCTGGTGGCCCTCTACCGGCCCGGCCCGCTGGACTCCGGCATGGTCGAGCAGTTCGTGGACACCAAGCACGGCCGGATGCAGGCCATCTACCCGCTCCCGCAGCTGGAGCCGATCCTTAAGGAAACCTACGGGGTTATCGTCTACCAGGAACAGGTGATGAAAATCGCCAATGTCCTGGCCGGCTACTCCCTGGGCGATGCCGACAACCTGCGCCGGGCCATGGGCAAGAAAAAAGCCGAGGTTATGGACGCGGAAAAAGAAAAATTCATGGCCGGAGCCAGGAAGAATAATATTTCCCCTGACAAAGCCGAATTCGTCTTCGACCTGATGGCCAAATTTGCGGGCTACGGCTTCAACAAAAGCCACAGCGCAGCCTACGCCCTGATCGCCTACCAGACCGCCTGGCTCAAGGCCCATTATCCGGCCCAGTTCATGGCCGCCCTGCTCTCCTGCGACGTGGGCAACACCGACAAGGTGGTGCGCTACATCATCGAATGCCGCGACCATGAAATTGAGGTATTGCCCCCGGACATCAACGAATCGGACAAGGACTTCGCCGTGGTCAACGACCGCATCCGCTTCGGTCTGGCCGCAGTCAAGAACGTGGGCGGTGCGGCTCTGGACTCCATCATGGAGGTGCGGGCAAGCGACGGCCCCTATGGCGGGCTGGAGGATTTCTGCGACCGGGTCGATTCCCGCAAGGTTAACCGGCGGGTCATCGAAAGCCTGATCAAGGCCGGGGCCTTCGACTCTTTGGGCGCCAAGCGCTCCCAACTCTTCGCCATTCTGGATATGGCCCTGGAACAGGCGCAGTCTGCGCAGCGGGATCGCTTGAGCGGCCAGATCTCCCTGTTTGCGGCCATGCCCCAGACGCAGAGCAGCAAGGCCAGCACCATCGACCTGCCCGACATCCCTGAATGGACCGAAAAAGAGCGGCTCGCCTTTGAAAAAGAGACGGTGGGCTTCTACCTCACCGGCCATCCCCTGGACAACTTCCACCAGGAAATCATGGCCGTGGCCGACACCGACCTTACCGGCCTTGACGAATGGGGAGACAACCAGCCTGTGCGGGTGGGGGGCCTGATTCGGGAATACAAGGACCACCGCAGCAAAAAAGGCGACCGCATGGCCTTCATCATTCTCGAAGACCGGGCCGGAGCCGTGGAGGTGGTCGTCTTCCCGGAACCCTTTGCCAAAAGCGGACATCTCCTGACCAGCGATGAACCGCTCATCATTCTGGGCACGGTAAAACGTGAAGAACAGGGGGCCAAGATCATCGCTGAATCAGTGGACAGCCTTAGCGAGGCGCGGAGCAAATACACCAACGGCGCCCGCATCCTGCTCAAATCAGAGCAGGTGAGCCGGCATAAGCTGGAAAGCCTTAGAACCAAGGTGCGCGAGTTCCACGGCACCTGCCCGGTTTCCCTGACCCTCCAATTTACCGGTCGGGGCGAGGTGGATATCGAGCCACCCAACGATTTCACCGTACGGCCCTGCAAGGAATTCGATGCGGCGGTGGCAGATCTGCTGGGCTACCCGGCGGTGAGATACCTAAAAACCAAGGCGGAGATCCAGCCCCGCAACGGGGGAAAAGGCGGGCGCTGGCGGCAGAACGATCAGGGTTGAGCGAAGTGCCCCCCGAACTGCTGGAAGGGGCAGCAATTACAATGTACTCCTTCTTCAAGGCCGGTGACTCATGCCCTTCCTGACTGCCCAACTCAGCCGGCTTATCCTGCTCAATTATGAGGTCAACCCTTCCCTTCTGGCCCCCCGTCTGCCGACCTACACCGAACTTGATTTTTATGATCACAGGGCCTTTGTCAGCCTAATAGGCCTGCATTTCAGCAAGCCACGCATCTATGGTCTGCCGCTGCCCTTCTACCGGGAATACGCCCAGGTGAACCTGCGTTTCTATGTGCGTCGCCGAATCGAGCGTGGCAACTGGCGGCGAGGCGTGGTATTCATCGGACAGATCGTCCCGCACCTACCCGTTGCCTGGGCGGCCCGGAGTCTCTTCCACGAAAACGCAGTCGCCCGGAACATGGACGAGGCAAACCTGAGCCAGAGCCGGAATGCGATGACAACCGAATACGGCTGGCGCTCCGGAGGGCAGCGCTATTTCATCCGGGCGGTCTACCCCGACCACCCGGTTTTACCGGAGCCCGGCACGGTAGAGGAATTCTTGCTGGAGCGATACTGGGGCTATACCCGGCAGCAGGATGGCGGCTGTCTCGAATACCGCTTCAGCCACCCCCCCTGGCGGATCTGCAAGGCGGTGGAGGCAGAGACCTCGCCAGGGCTGGGAGATTTTTACGGCCCGCCCTTTGCCGGGCTTTTCGGCAAACAGCCGAATTCCGCCTTTGCCGCCAACGGCTCAGAGGTTGTCCTGTCCCGGGGCCATCCCTGTTAGCCTGCCTAAAATCTCCTGGGGCCAGAGAGTATCGCCCCAGACAATTGAGCAAACCGCCTCCATTCGGCTCACCCTTCCGAACCGGCAGGCATGATCTCCATATCGAACCTTGAGGAACAACGATCAATGAGTATAGAAAAAATCTTACAGGCCCGCAGCGAATCCAAATGTGAATTGTGCGGCGCCACCGAGAACCTGACTGCGTATGAAGTTCCCCCGAAGGCAAGCGGCAGCGCCGATGCGTGCGTGCTGCTCTGTGCCACTTGTTGCTCACAGATTGAAGAACCGGAAAAGGTCGAGATCAATCACTGGCGCTGCCTGAACGAAAGCATGTGGAGCCAGGTGCCGGCGGTGCAGGTGATGGCCTGGCGGATGCTCAAGCGGTTAAGCGCTGAAGGCTGGGCCCGGGATCTACTCGATATGCTCTACTTGGATGAAGCCACCCAGACCTGGGCTCAGGCAACGGGCGAAGGGCAAAGCCAGGAAGAGGCAGTCCGGCATCTTGACAGCAACGGCACCCTGCTTGCGACAGGCGACACGGTAACGCTGATCAAGGATCTGGAGGTAAAAGGAGCCAACTTTACGGCCAAACGAGGCACCGTCGTGCGCGGCATCGCGCTGGTTGCTGATAACCCGGGGCAGATCGAGGCCCGGGTAAACGGCCAAAGGATTGTGATTCTGACGCAGTTTGTCAAGAAGGCGGGCTGAGCGGATTTATGACCAGCGGAATAAGTGCGTTGTCTTCCCCTGTCATTGAACCATTTTCCTGAGTTGACAAACCGTCAAGAATACGAGATGCTCCTTGAAACTATTCGGGGAACATCCTCTTCACTTAAAGCATCCCTGTGGCAGCGAGACCTTTTACGAAAAAGCAACCCGCTTGACCGGCAGAACCTTACACCAATGGAAGCAAGATCGGAATTCCGATCATCCTCATCCATCATTAAAAGGAGATGCTTTATGATTAACAAAAAGTCTAGTGATTGGAGCAGACGTGAGTTTCTGAGAAAGCTCGCGCTGACAGGGGCGGCTGCTATTGTCGGCTGGCAGCCGGAGCTTGGAACAGCTGCCGTGGAACCGCCGCCCGAGACGACGAGGTTGCGTATCCAGAAAGCAAAGCCTGCCTGCTGGGCGCCCCTGTACGTGGCCGAGCCGTTGCTGCGCGAGGAAGGATTCACCGATATTCAATATGTGTTTGGTTTCGGGCCGGATGTCGCCAGAATGACGAAGGAAGGCGCGTTTGACCTGAGCCCCGGCTTTACTGCTGCGTCCATTTACAATATGGAACACAAGCAGCCTCCACTTAAATACTTGTCCGGGCTCCATGTAGGTTGTTATGCCCTCGTCGGCAGCGATCGGGTCCGGTCGGTCCGCGACCTCAAAGGGAAGACCGTCTGGGCGGGGGCTGTCCAAAACGACGGTCCGCACATCTTTTTCTCCACAATCGTGTCTTATGTGGGCATGGACCCGCGTACGGACGTCAATTATGCCTGGGTGAGCAAAGATGAGGCGATTCGTCTGTTCCACGACGGCAAGATCGACGCCCTCATGTCCTTTCCGCCCGGCGCGCATGATCTGGCGCACAAGGGCATCGGTCATCTTCTGGTCGACACCAACGTTGACAAACCATGGTCCCAATATTTCTGCTGCATGGTGTCCGGGCACAGCGACTTCATTAAGAAAAACCCCATAGCTACCAGGCGGGCCCTTCGCGCCATTCTCAAGGCAACGGATATCGTGTCCCGCGATCCCGAGCTTGCGACGCGAACTCTTGTCGCGAACAAGGTCATCAAGGAATCCGAATACCTGCAAACTCTCCAGGAACTTAAGCACATACCCTACGGCATGTGGCGGGAGTACAATCCCGAGGACACGCTCCGTTTTTACGCGCTGCGCATGAGGGACATTGGCATGATAAAGTCCCCCCCCCAGCAGTTTATCGACCAGCATACCGACTGGCGATTCATGAAGGATCTAAAAAAAGAATTCGGTATAGCAGCATGGTAGCCAGGCATGCCATGACTGCCATTATTGTGTGCGTGGTGTGGACATGAAGACTTGGCTGCCCAGGCTTGTGGCGAGGGCGCCTTTCACGGTCCATACCAAGCTTATCGGAGCCTTCTTTGCCATCGTAGCGCTGCTTATCATCTTCGGTGTCGTTGTCATCCAGGTGCTGATCGGCATTAACCACCGTTCCGAGGACCTGAGTAAACTCCGACGCAAAGTTGCTGCATTCCGGCAGCTGCAACATGATACAACAGCACAGCTCTATGGTGTTACCACAGCTCTTTTGTCACCGGAGGAACGGATGCTTGAGAGCGCCCTCCGTCAGCTGCACCAGTTCAGGTACGACCTTGAGCGCCTTCAATTTGTAACAAAGGATGAGGCGGAGCTTTTCAGCAGGATTAGAGGTCAGCATGAACAACTGATCCAGGTTATAACAAAGATGGTAGAGCTTACACGGGCTCTTGAAATAGCCAAAGCAAACCAGGTTAGGAACACCCAGATAGTACCGCTGGCAGACAGTCTTGAGCGACTCACAAACGAGATGGTGAACAGGGCTGAGGCTGACATCGAGACAAAAGACGAGGAGAGCAAGCTGGCATACATGACGTCCCGATGGGTTGTCATAGAATTTGCTGTCGGGAGCATCGGACTTGCAATACTGCTCGGTTATGTAGTCTCTTCATCGCTGATGGGGCCTGTCATGCTTATGGATGAACGGTTAAGGCAAATCGCATCAGGAGATTTCTCAAGGCAGGTTGATGTGCCGAACAGGGACGAACTCGGAACCCTTGCCAACAACCTGAACAGTATGAATAATGAGTTAAGGTGTCTCTATCAACAGCTCAAGGCTGCGAGCCGCCACAAGTCCGAGTTTCTTGCCAATGCGAGCCACGAGCTACGCACGCCCCTAAACGCCATCATCGGGTTTTCAGGGATACTGAAAAAACGCATGTTTGGTGATCTAAATGAGAAGCAGGCCGAATATGTCGACGATATTTACACCTCGGGGAACCATCTTTTGTCTCTGATCAATGATCTTCTGGACCTCGCCAAAGTTGAGTCTGGACGCATCGAACTTGACGTGAAACAGTTTGACCTCCCGTCTGCTCTGGAGAATTCCATTACGCTGTTAAAAGAGCGCGCCAATCGCCATGGGATTATGATTGACCTTGCTATTGACGAGCGGCTAAGTTCCTTTATGGGTGATGAACGCAAGCTCAAACAGATCATGCTTAATCTGCTCTCTAATGCGGTAAAATTTACTCCGGATGGCGGCCGGATCGGGGTGAAGGCAGACCCTGCTGACGGCGGAGTGCAGATATCCGTAAATGACACCGGCGTAGGCATCACGCCTGAGGACCAGCAGGTTATCTTCGAGGAGTTCCGCCAGGTGGGCGATGATTCGCACAAACGTGAAGGCACTGGGCTCGGCCTTACGCTGACAAAGAGACTCGTTGAGCTGCACGGGGGCAAGATACAGGTGGAGAGTGAGGCCGGAAAGGGTTCGACCTTTACCTTTACCCTGTCGGAGGGCTCATTATGTCAGGCAAGCTGATCCTCGTTATAGAGGACAATGAGAAGAACATGAAGCTGGTACGGGACCTGCTTCAGTATGAGGGCTACGAGGTCCTTGAGACGGAGACTGCCGAAGAAGGTCTCCGGTTGGTTGAAGAACATATTCCCACCCTCATTCTGATGGACATCGGACTTCCGGGGATGAATGGGTTCGAGGCGCTTAAGTGTCTCAGGGCTTCTTCGGCCACGGCAGGCATCCCGGTGATAGCGGTTACCGCTTCGGTCATGACCCAGGACCATCAAAAGATCATGGACGCAGGTTTTGACGGCTATCAAAGGAAGCCCATTGACATAGATGAGTTTCTTGAAGCTGTGCGTGTGACCATTGAGCGCTCCTTCGGCGAAAGGAGTACGGAATGAATAATCCCGCAAGAATCCTCGTGGTTGATGATACCCCTGCAAACGTAAAGCTGCTTTCCGGTTTACTTACATACAATGGCTACGAGGTTGTGACAGCGGCGTCAGGGGCTGAGGCATTGGAAAAAGTGGAGACTGAGCAGCCCGACCTCGTCTTGCTCGATATCATGATGCCGGGGATGAATGGATATGAGGTCTGCCGCACCATTCGGAAAAACCCTGCCACTGAAATCCTGCCGATAGTGATGGTGACATCTCTTGACCCGGCCGAGGAACGTATCAACGGACTGCAAGCGGGCGCAGACGATTTCTTAGCCAAGCCTGTTGACGAGCAGGAATTGCTGGTCCGTGTGAGATCGCTACTCAGAATCAAAGAACTTTATGATACTGTCCAGGCCCAGTCAGCCCAAATTACTGAGTGTAATAAGACCCTGGAGCAGCGCGTGCATGATCAGGTGGAACAGCTTGAGCGCTTGGGACGGATGAAACGTTTTTTCTCACCTCAGCTGGCTGAGCTCATCATCACCGGTGGCGCAGATGATCCCCTGAAAGCCCATCGAAGAGAGGTGACGGTTGTCTTTCTGGATCTGCGCGGGTTTACCGCTTTCACCGAAGTGTCCGAGCCTGAAGAAGTGATGTCCGTGCTGAACGAATACCATGTCGAGATGTCCAAACTCATTCTTAAATATGAGGGCACTCTGGAGCACTTCGCCGGAGACGGGATGATGATCATATTCAATGATCCGGTGCCTATGCCAAATCCGACTGAGCGTGCTGTCCGAATGGCTTCAGCCATGCGCGATCGTATAGTAGAAGTGAAAGATAAATGGCAGAAAAGCGGTCATAGTCTTGACTGCGGATTTGGAATCTCCCATGGCTATGCTACTATCGGGGCAATCGGTTTTGAAGGCCGTAAGGATTACTGCGTCATCGGATCTGTAGCGAATATGTCAGCCCGTCTCTGCGCCGAGGCCAAAGGGGGACAGGTCCTTATCAATCAAAAAACACTGAGTAAAGTCGAAGAGATCGTCGAAACAGAATCCCTTGATCAATTATCCCTTAAAGGGTTTTCCAAGCCAGTTGCCGTGTTTAATATTGTCAAAGTCAAGGATCAGGAACAATCATCATCTTTTTAAAGCGCTTCACGACGAGTATTAGCGCTTAGAAGGGCCAATCGGGGACCGGCAAACGGCCAACGGATTGTGATTTTTGACGCAGTTTGTGAAGAAGGCAAGGTAAATTGGATATACGACCAGCGGGATAAGTGCTTTGTCTTTTCCATGTCTCCGCCCCCCTTTTTTCTGGATTGACTATCAGCATGGGAGTATGGGATTCCCCCTGAAACTGTTTGGAGACAGCACGAAGCTTAAAATATCAACCAGGGTTACCCGACAGGCTCTTCGCCGAACCGAACCGAGAAATGATGATCTGGTTCGGGATGGCGGAAACAATTACCCAAAAGGAGGTGCGGCGATGAAAGAGGGTCGGTATGCCGAGGATATCGTTTTCAACATTTTGAAGATCAGCGAAGAGATCAGCCAACTCCACGACATCGACGCCATTCTGGACAAAATCCTCTTCGAGGCCCGCCAGCTTGCCCGCGCCGATGCCGGGTCCATTTTTCTCACCGAGGGAGACAGCCTCAAATTCAGCTATGTCCATAACGATACTCTGTTTCCAGACAATGAAAACAATGAGTCATTGTATGCCGATTTTGTTCTGCCGATCGACGACAAGTCGATCGTCGGCTATTCGGCCCTCACCGGGCAGACACTGCTGATCGATGACGCCTATGCGATCAGCGACGGGGTGCCCTATTCGTTCAATAAAAACTTTGACCGTAAGTCGAACTACCGAACGCGCTCGATTCTCACCATCCCCTTAAAATCTTTCGAGTCGCGGCTGGTCGGGGTAATGCAGCTGATCAACGCCAAAAGCGATCAGGGCGAGAATATCCCGTTCTCACGGGAAAGTCGGCTCTATGTCCCCTTGTTTGCCAGCAGTGCGGCAGTGGCCATCGAGCGCGGGCTGATGACCCGGGAGCTGGTTTTGCGGATGATGATGATGGCGGAACTCCGCGATCCCACTGAAACCGGCGCCCATGTTCAACGGGTGGGCGCCTACTCGGCCGAGATCTATCATCGTTGGGCAGTGCGGCGCGGCCTCGACAAAAAGGAGATCAAGCGCAACAAGGACCTGATCCGGCTGGCCTCGATGCTGCATGATGTCGGCAAGGTCGGCATCTCCGATATTATCTTGAAAAAACCTGGCAAGCTGACGGAAGAGGAGTTCGACAATATGCGCTGCCATACGGTATTTGGCGCCCAGCTCTTTGTCAACACCAACTCGGAACTCGATCGGGTCAGCCGGGACATCGCCTTGAATCATCACGAAAAATGGACCGGGGGAGGCTACCCCGGTAAAATCGACAACCTGCTGGCCTGCACCAACACTGCCGGCCTGGAGACGAAACGGGGCGAGGAGATTCCGCTTGCGGCCCGCATCACCTCCCTTGCCGATGTCTTCGACGCCCTCTCCTCCCGCCGCGCCTACAAGGAACCCTGGACCGACGACAAGATCTTCGCGATCATTCAGGATGAGGCAGGGAAGCAGTTTGACCCCGAGGTGGTCGAGGCCTTTATGGAAATCATGCCGGTGATCAAGGCGATCAGGTCCAAATTCACCAACTGAAGTTGTGGGGGACAGGGGGCGTTGCTTGCTATCTTGCTATTACGAAGATTGAAAGTCGTTTCAGCTGATTAGCAAAACGTCCCGCCCCTTTTCCCCCACTTCGCACTTCTGCTCGTACCCCCATTTCTGCTTCAATCAGGGTGGCGAGATCCCTGGCCGCAAACTGTCAATACTCAATGGGCGTCCGGGCTTGGAATCGGATCATCCTCGGGCTTTTTGCTCTTGACCGGTGGCTTCCTCGTTGCAGCAGGTGGCCTTTCAGGACGAGCCAGGAGGTTACGGGCGCCTCAGTTGTATGGCCCCACCCTGGATTTTTGTCGGACTTCCCCCCCCATCCACCATTGCCAGCAGCTGGCCCACCGAGCCCCTCACCATCTCGGCCTGAGCGTTTAGCTCCTCGGCAGCGGCGGCAGATTCTTCCGCCGCCGCCGCATTACTCTGGGTCACAGTGTCGATTTCGTGGATGGCTTTGGTGACTTGGGTGATGGCCTCGGCCTGCTGGCTTGCCGCTCCGGCAATTTCGGTGATGATCGAGCCTATCCTGGCTGTGGACCCGGCGGCAGTATTGAAGGATTCACTGGTTTGCGTGACCAGGGTGCTGCCGGTGTTGACTTTCTGCACCGTGCTTTCTATGAGATTTGAGGTATTTTTTGCCGCCTCAGCGGCCCTCATAGCCAAGTTGCGAACCTAGTCGGCCACTACCGCAAACCCGGCGCCAGCCTCACCGGCCCTGGCTGCCTCAACAGCGGCATTCAAGGCCAGCAGATTAGTCTGGAAGGCGATCTCGTCGATGGTTTTTACGATTTTCTGGGTTTGAGAGCTGGCGGACGAGATTTCCTGCATGGATGAAGTGAGCTTTTTCATTGATTCATCAGCGCTCCGGATCACGGAGTTGGCCTCTTTCATCAGCTCATCGGCCTGCCGGGCATGGTCGGCATCCTGCTTGATCATGGCCCCGACCTCCTCAAGAGAGGCGGAGGTTTCTTCCACTGCCGCAGCCTGCATGGAGGCGCCTTCCGCCAGGGTCTGGCTGGAAGAAGATACTTCGCCTGCCGCAGAAGTTACCTGCTCTGCCCCATCGTGTAAGGTTTGACTTACCAGATGAAGGGTAGTTGATATCTGCCGGCCCAGGAAAAAGGCCAGAGCCGCACCGCTGATTATAGCGATGGCCCCGAGAGTCATGGCCAGCCAGCCGAGGGACTTAGCCCTGTCATTGGTGGCAGCCATGCCCAGGCCCGTCATTTCCTTGGCCTGCGTGGAGATTTCTTCCAACGCAGCTTCCGCAGCCCGGCCCGTATCGCGGAGTTTTGAGTCAAAGCTGATCCGCTCCTCAGGGGGGACCGTTACCGCAGCCTCAAACTGCTTCTGATAGGCTGCGGCCAACGAACGGGCCTTCTGGACATTCTCCACCATCGTGGTCTTGTTGTACTTCTTGGCCAGGGCCTCCATGGTATCCAACTCCTTCCCCATCTCGGCATAACTGGAATTTTGCTCTTTTACCGCCTCTTGCGCTTTGCTTCCGGTACGAAAAAAGAAATTCTTTTCAAAGCGACGGCATTTGTTGAGGTCAACCAAAGCGGCTTTGGCGTCCGTGGCGATGGTCATCTCGGCCTCGATAAGGCTGGTGAATGAGGATGAGGCTGAAGTGAGAGCAAACTGGTAAAAACCCATCCCAATAGTAGTCATGAGCAGGACCACCGCAAAGCCGCAACCGATTTTCTTACCTATTGTTGCCTGTCGTTTGGCCATTTGTCTCTCCCGTGGAAATGGGTAATTATGGAAAAATTTGTCTGCATCAGAGCAATATTATTAACAGCATATAAGAAAACGTTAGGGTGCGTCAATATTTGTTTATAGGGGCGAATTACCCGAATTGCCTCAAAAAAATGTAACCGAACGCCACAGTAACAAATTGGGAAAAACCATGATTTCCCGGATGCAGGTCTGCCTGGGGTGTGCTAATAAAGATTAACTAACTGATTACACTTTATATATATATTGACCACAAGCAAAAACCGGGGAATTACTTGATCCTCCGCCATGGGTTTCTCGCAAAACCACCGGACGGACCGTCCGTATCCTGTCTTCCCCACCGATGAGGTTGTTATTTTGGTAAAACCAGATATTCACTTGCCGGAAAGCAAAATCCCGCCCGGCACCGCCCCATCAACCGTCAGGCTTCTCACCGTTCTGGTAAAAGTGGCGGTCATTGCCATTGGGCTCGGACTCGCGATAGGGCTGACACTTTTAATGCACATCGCCGATCTCCAGAACACTCAGGCAAAGGATTCTTCCATTTCCCTTTACCAGGGGTTGACCACCCTCCAGGCTAAACAGATGGCCTCCCATGTTCGGGACTACACCAATTGGGATGATGCCATTGAAAATCTGATCAAGAAGCCGGATAAGAAATGGTGGGAAAACAACGCCGGAGAGTATGCCCGGCAAAGCTTCGGGCTTTCGTTCAGCATGATGCTCGACGGCTCAGGCCGACCCCGCTTTCTTGCCACCGGCGATAAGGAAGCCGGACCCGACCTTGCGGCCATCCGCATCTCCCCATCCATGGCGGCCCTTGTTGCCAAAGCGCAGAGACTCCCCTTGTCAGTTCCAGCCGCGAACTCCGTTGCCATCGGCCTCGTCGAATATGATGACACCCTGCATCTGGCGGCCGCCGTCCGTTTCTCCCCGGAAGAGGATGACTCCCCTCCCAATCCCGATCAGCTGGCAGTTCTGCTTTTCGCCCGTTCAATGAGTGCCGACCTGTTGAGCGAAGCAGGAAAAATCATGGGGGTCCATGATCTCGGCATCTCCGACAACCCGCCGGCGGAAAACGCCGCCGTCCCCCTGGTTCTCGCCGACGACACCCCGGGCGGCCTGGTTGCCTGGACTCAGCCTCGGCCAGGCCGTTTTCTTACTTCCGGGATGACCTGGATAACGGTCATTGGGGTGTTCTGCATTATTCTTCTCGCCGTCTTCTTTTTCCTCTGGGCCAAGCGTCTGACCCATAAACTCAACGCTGACGAACGGGCAAGATGGGAACTGACCGCCAGAAACAATTCGATTCTCCAGGCTGCCGGTGAAGGGGTATTTGGCGTTGATGCGCAGGGAATAACTATTTTCGTGAATAGAGCGGCCCAGCAAATCCTCGGTCGCGAGGAAGACGAGTTCATTGGCTGTGACCCTTGCTCGTTGATTCTTTCGTCAAATAATAACCAGAAAACGACCAGCGAATGCCCAATCATATCGGTTATCCAGCGTGCCGTCCCTCACAATTCGGATTCTGATTACTTCCTCCGCAAGGACGGCAGTCTGTTCCCAGTCGAATACAGCATAAATCCGGTGATGGAAGGGAGCCTCGTTACCGGAGCGGTGGTCGTTTTCCACGACATCACCCGCCGAAAACAAGCTGATGAAGAGATCGCCTATCGGGCCAACTATGACGGACTCACCGGACTTGCCAACCGAAACCTCCTGTACGAATGTCTGGGGCACGAACTAAAAATAGCTCATAGGGAGAACATGCAGATTGGCCTGCTACTTCTTGATCTGGATTATTTCAAAAATATCAACGATGCCCTCGGTCACCAAATGGGCGATCTCCTCCTGCAGCAGGTGGCTACCCGGTTGCAATCATGCGTACGCGACTCAGACATGATCTCCCGCCTTGGCGGCGATGAGTTCGTCATCGTGCTGTCTCGGCTCAACGAGAGCAATGGCGCCGCCCTGACCGCCGAAAAAGTTCTTGCCGCCCTGAGTCAGCCTTTCACCCTTTCCGGGCAGAAAGCCTGGGTTGGCGCCAGCATCGGGATCACTGTTTTCCCGACCGACGGGAAAAACATCGCCGAATTGATGCGCAACGCGGACATGGCCATGTACCGGGCCAAGGAAATGGGTCGCAGCACCTACTCTTTCTTCCAGACCTCCATGAAGGATCTTGCCTTGCAACGGCGACGCATCGAGGTTGAACTGCGCCGGGCTTTGGCAGATAATGAGTTGCGCCTCCATTACCAGCCCATCGTCAATCTGGATACCGGCCGCCCTATCGCCTTCGAGGCTCTGGTCCGCTGGCAGCACCCGGAGCAAGGTCTTCTGGCTCCGGATAAATTCATTGGTGTGGCTGAGGCAACCGGCCTGATCGTGGAGCTTGGCGAGTGGGTGCTACGGGAGAGTTGTCGCCAGATTGCCGCCTGGCAGACCAGGGGCTTTACGGTGGAAGTGGCGGTGAACGTCTCCGCCAAACAGCTCCCCCGCGGCCTGCCGGTTGACCTGATCCAGGCAATATGCGATGAACATGGCGTTGCGCCGCAGCGGCTCAAACTGGAAATCACCGAAACAGTGATTCTCGACGCCGCCATGCCGGTAATCGCATGGCTTGACGCGGTGCGTGCGCTCGGGGTCCGCCTGGTTCTTGACGACTTCGGCACCGGCTACTCGTCCTTGAGTTATCTGAAGAGCCTCGCCCCCGACACCCTAAAAATAGACCGGAGCTTCATCACCGGCTTGCCCGGAGACAAGGAAGACGAAGCGGTGACCACGGCAATCATGGCCATGGCTCAGGGCTTGAATCTTATGGTGGTGGCGGAGGGAATCGAAACCGGGGAGCAGCATGCCTGGCTTCTCCGGCACGGCTGCCGGTACGGGCAGGGGTATCTTTTCGGCAAACCGGTGGAGGCGGAGGCGATGGAGAGCCTGCTCCACCAGATGGAACAGGCTCAATCCGGCTAAGTGTGATAGCCATATTTCTTCACCGCCAGCCCCGCATCCTTCCAGTCGACAAAGATGACCTGGCGGATGTTCTCGGCAGGGGACGGTAATGTAAGAAGCTGACCGATTAATAGGGCGGGGATTAACTAGGGACATCCATGATGTTAATTTTACCAAAAGGTTTATCAATGAAAAAGCTGAGTTACGGAATATGTTTCGCTTTGTTGTTCTCCTGTAATGTTTGGGCGGCGGATCTGAATGCTATCCAAATTGAGACCCTAGCAAAAACAAGTTTAAGCTGGGATGGGAGCCATCTACCAAGCTACTCTCGCGGCACCCCGGAGGTAACCATCCTCCGCATCAAAATCCCCCCAGGGGCGCAATTACCACTGCATACCCATCCGGAAATAAATGCCGGCGTATTGTTAAGTGGCGAGCTGACAGTAGTTACTGAAGACAACAGGTTCTTGCATCTCAAAGCTGGAGAAGCAATTGTCGAGGTGGTGAACAAATGGCATTACGGAAAGAATGAAGGGCGGGAAATCGCAGAAATTATTGTTTTCTATGCCGGAGCAGTGGATAGGCCGATAACCATCAAAAAATGAATTAGCACGTATATTCTGCGAGATAATACCTGTTTTTCACCTCCAGAGCTGCGCGGGGCAAAGCAGGAAACTGACTCACCGACACAGTATGCCCCCGATTGGAGGAACAACGCTGTTATCTGTTTTTTATTGCCTGAATCAGATAAACAAGAACGTCCTTCCGTATCCCAGAAATACCCCCAATCAGGTTGCGTCGCAAGCCTGGGTGGCTATCCTGACAGACTACCAGGTTTTACATTATCCGCCGCCTGGTGATTTGTTACAGTCAGGTTGCCGTGGGCAGATGACAAGGAAACTGGGGAGTGTCCCTAATTTCCCCCTAATTTCCCCCGAATATTTTGTCAATTAGACATTAGCTCGTTGTCGATCGGCAATACCACCCGGAAGCATGTCCCCTTTCCAAGTTCGCTGTCGCAGTAAATATGGCCAGCGTGCTTCTCGATAATCCCGTAGACGATAGACAACCCAAGGCCAGTTCCCTTCCCCACCGGCTTGGTGGTGAAAAACGGTTCGAAGATCCGCGAGAGCTTTTCCTTGGGGATGCCGCACCCGGTGTCTTCGATCCGCACTTCGATAAAACCGTCATGACTGCTGGTGGCGATGCGGATCTCGCCCTTGGTCTCGATGGCCTGCCCGGCGTTGACCAGGAGGTTCATGAAGACCTGGTTCAAGCGGCCGGGATTGCAGTGGATCGGGGGAATATTGCCATACTCCTTCTCAACCGTGCATTTGTATTTGAGTTCGTTCCAGACGATATTCAAGGTGGACTCCAGGCACTGATTGATGTCCGCCTCCTTCACCTCCTCCTCGTCCAGGCGGGCAAAGCTCTTCAAATTCAAAACAATCGTCTTGATCCGCTCCCCTCCCTCGATGGATTCCGTCAGCAGGTTGAAGAGATCATCGCTGACCGTCTTGATTTTCAACGATTTGGCCAAGGCCTTTACTTCTTCGGCTTTCATCCAGGCGGGCTCCGATTGCCCGGCAAGTTCGGCGAGCGCCGCCTCTTGGGCCTTCTGGTATTCAAATAATCGGTCGCTGTATTTGCCCATGGTATTGAGGTTCGAGAGGATAAATCCCATGGGGTTGTTGATCTCATGGGCAACACCGGCTGCCAGTTGACCGATGGAAGCCAATTTCTCGGATTGAAGCAGCTGATTCTGTGCCTCTTCGAGACGATGGATGAGTACCTGTTGCTCCGCCTTTTCCCGCAACAGTTCCTGCTCAATGATTCGACGCTCCTCCAACTCATGGCGCATTTGTCGATTTCGCTCAGTCAGTTCAATCGACATCTGTTCAAGGGAGCGTTCGATCAGTTGCCGATCATCATCAGCCTGGGTATAGGCATCGCTAACGGCCTGGAAGAAATTTTCAAACCCCGGCGGATTCACGTCTCCGCCTATCAGTTTGCTTATTTGCCGCTTCAAAAGGGGATGCACCTACTTCTCCGCAAAAATAGTAATGGTCATGGTCTGGTTATGCAGTTTACACTGGGCAGTCGGCTTGTAGGGTGAAAATTCGCCGTAGGAATAAAACCCGGTCATGGGCACTGCCCCCAGAACATCATGCACCCCTTCCACCTCCTCTTCAATTCGCTGTTTCAATACCAGTTTACGGCCTACACAGCTAATCAATACCGCCAGTTGCGCCGTACTGTCGACAAGGGTCGATTTCGCTGATTCTGCGGCGCTACAGGCGCCATCGATCAAACGTTCGAAGTTGGCTTTCATCAATCTGGCATAGCCACCTTCAGGCATATCACCGGCAAATGTCATTGTGCCTGCCTCCTCGTCCACCGCCAGAATGGTGCGGACCAATCCTTCCACTCCTTTTTCATTGTGTAAAGACAATGGAAACAACAGACCGGAAGAAGGCAAACCGTCGGCTCTCTCACCGAGGTAGCGCTTGTATAGCCCCAGCGCCGGCTCTCCGTCCAGCTCATAAAGCACATTCCCTTCCGAACGAGTAATCAGGCGATCAGGGCCAAAAGCCTCCCAGCCGCCGAGTGATCCGTAACCGACACGTATATGATCCCCGTAAAAGCCGACAGCAACAACCTGTCGCTCGCAGGGTTCGCTGTTGCCGACCACCAGGGTGCGTTCAAAACGTGCCCCGTCACCCGACATACCACCGGTAATCACCACCGATTCGGGGAGCGTCTCTTGTATCCCTTCAATGAGAGCCGTGCCGTTCACATGCAGACCGTCCGAGAGAACGAAAACATGTTGCAGATCGTCGCCCGCGAGCTTCGTGGCAAGGGCAGCCCCGGCGCTACGACTCTGCTCCGGTCCGGAGATTGTTTCACTAGCGACATGTAACCGCGTCTGTTCGAAGGTGACAGCCGAAACCACTACACTGTCGTCGAACACCTCTGTGCCGATGATCTCGCCTGACGTGGAACAGCCAACGATGTCGGCTTCCGGGTAGTGAGTCCGCAAATCCTGAAAAGGAAAACGCTCTAACGCATCAGTCCCACCAAATATCAGGATCAATTGCGCAGAGCCCTTATCCAGTTCCGCAACAGGTTTCAACCATCCTTTTTTTACGCTCCAGTGTGCTTGCATTACCCTCATGATACAGGCCCTCCTCGCAAATATTGTCACCAGCAGGAGACAACAATTAATCTCTTTTCAAATGGACTTTTACGAGTCCATCAATAAATCCCCAGCCGCTATCAAACGACTACCTTGTAAAAAGGTAGGCCGGGTGCCCCGACGGGGATGCCCTTTGCATTTTAACATTTTATGAAGTGCCAGATGTTTTCGTTGGCGATTAACATTCTCGACGAAAACAAAAACTTAAAATCTAAAGGGCGTCCCCTCGCGTATTCCAAAGGGGGCAACAATTTCGCGGGTTGATCCCCTATTCACAAGCACCTGCTTGCTGCGCTCCGTAGGTTGCTTGGCTCTCGGTGTATTTATTTCCGGCACTCGATGAAAGTTGTTGAATGAGGCCCTTGCACGAGAAGCCCTGCATGCTGAGGTACTGCTTCGCAGATTTAACCGCTTGCATATTCCAATCAATGTTCAGGCTATCCACTGCTACGGTTGCATCTGCAACCGTATAACCACCCCCATAATTTGATGCAAGTTGATGAATAAGTCCGTCCCGTGAAAAGCCCTGCATGTTGATGTACTGCTTTGCAGATCTAACTGCATTTTTTTGAGGCTTAGTCAGATAATTACTTGCCGCCGATACCCCGCTAAGGCCTGCATTTATCGGGTTGCCTGCATCACCTCCGCTGTTGGGGGCACTGTCATGAGCCATTGCATATATAAAGATGGCGATGCCAACAAATACCACGGCCACAAGCCATCCCGGAACATATGTTGCCTTTTTTGCTTCTTTCTCTGCTGCCGCCTTAATTTGCTTTTGTTCCTCTACTGACATTGGTGCTACTTCTGCATTACAAAATCGGCAAACCTGAGCTTCCGGCTGTATCAGCTCGGCACATTTTGGACACTTCCGCAAGCCTCCCATTATTGCGGTGGTGCCTGCTACCTCTCCTGCAGGTTTAAGCATGATTGCCATAGGAAGGGCTACTATGAACAAAGCCGCGCCATAAAAGCACCATTTAGCGAAAGAATGACCTTTCTTGTGTGCGATGGCACCGGTAATTATTCCTAAAAATACAACAGTGATAAAGAATTCCATGACGTTTCTCCTTTGTTTTGGCGCTCAACGTGGAGGTGCCGGAGGCTGATCGGGGACGCCCTGAGCTACCCCTAGTTTCACGGACACCAAGATAAGGGTAATATACCCGAGGAGGTGTCCGATGGAGAAAAGAAAAAAATTCACCAAAGAGTTTAAGCTGGAAGCCCTTCGATTTTTGAAGGAA
>Ga0172380_10001022_pt1 | contig 49873 bp, 48 predicted proteins | sample Leawe162metaG_FD_119747 | JGI IMG/M metagenome (GOLD analysis project Ga0172380, IMG submission 119747) | Leachate microbial communities from a municipal landfill in Southern Ontario, Canada - Leachate well 162 metaG | ecosystem: Engineered > Solid waste > Landfill > Unclassified | place... | reverse complement strand
GCCCACACCACAAAACCACCTCCGACTTCTTCTCTGCCATGAACGCAAACCACCACCGCTATCCCTTCCGTGCCATCTTTGCCTCTCGCCCTCCGTTCAACACCGCTTCATGAATTGGCCGTGCCTTGGACGCGAAATTTCCCATTTTACTTTTTCAGAAATCCGCCTTTGATGCACAATTCGCCTGTTCATCATGTTCAACTGGATTCTCAAGAAAATCATCGGCTCAAAGAACCAGCGGGAAATCCGCCGGCTGCATCCGCTTGTTCGGCGCATCAATGAGATCGAGTCCGGGCTCCAGTCTTTGACGGACGAGGCCCTCCGTGCCAAGACCCTGGAATGGAAAGAGCGGCTCTCGAAAATCGGGGAGTTGGGCGTCCTGGCCGCCGAGTTGGAAGCCATTCTTCCCGAGGCATTTGCCGTTGTGAAGAACGCGGCGAGGCGCATGGTCGGCCGGGGGATCACCGTCTGCGATCAACCGCTCACGTGGAACATGGTTCACTTCGACGTCCAGCTGATCGGCGGGATGATTTTGCACCGGGGCCGGATTGCCGAAATGGCGACCGGTGAAGGCAAGACCCTCGTGGCCACGCTCGCGGTCTATTTGAATGCCCTCAGCGGGCGCGGGGTTCATGTGGTGACCGTGAACGACTACCTCGCCAAGCGCGATGCCGAGTGGATGGGACAGCTCTATTCTTTCCTCGGCCTCACGGTGGGAGTGATCCAGAACGACCAGACACCCGAATACCGCCGTGCCCAGTACCAGTGCGACATCACCTACGGCACCAACAGCGAGTTCGGTTTCGACTACCTGCGCGACAATGGCATGGCCACAAGCCGGGAACAGCAGGTCCAGCGTGGGCACTATTTTGCGATCGTGGACGAGGTGGATTCCATCCTCATCGACGAGGCCAGGACGCCGCTCATCATCAGCGGTCCCGCGACCGTCTCCACCCACCAATACGACCGCTTCAAGCCGCTCATCGAGCAGCTTGTGCGCAAGCAGACGATGCTCTGCAACCGGCTCGCCAGCGAGGCCAGGGAGCAACTCGAGGCCGGCAAGCGCGAGGAGGCCGGCCGGACCCTCTTCAAGCTGAAACTCGGCCAACCCCGCAACAAGGCCCTCCTCCGCATGATGGAAGATCCGGACATGCGCAAGGTCATGGACAAGGCCGAGCTCGAATTTTACAAGGATACCGATGGAAAGGCGGCGCTCGTCGAGCTCAAGGAGGAGCTGTTTTTCACCATCGAGGAACGCCAGCACGATGCCGACTTGACGGAATTGGGCCGGGATTACCTCAATCCGGACGACCCGAACGCGTTCGTGCTTCCCGATCTTCTCACCGAGTTTGCGGACATCGAAAACGACCCGGCGCTCGACGCGGCGGGCAAAGCGCAGAAAAAGGCGGCCCGCCAGCAATACTGCGATGCCCAGGCGGAACGCATCCACAATATTTCGCAACTTCTCAAAGCCTACTGCCTCTACGAAAAGGACGTCGAGTATGTGGTCGAGGAAAACAAAGTGATGATCGTGGATACCTTCACCGGCCGGAAAATGCCGGGCCGCCGCTGGAGCGACGGGCTCCACCAGGCGGTCGAGGCGAAGGAAGGCGTGCAGATCGACCGCGAGACCCAGACCCTCGCCACGATCACGATCCAAAACTACTTCCGCCTCTACGAAAAACTCGCCGGCATGACCGGCACCGCCGAGACCGAAGTCAATGAATTCCACGACATCTACCAGCTCGATGTCAACGTCATCCCCACCAACCAGAAAGTCGCCCGGACCGATGAGAACGACCGGATTTTCAAGACCCGCCGCGAAAAATACCACGCCGCCATCGAGGCGATCCGCGAATCCCACGGGCGCGGACAGCCGGTGCTCGTCGGCACGGCGAGCGTCGAGTCGAGCGAATTGCTCAGCCGCATGCTGAAGCTGCAGAAAATCCCCCACACCGTCCTGAATGCGAAATACCACATGCAGGAGGCCGAGATTGTCGCGCGCGCCGGACTTCGCGGAGCGGTGACGATTTCCACGAACATGGCCGGACGCGGCACCGACATCAAGCTCGGCGAGGGTGTCAGCGGCCTCGGCGGCCTCTACGTGATCGGAACCGAACGCCACGAATCCCGCCGCATCGACCGCCAGCTCCGCGGGCGTTGCGCGCGCCAGGGCGATCCCGGCCGCTCGCGGTTCTATGTGAGCTTCGAGGACGATCTCATGCGGAATTTCGGCGCCAGCGACCGCATGACAAAAATCATGGAAACGTTCGGCCTCAAGGAAGGCGAGGAACTCGAACATCCGTGGTTGAACAAGAGCGTCGAGACCGCCCAGAAGCGGGTCGAGCAGCGCAACTATCAGATGCGCCGCCGCACCCTCGAGTTCGATGACGTGATGAACCAGCAGCGCGAGGTCATCTACGGCTACCGCAACGAGGTCATGGATTCCGAGAATACCCGCAGCCTTATTCACGAGGTGATCACCGAGGCCGTTCCCAAAAAAGTCGCGGAGTTTCTCGATGTCGTCGAGGGCGAGGAACCGGACGCCGAAGGCCTCCTCCAGTGGATCAACTCGACTTTTCCCCTCGGCCTGAGCCGCGAGAAAGCGGCCCTGGATTCCCGCTCCGTCGAGGAGAACGGACAGTTCCTCACGCAGACGATCCGCGATGCCTACGATCGCAAGGCCGCCCTGGAAAACCCGGACGCCCTGCGCGGACTCGAACGCTACATCATTCTCAATGCCGTTGACCGGCTCTGGCAGGAACACCTTTATGCCATGGACGGACTCCGCGAGGCGGTTTATCTCCGCGCCTTCGGACAGAAGGATCCCCTCGTCGAATACAAGAACGATGCCTACGGGATGTTCATCGAATTGATGGACAGCATCAAGGTCGAGATCCTCAACAACCTTTTCCGCAGCACCACGAATCTGCAGGCATTCGAGCAGCTTCTCGCCAGCCTGCCGCAGAATCTTCTCCGCGCCGATCCCGCCGCAAGAGCGCGCCCCGTTGCCTCCGCCAGCGCCGGCGGACAGGAGTTGTCAGGCGCCCCTCCCGTTCCGAAGTTGGAGCTTCCCATCAAGCGCGAGCTGCCGAAGGTCGGCCGGAACGATCCGTGCCCGTGCGGAAGCGGCAAGAAATTCAAATCCTGCTGCGGACGCGCGGCTTGATATACCCGTCGCGGGGGGGAGTGAAGGCACTTGCAAATCGCGGGGTGCCTGCGCGAGGATGGACGCATGTCCCCCTTGAACAGCCTCATCCTCGGACTGGGGCTGTTCTTTCTCGGTCTCCAACTCGTGGGCCAGAACCTGCGGCAACTGAGCGGCGGCGGTTTTCGGAATCCGGTCAAATCCGCCACGCACACGCCTTTTCTGGCGACACTGCTCGGACTCGTGGCCGGGGCTCTCATGCAGAGTGCGGCGGCGGTGACATTCATCTTGGTGAGCATGGTGGGCAGCGGGTTGATCCAGCCGTCTTCCGCGAGGATCGTTGTGGTCTGGTGCAATGTCGGGCTCGCGGCGCTCGCTTTTCTCGCGGCGGTGAACATCCACCCGTTCGTGGCCTGTCTCGTCGGTGGGGCCGGGATCTCCATGGGGTCGGTGCGAGCCAAGCCCTGGAACACGATCGCCGGCGCCCTGCTCGGTGTGGGCATGATCCTTTTGCCCTCGGTGAGATGGGGGCGGGGGCGGCGCCTCTCCAGGATGCGGAATGGTTCCACGCCGGCCTCGATGCCGCGCTGGGATGGTCGGAACTGGCCTTTGTGTGCGGCATCGCGGCGGCCGCGATCCTGCAATCGAACACCGGCGCCGCGATGCTCGTGATCGCGCTGGCGGGAGCCGGGGCCATACCGGTTTCCCAGGCCATGCCGGTGATCTTCGGCACGAACCTGGGAGCGATCATCCTCCGGCTTTTTCTTTCGGCCGGCATGAACGGCGATGCCTTGAGGCTGGTCCGGATGGAGGGCCTTTTCTGCGCGGCCAGCGGGATTTTGATGATGGCTCTCTTTTACCTGGAGGAGGCCGGTATTCCGCTGGTCGGCGCACTGGCGCGAGAGGTGAGCGGCGGGCCGTCGGTCCATCTCGCCGTGGTTTTTCTGCTGTCCAATCTTCTGCCCGCGCTCGTGCTGATGCCGGTGCTGCCGGCCTGTTCACGGTTCCTGAAAAGGCTGTGGCCGAACGATCCGACCCCGCGTCCCGGCGTCCCGGCATTTTTGACGACGCAGGCGCTCGCAGATCCGGCATCGGCGCTGGACCTTCTTCCGAAGGAACTCGGACGGCTGCTCTCCGGGGTGAACGTGGAGTCGAGCGGAGGAAATCCGCAGCCGGTTTTCCGCGGATATCGAAAAGTGCGCCCCCCGTCAAAGCTCGCGCTCTCGGCACTTGGCGACGATTTCGACATTGCCGCGTGGGTGATCCACCGGGTCTCCAAGCTTGAACTGAAAACCACCCCAACCCGGATTGCGCCGCGTATTTGACATCCCGTAGAAATGAATTCATTTTCACCATCATGAATTTGGATTCCTCGGCAGCCGTTTCTCTCTCGCTTCGCCGGCGGAGCGCTCGTGGCGAGCGGAGGAAAACGATTTGCGACGCAACCTGTCTGTGATCGAGAAATGCATCGCCCCGGGGCAGGCGCATGGCGAAATCCTTCCCGGCACCCCCCCGGCTTTTCGCCGGCGTCTTCCTCGGCGTGACGCTCCAGATCATCCGCCAGCGGATCCGTGAGAAAGGTTCCGGGCGGCTGGTCGATTCCGCCGGTTTTTCCGCGGATTGCTTTCTTCATGGAGCCGCCTCGGGCGCCCGCCTCACCCCACGATTCCAAGGAAAACCTTCGCTGTCAATTTTCTCGCCACTCTCGCGCTCGCTTCTTGTGGCCGGCCGTCACCGCAGAAGCCGGCCGCCGGCGCCGCGACGCTTACGCCGTCACACCCGGCGCGCCATTTCTGAAATCCGAGTTTGGTTTTTACTGCTGGGAAGAGTGGAAGCGGCAGGGCGTGCCCGATATCAAGCAAGGCTCGCCCGAGGCCGCCGAACTGTTCCATTATGACGAGCCCGGTTTTCACGGCCTTTGGGAACTGGGATGGTGCGAACCGGCCTACGTTCCCCGTTTCGAGGTCAAAATCCTGGAGGACCGCGGGGAAACGGAAGTCGAGCAAGACTGGGCAGGCCGCGGTGTTCTCTATTTCAAAGGCCGGCGCCAGGGGTTCATGCCGGAACACATCGCGCATCCGGTCAAGGATCTCGAAACATGGAAGGCCCATGCCGAGTGGCGGCTCGATCCCGGAGATCCGCGCCGCCACGAGGGGCTGGAAGATCGCATGGCCGCGGCCCGTGGAGAGATGATCACCCAGCACGTGGCCGGTTCCTTCATGTATTTGCGGGCCATGCTGGGCCCCGAGGAACTCCTCTATGCGTTCCACGACCAGCCCGGTCTCATCGAGGTAGCCATGCAGCGGTGGCTGGAGCTGGCCGACGCCGTGACCGCCGCCCACCAGCGACATGTGACGCTCGATGAAATTTTTTTCGCGGAGGACAATTGCTACAACCACGGCCCCCCTGATTTCGCCCGCGATGATCCGAGGCATGCTTCTGCCCTACTACAAGGAACTTCTCCGCCGGGAGAGAGGAGGCTACATCCCGACATGCGACCACGGGGTGCCCGCGGACGTGACGCTCGCAAACTATCTCCACTACCGCCGGCGCTGCGTGGAACTCGGCGAATAATCCGGAAATTTTCTACGATTTCGGGCGACAAAGCGGGGGGCGTGGGACAAAATTCCCGCATGTTCAGGCCCGGTCCTCTGACAGTTGTTTTGGCTTTTGTCTTCATGGCGCCATTCGCGCGAGCGTGGGGTCCGCTGGGGCACATGCTGACGATGAAGATTGCCTCCGGGGAACTGACTCCGAAGGCACGGGAACGATTGGATGCGGCGATCATCCGGTTCAACGCGAAGGAAAAGCCGGACGCGCCTTACGATGCGGTGACAGCCGCGTGCTGGATGGACGACGTGAGGGCGCGGACAAAAGATTTCAACGAATGGCATTATGTGACCCTGCCGTCCACGCACGAGGGGCTCCCGCTGCCGGAAGGGACGCGACAGGCACCGGATGTGGTTTGGGCCATCGGGCAGTGCGAGGCCATCGCCGAAGGCGGAGGCGAAGAGCCGGGGATCGACCGCGATCAGTCCCTGGTAATGTTGCTGCACCTTGTCGGGGATATTCACCAGCCGCTCCACACGACAGGACGCAGCGACTATGGCGGCAATCAGGTGCGCCTCTCCAACCTGAAGGACGTGGAGGCGGATCTGATTTTCTCCAAGGGCGGCAACCTCCACTTTTTCTGGGACAGCGCCTATCGCCGGGAGTTCCGGAACGGTGAAGTCGCGGTGTCCTGCGCCGCTCCCCTCCATCCGCGCCTATCGCCGGTCACCGGGCACCGGGAGGCGCGGAAACTCGTGGATCGCGAGGCGCCCGAACTCCGGAAAAAATATCCGCCGGAGGCGTTCGGTGATGTCCTTGGCGGCGACGCATCCGCCTGGGCTCGTGAGAGCCATGCCCTCGGCTTCGATCTCGCCTACGGAAAACTTCCCGCCGGCTCGCCGGTTCGACTCGACCGGGAATACGTCGGGGCCTCCCGGGTCTGCGCCGAAAAACGCATCGCGCTCGCGGGATACCGGCTGGCCGCGTTGCTGAACCGGCTCTTGGATCCGGTGGAAAATTAGGCCCCGACTCCCCCGTGTGTTCCACGAACGTTCCATCCACCTATATCCTGGACGGGATTTGGGGCGGGCATACACGCTGGGAACGCCTGCGGTTCCGCATCGAAAAAAATGTCGGCCCCTGCCGGATCTGGCGTTACGACAATTCCGGGCGCACATCGCTCGAAGCAGTCGGCCGCGAGCTGCGGGAAGAACTGCACGGGACAAGCGGCCCCCTCAATGTGGTCGGCTACAGCATGGGCGGACTTGTTGTCCGCGAGGCCCTGCGGGTGGCCCATGTCCTGCCTGTCCGCAGCGCCGTTTTCCTGCACTGCCCCCACGGGGGATCGCTGGCCGCGCATGCCTTCACGCTTCCAGCCTGCAGGGAGATGCGTCCCGGCAGCGACTTTCTTGCGAGACTGGACGGGGCACCTTGGAAAATCCCCACGCTGGCGACTTGGTGCGCCCTGGACGGAGTTGTCGTGCCCGGCTTTTCCGCATGCTGGAAACATGCCACCGCGACCCTTCAAAGCCCTGTTCCCGCGCATGCCTGGCCGGTGATCTCGCCGGGGATTCACAAAGCCGTCATCCGCTTTCTACAGAAGGGGATGGCTCCCGGGTGAATCCCGGTGGCTTTGGCGAAGCCGGCGATGGCGGAACACGCCTCGTGTCCCGCCACAGGAAACCCCGTCTTCAGGTGTGCTGGTTGAACAGAAATCCCGGGGCCAGCGGGACTTTGATGGATTTTCCCGAGCGGGACTCCAGCTCGACCGACCGACCGTTTTTGCCTTTGCGGATGTGTCGGACTTCGTCAAAGCCGTTGGGAATCGGAGCCACGGCCATGATCGAATTGATGGAGACGCCGGAACCGGGAGTGAACCCGATGAAGGTCGGAATTCCCGCCTTGTTGAGCGGGTTGGGGCGGACGGACTCCGCGTGTCCGCAGTGGAAATAGGAGGTGACATCCTCAAGGCCGATGACCTTGCGGTGCCTTCCGCTCCATGGCGGGTAGTGGCGGCCGCCGTTTGACATCCAGAAAACCGTCGAGCGCAGGATGCGCGGGTCCTTGAGCGAGAACCAGACCCAGCCTTCCTCCGCGACCACCGCGGCCGTCCATGCGAAAGGCAGGGAGTCATCGGAAACGAGCATGACCAGATCCTCGAATCCCTCCCGCGCCGGATAGACCGAGAGATCCGCTTTCCCCCCATCGGCCTTGGGAACATTTTTCAGGGACGAAAAGACCGCCCCTCTTTTCAGGCAGGAGTATCCGCCTTCCACGGCATTCTCAAACTCCCCCGGGAACACCTGCCCATGAACAAACGGGCTGGTGCTGATGCGCGCGCAACCCTGGGCGGGGAGGTGAAGCATGGCATGGTGCCCCACCGGCATGCGCCCCGACAGTCCGGAGACCACATGCCGCTGGTAGATTGCGGGATGTCCTTCCACGAGGGAGAGGAACTTGTCCACGCGCCCGCGCCGGATTTTCGTGCGGAGCGAGAAATGCAGGGCGCCCGGGTCGGGAGACGGCTCGTTTTTCCATCTCCTGTTCGCGGTCTCTCCATGAACAGGGTGTCGCTCGCCGGCGTGGACGGTTCCATTGCCGCCGAACGGCATGCAGAAAAAATCTCCCCGGAGAACCTTGATAACCTCCGGCCCCGGTGGATTTTCCAGCGCCCAGGGGGCCACTGAAAGCGGGGAGACCCACTTGTCGCCAACGCGGAATTTTGCCGGCCAGAGTTGGCCGCCGCGCGTGGTGATCCCCGCTTCCACATGGCGGGTTTTCATGACCAAGGTCTCTTGTCCGAGGAGGGTTGTTTTTTGGGCGGAGGGCATGGCTCTCAATCTCCCAGAACCGCCGGTTGTGGAAAAGACGGAATTTTTTCCAAAAGGGATTTCCTTGCCGGGGGCGCTCACCCGGCAACGAACCGCAGCGCGTCTCCGAGGCGGTTTCTCCAGGAGAGTTCGTCATGGGTGCCACCCTCGACCTTGCGGATCACGAATTGCGCGCCATCCACCCACCCCTTCTGGCGGAGCAGCGAGCCCAGCTCGGCGTGGTAAGGCTCGTAGCATTCATCGAGACCCTGGGTGCCGTAGTCGAAATACATCCGCGCGCCGTCCGGCAGGGCCGGCTCCACGGCCAGGGCGTGAAGCTGGGAGGCATCGGAAGGCAGGGCCTGCGAGATGTCCTCGAAGGAAGTCGAGAGGCAGAGGAAATTCCCAAAGATCCCCGGATGCCGCAGGGCGGTGTAAAAGCTGTTGAGCGCACCGAGTGAAGTGCCGCCAAGAACCCGCGCATCCGGCGATGCGAGCGTCCGGTAGTGGGCGTCCATATGCGCGACCAGGTCCGTGGCCACGAAATGCGCATAGGCCGCTCCCCCGAGCTCGGGCGAGAGATCGAAGTCCCGCATCGAATGATTGTCCCCGCTGAACCCCTCCGGATGGCAGATCCCGACAACGATCGATTCCGGCATGACCCCTTGCGCCGAAAGGATGCCGACCCATTCATCGGCCGCAAGATCGACGCCGCTGATCGCGCTTGTCAGCGGATTGAAGACATTGTCGCCATCGTGGAGAACGATCACCGGAAACCGCCGGTGCGGCTCGGCGCTGTAGCGCGGCGGAAGCCAGACCAGCAGATCGCGCCAGCCTGCCAGGCCACGGGAATGAATCCGTTCGCGCGTGAGCCGGCCATGATACCGGTCTTTCCAATCCGCCACCGTGTGGTGCAGGGTCGCATCGAGCCAGACTTCGTGGAAATAATTTCCGGGCACATGCCCGAACGCGTCCACGGCCTCGGTCTCCCAGCTTCCCCGGATGATCTTGTATTCGAAATGCGTCCCGGTTTCCGCCTCGAATTGGCCCTCCAGCCAAGGGGCCGCCCACCGCAACGGAAGCGCTCCGGACGGGTTCCAGTCCCCAAGGGCCGGAAGGCTGCCGATGACACAGGCATTGTCCGCGGAATGGTCCACGGGAGGAACGATGCGGAACCGGATCGCGCTCATGATTTCAAAGCCGTCTGGGATTCGAAAAGTTCGTGCTCCGAATAAGGCGTGGTCCGCGGCTCTCCTGCCAGGTACCCCTGAATATAATCCACGCCCATCTTGGCCAGAAGGTCGAAAACGGCGCGCGATTCCACATACTCCGCGACCAGGGGGATTTTCAAAGCGGACGCCAGCGCCTGCACCGCCCGGATGACGGCTTGGTTGAAGGGATCGACATCGAGTTGGCGAATGAAAGTGCCTTCGACCTTGATCATGTCGATGGGCAGCGATTTGAGATAATTCAGGGAGGAGATGCCGGTCCCGAAGTCATCCAACGCGAAACGAAACCCGCGCTTGCGGAGCGCGGACATCACCGATTGCGCCTGGGGAAGATTGGTAATGACCTCGTTCTCGGTGAGTTCGAAAATGATCCGCTCCGGCCCCACGGAACGCTCCGCCAGGGTGGCCTCCACGAAATCCGCAAAGTCACCGTTGGCAAAAGAACTCCCGGAAATATTGATGGAAAGGTGGGCGTCCGGCCTGTCCGCAAGCGAGTCCGCCGCGCGCGCGATGACGAACCTGTCGAGCTTCGCCGTCTGCCCGGATCTCTGGACCGCGCTCATGAATGCCACCGGATGCACGGGGGCGCTTTCCGGACGGTCCGCGAGGCGGAGCAGGACCTCATGACACAAGATCGTCCGGCCTGCCGTTGACACAACCGGTTGGAAATAAATTTCCAGCGTGCCGTTCTTCATGGCGTTCTTGATCCGTGACGACCAGTCATTGTCCGCGACCAGGGCTTCGAGAGCCCCGCCGGTCTCGCGATAAAGCTCCACGCGGTTCCGTCCACCGGCTTTTGCGGCATAACAGGCGGCATCCGCCACGCCAAGGACATCCGGGGCCTGCCTCGTTCCATCGATGGGAGCGATTCCGATCGAGGCCCCGACACGGAATGTGCGCCCCTCCTCGGCAAACACCAGATTCTCGATATTCTCAAGCAATCCCTCCCCGATATTCATGGCATCCGGAACCGAACAATCCGGCAGCACGATCACAAATTCATCCCCGCCGAACCGCACCAGAATGTCCTCTGCCCGGACGGTGCTGCGGAGAATATCCGCCACGGTAAGCAGGAGGCGGTCGCCCGCCTCATGGCCGAGGGTGTCATTGACGACCTTGAAATTGTCGAGATCGATGTAGAGCAGCGCCCCTGCCCGTCCGCTCCTCGCTTCGACCACCACGTCGCCCACGGCCAGCGGAAGTCGCCGCCGGTTGAAGAGCTTTGTCAGCGGATCATGATCGGCGAGGAATTCCAGGTCGTTTTCCAGCCGCCGACGCTCCGCGATGTCCTTCACGGCCGCCTCGGCAACTGCCAGGCGGACATCGAGAAGCCCCGGATGATAGGGTTTCCCGATGTAATCATCCGCGCCGGCATCCAGGATCTCCTTGAGGTCATCCGGACGGTTGTTCCCCGTGCCGGCGAGGATGTAGTAAAATTTCCCCTGCGGGTGTCCGCGCAGAAGACGGCTGAGATCCAGTCCGCTCATTCCGGGAAGCTGGATATCCAGAACGATGAGCGAAAAAAACATCTGTTCGAGAAGGCCGCGGGCCTGCTCCGCGGAACTGCAACCGCGGACATCGTGGCCGCGTGCCCGGATCATCCGTTCGAGGAGGAGCCTTGTCGGGCGGTCATCCTCGATCACCAGCACTTTGAGCGAGTTTCCCGGAAAATCGACGGGGTCGGCCAGTGCGAGGGAGTCCGTTGGGGCGACCGGATGCGTCATCTGGCAAATCATCGTGGCCGCATCCACAAAAAGCAAGCGCGTTGCCCCTGCGGGGACGCCTCTGCGAAAGTTGCAAACAAGAACAGGGGTCCCGCCTGTTGGGGCCCAGGCTCTCGCATCGGACCGCCGCGCCCCACACGGGCGGACGCCCATGCCCCTGGCCATCCATCGCCGATTGCAACTCTCACAAGATGCGCCCCCTCCGCGGCAGAAAGCGCATTGAAAATCGCGGAGGGGGCGCTAATTTTCAAATGATGTCAATCGAACGCGTCCTGCTCGCCGCGCAGGGATACCTTGAGCTGGAGATGCCCGGTGAGGCCCTCGCGGAGCTGGATTCTCTCGGCGCGAAAGACAGGGATCGCGAGGAGGTGCTTCAGCTCCGGCTCTTCGTGCTCATGCACGGGCGCATGTGGGCCCGGGCGCTGGGTGTATGTGAACGGTTGCGGCAGATTTTCCCGGAAGAGTCGACGGGGTATATTCATGGCGCGTTTTGTTTGCACGAGCTCGGGCGCACATCCGAGGCCAGGGGAATTCTTCTGAGCGGGCCGCCCAGCCTCACCCGCGAGGCCACATATTTCTACAATCTGGGATGCTACGAGGCTGTGCTCGGAAACCTCGATGAGGCAACGGCATCCCTGCGCACGAGCTTTGAAATGGACAACAAGTTCCGCGAGATCGCGAAATACGACCCCGATCTCAAATTCGTGGACGGGCTCCTGTAATCCCGTGTCCGCGTCTCCCGCCTTCCGCGTTCAATCGGTCTTCGAGGAAAACTTTTTGCGTGGCAGCGAAACCGGCGCCGCCGTCTCCGTCTGGCAGGACGGGCGGGAAGTTCTCAACCTGTGCGGCGGGTTCCGCGATGCGGCGCGGCAGATCCCCTGGCAGCAGGAGACCCTGGTGCTGATCTGGTCCGCCACCAAGGGCATGGCCTCCGCATGCACCCTCCATGCGCTGGACACCGCGGGCCTCGGGCTGGACACGCGGGTTTCGGAAATCTGGCCGGAGTTTGGCGGGGGAGGAAAAGCGGCCATCACCATCGGACAGGTTCTTTCCCACAGTGCGGGACTGGGGGCTTTGGACCGGACCGACCTCTCGGTCCTTGACCACGAGGAGGTGGTCGGGGCGATTGAGCAGCAGGTTCCGTTTCGGGATGCGGTCGGCGGGCCCGGTTACGGTCCGCGCACATTCGGCTTTCTCGCCGATGAGATCGTGCGACGCCTGAATGGGGGCATGCCGCTGGGAAGCTATTGGCGCGCGCAATTTGCGGAACCGTTGGAACTGGAGCTCTGGATCGGCCTTCCTGCCGAACTCCACCACCGCGCCGCATCGATGCTCCCGGCAAAAATGACGGTGCCCGGCAGCAAGGATGCCTTTCTCGAGGCCATGACGAAGCCGGGTTCCTTGACGAAGAAGGCCTTCTCCTCTCCGGGAGGTCTCCTGGCGGTCTCCGCCATGAACACGCCCGCCGCGAGGTCCGCTTCCCTCCCCTCGATGGGCGGCATCGGCTCGGCGTCTGCCCTCGCGAAATTCTACGCGATGCTCGCGCTCGGCGGGGTTTGGCGGGGCCGGAGGTTTCTCGGCGAAAAACCCCTGTCGTGGATGACCACCCGTTTGTCCCAGGGCTTTGACGAAGTGCTCCGACTCGACACTTCGTTTTCCGCGGGTTTCATGATGGACCCCCTCGATCCTTCCGGAAAAAAAATCCGGTCCCTGCTCGGCCCGTCGCTTCGGGCATTCGGCCATCCCGGGGCCGGGGGAAGCCTCGGCTTCGCCGACCCGGAAAACGGGATCGGCTTCGGTTATGTCATGAATCAGATGGAGGCGGGGGTGCTGCCGGGTGAAAGGGTCGGGGCCCTCGTGGACAGCCTCTACGCGGCCCAGCCCGCCGGTTAGGAAATTCAGGTCTTCGCAGCCGGCTTGGCGGAGAGCCCCATCATCAGCATCGCCGATCCACTGAAGATTGATTGGATCCCGTAGAGGAGTCCGATGATCCATGCGGCATCAAGCGGCCAGCGGGCATAGATCATGCCGCCGAGGATCAGGGCCACAATGCCATTGAGCAGAAGCCAACCCCAGGCCGAATTCGTGCGCATCTGGAAGGAGGTCACGATGCAGACGATCCCCTCGGTCACGAAAACGATCGACAGGATCAGCGTGAGGGCGGCCATCCCGGCCTCCGTGAAAAAGAACAGCGCCGACCCGGCGGCGATCCGGATGATCGCGGAGAGCGAGGAGAAAAACCGGTGCGGGCGGTGTTTCCCGAAGAGCGCCTGAAAAAGCGAAATCACGCCGCTGACCAGGCACAGGGCGCCGATCAATTGGGTGAGAACGAACGAGAAAAGTCCCGGGGCTCCCATGGCAAAAATACCGACCAGCAGGGAAAGGACCCCGCCGAAGAGGAACCATCCCCGGCTGGACGAAAGGCTTTCGTGTGGCTGTGTCATGGGATCAGTCCTCCAGGGTGAAGCCGACTTTGATCGTCACCTGCCAGTGGGCGATGCGGTCGTTCTCGATTTGTCCGCGCGTCTCGACCACCTCGAACCAACGCATGTTCCGGAGCGACTGGGCGGCCTTCGCGACCGCGTTCCGAACCGCGTCTTCAATGCTGTCCGGGGAGGAACCGACGAGTTCGATTTTTTTGTAGATATGCTTGCTCATCGCGCGGAGCCTAACAAAATGCGCCGCGGGTCGGAAGGGAAATCGCAGGCCGTCGGAGATGTTGCAAAATTCGGCTTGTGTTTGTCTCACGTCCGCGCGGATGCTTCTGCGCGATGAATTCCACCCCGATGACACAAGGTTACGCGATGCCCGCGGAATGGGAGCCCCATGAGGCCACATGGCTTTCGTGGCCCCAGCCGGGGTGCAACAGCTTTCCGGGGTCCTACGATCGCGTCATCCCGACATTTGTCCAAATGGCCGCGGCGCTCGCGGAATCGGAAACGGTGAGAATCAACGTCCTGGACTCGGCGCAGGAAAAATCCGTCCGCCATCTCCTGCGCGGAGCCCCCCCGGAGCGCGTGGAATTCTTTCACATCCCGACCAACGAGCCCTGGTGCCGGGACCACGGCCCGATTTTTGTGCGCCGGAAGACCGCCCCCCGGCTCGCGGTGCTCGACTTCGGGTTCAACGCCTGGGGATGGAAGCTCTCGCCGTTTGAAGCCGACGACGAAGTCCCGCAAAAGGTTGCCGGGCAACTCGGCCTGCCCGTGCTGGACCACAGTGGATTCGTTCTCGAAGGCGGCTCCATCGACGTCAACGGCGCCGGTGCCGTGCTCACCACCGAGATCTGCCTGTTGAACCCCAATCGCAACCCGAAACTCAGCCGCCACCAGATCGAAAAAAAGCTTCACGAGGTGCTCGGGGTCCGCCAGGTCCTCTGGCTTGGCGATGGGATCGAAGGGGATGACACCGACGGGCACATCGACGATCTCGCGCGATTCGTCTCCAAGGCGGTGGTGGTCACCGTGGTCGAGGAGGATGAGAACGATCCCAATTTCGAACCCCTCCGCGGGAATCTCGAGCGCCTGCGGCAGATGTGTTTGCCGGATGGCGAGCCGCTCCATGTGCTCCCCCTGCCGATGCCCGGGCGAATCGTGCGCGAGGGGATCCGGCTTCCCGCAAGTTATGCCAACTTTTACATCGCCAACGAGATCGTCCTGCTCCCCGTCTATGGGGAACGCAACGATGCCTGGGCGGAGTCGGTCCTTCGCGAGGCCTTCCCGAAACGCAAAATCGTCGGCATCGACTGCCGGGAACTGATCTGGGGCCTCGGCGCCTTCCATTGCCTGACCCAGCAGCAGCCGGCGGTTTGATTTCCTGAGCCCATGAAATTCCGCCGCAATGTCGCTTTGATCCTCACCCGGCCGGGAGGAGAGATCCTTGTCTGCGAACGGAGCGATTTCAAAGGCTCCTGGCAGTTTCCCCAGGGCGGAGCCCGGGAGGAAGAGTCGGATCTCGAGGCCCTGCAGAGGGAGGTGCGGGAGGAAATCGCACTGCCGCCGGAGTCCTACCGCGTCGTGCTCCAACACGGGCCCTACCGATATGCCTTCCGCCCAGGCTGCCGCAAGGAGGGCTGCGACGGGCAGGAGCAAATCTACTTTCGAGCGGAGTGGCTCGGCGGACAGAAAATCGCGGTCGACAAAAAAGAATTCCGGGACTTCCGGTGGATCCGTCCGGAGACCTTCCGGATCGAGTGGGTTCCCCCGGTCAAGCGGGATGTTTACCGGAGGGTTTTCCGCGATTTTTTCCAAATCGAGCTGGCCTGATCCCGCCCGCGGTGGAATTGCTGTGACATGGAGTATCCCCGATGAAATCCTGCCAAGAGATGATGGAACAATTTCTCCCGGCATCATGAAGACCGTTCTCGATACGATCCTGGAAGACGTGCGCGGGGCGGTGTCGTCGGCCAAGCTGAAGCGGACGCCTGCGGATGTTCGCCGGATGGGCGGCGATGCGCCGCCGCCGCGGGATTTTCATGGCGCTTTGGCCGGTTCGTTCGGACTGATCGCGGAGATCAAGGAACGTTCGCCGAGTGTGGGGCCGATGCGGGCGGAGAACGTGCGCGAGGCGGTGTCGGCATATGCGGAATCCCCAGTTGTGCGGGCGGTCTCGGTGCTCACCAACGAGCGCCACTTCGGGATGGCTGTCGAACGGCTTGGGGCGGTCCGGAACGAAATGCCGCAGCCGGTGCTGAGGAAGGACTTCATCATCGAGGAATACCAGATCCGCGAGGCGCGGGCATTCGGGGCGGATGCGATTTTGCTCATGGCGAACGTCCTGGACGCCGCGCGGCTGTCCGGCTTCCAGGACCTGGCCTGTGAGCTTGGCATGGAGGTCCTCTTCGAGGTCCACACTCCCGAGGAAATTCGCGCCCTGCCCGAACGCGCCCGGATCGTCGGAATCAACAGCCGGAAATTTCAATCCCCCTCGGGATTCGTCGGAGCCGGCGGCTCCTCAGCGAAAGATTTCAGCCTCGATCCCGGGGCCTTCGCCCTGGTGGATGAACTGCCTGCCACGGCCTTGAAAGTGGCGGAGAGCGGGATCTGCCCCTCCACCCTCGACGGGGTCCGCGAAAAATTCCAGGCAGCGCTCGTCGGAACCTCGCTCCTCCGGGATCCGCGGGGGCTGCGCGCCTGCCTGCGGGAATTTGAGGAAGCCGTCGGCCTTTGATTGATTCCCTCGGCTTACGCCTGTCGCGCGAGGAGTTTTTTCGCGAGAGCGCGGAGGATGTCGGCCCGTCCACCCATCGGGGAGAGCGAGCCAAGAGCCTTTTCTGTGAGCCGCGCGGCTTCCTTCTTCGATGCTTCGAGGCCGAGCACGGCGGGGTAGGTGGTTTTCCCGGCCGCGGCATCCTTCCCGGCGCTTTTGCCGAGTTGTTCGCTGGATTGCGTGACGTCCAAAATGTCATCGACGACCTGGAACGCGAGGCCGAGGTGGTCGCCGAATTCCCCGAGGATGCCCAGCACACGCGGGGTGGCATTCGCGCTCATGGCCCCCAGCTTCAGGCTGCAGATGATCATGGCGGCGGTCTTGCCGCGGTGGATGAAGCGCAAATCCGACCGGCGGGATTTTTTCCCCTCCGCCTCCAGATCGGCCACCTGCCCGCCGATGAGAAACCGGCTGCCTGCCGCCCTGGCAAGCTCGGAAAAGGAATCCGCCGGGGAGTATCGTCCGGACGGCTTCATCTTCGCCAGGATCTCGAACGCCGCCGTGAGCAGGGCATCGCCCGCCAGGACGGCAACCCCCTCCCCGAAGACCCTGTGCGACGTCGGGCGGCCGCGTCGCAAATCGTCATCATCCATGCACGGCAGGTCGTCGTGGATGAGCGAGTAGGTATGCACGCACTCCACCGCGCAGGCCGCCGGCAGGGCATCGGCCAGGCGGCGAATGCCGCAGGCCTGGGCCGCCGCGAGGCAGAGCACCGGCCTCATCCGCTTGCCTCCGGCAAACAGGCTGTAACGCATCGCGCGATGGATGGTGGCCGGTTTGGCCGATTCTTTCGGGAGCCACTGATTCAGCATGCGGTCGATGGTCCGCGTATAATCGACGAGCAGGGAATCGAGGTTCATCAACAGGAGTGGTACAGGTTCCGGAACGGATTCTGCAAGCGCAGCCGGGTTCCGCCTTTTGGAGGGAAACCTGCCGTGGGGGATCCTATTTCCACTCCAGGGAACGCAGGCGGCGGGCGACTTCCCCGACATTGCTCCGGCTGTTGAAGGCCGAGATCCGGAAGTAGCCTTCGCCGGCGGGGCCGAACCCGCTGCCCGGCGTGACGACCACGTTCGCCTCGCTGAGGACCCGGTCGAAGATCTCCCAACTCGTCAGGCCCCCAGGCCCGCGGACCCAGATGTACGGCGCGTTGACTCCCCCGAAAGTTTTCAGCCCGCAGTCCTTCGCGGCTGCCACAAGGATCTCCGCATTGCCCATGTAATGCCGGATCAAGGCGGCAACCTCCGCGCGGCCCTCCCCGGAATACAGGGCTTCCGCGGCCCGCTGGGTCACGTAGCTGACGCCATTGAATTTCGTGCTGAAACGCCGGTTCCAGAGAGGATGGAGCGGACGGCATCCGCCCGTGCCTGCGGCGCATTCCAGGGCCTTCGGCACGACGGTGAACGCGCAACGGACGCCGGTGAAGCCGCCGTTCTTGGAAAAGCTGCGAAACTCGATCGCGCATTTCCGGGCTCCCGGGATCTCATAGATCGAATGCGGGATGTCCGGATCGCGGATGTAGGCCTCGTAGGCGGCGTCGTATAAAATCACGGCGTCATCCGACAACGCGTATTCCACCCAGGCGGTGAGCTGGGCGCGGGTCGCGGTGGCTCCGGTCGGATTGTTCGGATAGCACAGGTAGATCAGGTCGACTTTTTCCCGCGGGACCGAAGGAACGAAGCCGTTTTCTGCGGTGCAGGCGAGATAGACCAGCCCGCCATAGAGGCCGGAGGCATCGCCCTCGCCGGTATGCCCGGCCATGACATTCGTGTCCACATACACCGGATAGACCGGGTCCATGACGGCGATCCGGTTGTCGTGGCCGAAAATATCGAGGATGTTCCCGCAATCGCACTTCGAGCCGTCCGAGACAAAAATCTCGTCGTCCGCGATGTCGATTCCGCGCGCGCGGTAATCGTTCTCCGCGATGGCCTGCCGGAGAAATTCATATCCCTGCTCGGGACCGTACCCCCGGAAGGATTCGCGGACTCCCATCTCGTCGACCGCGGCATGCATCGCCTTGCGGACCGAGGCGGGGAGCGGCTCGGTGACATCTCCGATGCCGCATCGGATGAGCCGCGCGGCACCGCCGGGATTCGAGCCGGCGAAGGCTTTGACCCTGCGGTTGATTTCCGGAAAGAGGTAGCCGGCTTTGAGTTTGAGGTAGTGGGAGTTCAGGCGTGCCATGCAGAAAAAAACAATACCGGATTTCTGGAGGGAGCGGCGCTGTCCGGTCCGTCTTTGTCCACGGACGGCACGGCGGTCGTCCCTCCATTCGGGGGAGGCTCTTACGCGATGGCCGCGTCGTAATTTTTCCGGGCTGCCGTCCAGTCGATCGCGTTCCACAGGGCTTTCAGGTAATCGGCCCGGCGATTTTGGTAGTGGAGGTAATAGGCGTGTTCCCAGACGTCGGCCCCGATGACCGGTGTGCCGGTGCATTCGGCGACGCCTTTCATGAGCGGGTTGTCCTGGTTCGGCGTCGAGCAGATGCAGAGCGACTTGTCGGCTTTGACCGAGAGCCAGACCCATCCGCTGCCAAAGCGCGCGAGGCCGGCGGCCTCAAATTTCGCCTGGAATTCGGTGAAGCTGCCGAAGGTGTTGTCGATCGCCGCGGCGAGGGAACCGGTCGGAACACCACCGGCTTTCGGGCCGAGGATTTTCCAGAAAAAGCTGTGGTTCCAATGCCCGCCGCCATTGTTGCGGACGGCCCCGCGGATCGCTTCCGGCACGGCGGCCAGGTCCGCGATCAGGGTATCGAGGGATTTCGAAGCGAGGTCCGGCGCGCTCTCAAGTGCCTTGTTGAGGTTGGTGACGTAGGCGGCATGGTGTTTGTCGTGATGGATTTCCATCGTGCGCGCGTCAATGTTGGGTTCAAGCGCCGTCGCGGCGTATGGCAGGGGTGGAAGTTCGAATGGCATGGTGTGTTGGTGTTGAGGGTTGAAAGTAATTCGCCCGGGCGCGGATTCAAGGGCTTGTTTGGAAAATTCTCGAATGGAGGAAAACCGTGGAGAAATACAGGCCGGACAACGCCGCTGCCCACCCGGGTCGTAAAAAACACCCGCGCGATAACCGGGCTGGAAGTTTGCGGCGCGAACGGATATCGGTTTTCGGGTGATTTTGCAAATTTCACTTCTGCTGATTGCCGCGGCCATTTCCCTGGTGTTCCTGCGCCGGGCGGTTCCACGGGCCTTCTCGAACCCCTGCGGCTTTCCCGAGGCGCGCTGGACATGGCCGGAAAACGTGTTTACCGCAGGGCTCGTGCTGTCTTTTCTTGCGCTGGTGGCGGCCGCGGCCGGGCGTCCCGCCGGAAGGGTCGACATGGGATCTCTGGGAGCCAACCTGGTCCTCTATGTGGCTCTGGCCCTTCTGGTGGTGGGCTTCCTGGTCTTCCGGAATTTCAAAATCCGCGAAACATTCGGGCTTGGCGCCCGCGGATGGAACTGGCGCGTCATTGCGGGCTGGCTGGCGATGTTTCTCCCGCTTGTCTATTTCGTCCAGTCCCTGTCCTATGCGCTCAGCGGACCGGACCAGGCCCCGCAGGCGATCGTGGATTTTCTGCTCGTGAGCAGCGGATGGCAGGCCAGGGCCGCGGTTTTCGGAATGGCGGTCATCGCCGCGCCGGTGACCGAGGAATTGATTTTTCGGGGATGCCTTTACGGGATGTTGCGCAAATCCTGCGGACGCGCGCCGGCGATCGCGATCTCCTCGATCCTCTTTGCCTTGATCCACGGCCACCTGCCCTCCCTGCCCGGATTGATCGTCCTGGCCGCCGGCCTGGCGCTGGTTTACGAGCGCTGCGGATCGCTTTGGGCCCCGATCTCGATGCATGCGGCCTTCAACGGGCTGACGATCATGGCCGCCATCTTCTGGCCGGACCTCGCCCAATGAACTTGGAAACCACTAACAGCCACTCAAAACCACTGAAGAAATGCGGAAGAGCGGGGATTTGCGCAGACTCCGCCTCACGAATGCATGGTCCATTCCTTCAGTGACTTTTAGTGAAAATCAGTGGTCCAACTGCGAAAATGAAACGCTCGGAAGAAGATCTCCTCCTCGAAAAAATCCTGAAGGGCCAGCCCGCTTCGGCGGATCTCGTTCTCGGTCCCGGAGATGATTGCGCCGTGGTTCGAACGCATGGCGGCATCGGGCTCTTGAAGACGGATTGCATCGCCGAGGGAGTCCATTTCCTGCGCGGGCAGGATCCGGCCCGTGTCGGCTGGAAGGCGCTTTGCCGCCCGCTCAGCGACATCGCGGCGATGGGGGGAGAGCCCCGCCATGCCCTCATCACAATCTTCTCCCCGCCGGACCTCGCCGCCGGATACTGGGTGGATTTTTACAAGGGCATCCGGAAGGCGGCGCGAAGATTCGGCGTAACCATCGCCGGGGGGGAAATGTCCCGTCAGCCACAGGGGATCGCCGTGTCCGTCGCCTTGACCGGCACCGTCCCGGGAGGCCGGTTTGTCCGCCGGAGCGGGGGCCGTCCGGGCGACCTGCTCTTTGTCACCGGGCGGCTGGGCGGCTCGATTTCCGGGCATCATCTGGATTTCGTTCCGCGCCTGAAGGAAGGCCGCTGGCTGGCGGGGACCGCCCGCGTGAATGCCATGATGGACCTGAGCGACGGACTGGGCAGCGACCTGCCCCGGCTGGCGGGAGCCTGCGGCTTCGAGGTCGACCTCGCGAGTCTTCCCCTGCGAAAGGGCGCCGGAATCCACGGGGCCCTCACCGATGGCGAAGACTACGAGCTTCTCGTCGCCGTCCCGCCACAAAGAGCCGCAACGCTTTTGAAAAAGTGGAAAACCGCTTTCCCCGCGACCCCTCTCACCCGCATTGGAACGCTGAACGACACAGGAGCCGCCCCGGAGCACTGGCCGGGAGGGTGGGATCACTTTTCCGTTGTCAGCGCCCGCCGGCTCGGGCAGCGTTCTGATGGGCTCACGCCAAACCGCCGCGGACAGCGAACCTGAGGCCAATGATCCGGATCAATTACAAATCCCCTGGGACACCGCCGGCCACCCTCCTGCCCCGCGAGGGGGCCAGGACAAAGGCGGATATCAGCCTCATCCAATATGACGTCGAAACGATTTATGAGGCCAACTTCGACAGCTTCGAGGAGCTGGTTTCGAAGCTCGACCCCAACAAGGTCAACTGGATCAACATCGACGGGCTCGGCGACCTCGGCCTTCTCCACAAGCTGGCGGACCAATTTCACATCCACCCGCTCGCGCTCGAGGATGTCCTCAACACCACGCAACGCCCGAAAGTCGAGCGCTTCGCGGATCACTTTTTCATCGTCAGCGAGATGATTTATTTCAACGAGGGGAACCAGCTTTCCTTCGAGCAGGTCAGCCTCTTTCTCGGCGGCCATTTCCTCATCACCCTGCAGGAGGAGTGCGGCCACGATGTCTTCGACCATGTCCGGGACCGGCTCCGAGCCGGCCGGGGGTTTGCCCGCAAAATGAAAGCCGACTACCTCGCCTACGCGCTGCTCGATGCCGCGGTGGACCGGATCTTTCCGGTGCTCGAGTCTGTCGGCGATTCGATTGAATCCGTGGAGGAGGAATTGTTGGACAAGCCGACGCGGGCCTCGCTGAAAAAGCTCTACGAGGCCAAGCGCCTCCTTCTCCACCTCCGCCGCGCCGCGTGGCCGCACCGGGATATCTTCAACACGCTCATCCGGGACGACACCGGGCTCATCGGGCGCGAGACGCAGATTTTTCTGCGCGACTGCTACGACCATATCACCCAGATCATCGACATCATCGAGAGCTACCGGGACCTGACAGCGGGGCTGATGGACCTTTATCTTTCCAGCCTGGGGTTCCGGACGAATGAAATCATGCGCGTGCTCACGGTCGTGACGGTTCTCTTCATCCCGCTCACGTTCCTTGCGGGCGTTTACGGGATGAATTTCGACCTCGCTGACAAGTGGAACATGCCGGAGCTGAAATGGCCGTTCGGATACCTGTTTTTCTGGACAGTCTGCCTGTGCAGCGTCGCGGGAATGCTCGTCTTCTTCAAGCGGAAGAAATGGCTCTGAAGACCGTTCTCGTTCTCACCTCCGGCTTCGGCGAAGGGCACAATGCCGCGGCGGGAAACCTGGCCGCCGCCCTGCGGGAAAAAGGGGTGAACGCCGGGGTTCACGACATTTTTGCGGAGGCGTATGGCCGGGCGAACGGCATGGCCCGCGATCTGTATCTCCTGGTCATCAATCATGCTCCCATGATTTGGGGCGCGGTGTTCTTCGTCCTGGACCGCACATCGCTCGCCGGCGGAGGCATGGGGGTTTTTGGACGCGCCGCGCGCCTGCTGGGCCGGATGATTTCACGGCTCCAGCCGGATGTCATCGTGAGCACGTATCCGGGATACGGGCATTTGCTCGACCTGATCCGCCGGCGGAACGAGGCCGGCGACGCCCGCCTCGTCACCATCGTCACCGATTCCCTCACGGTGAATTCGGTGTGGTTCCGCTGCGGAAGCGATTATTTCCTGGTTCCAAACGACTCCACCGCCGGGGCGATGAGCGCGGCGGGGGTTCCCTCCGAAAAAATCCGGGTCACGGGATTTCCGGTTCCCCTCGTTTTTTCAGAACCTGATCCGCGGGTCACGGGACCGGTTTACGATGTCCTCTTCATGGTGAACTCCGCCCACCATCTCGCCGCAGGCGTGGTGGCCTCGTTGATCGAAATCGAGAACATCCGCCTCACGGTGACGGTCGGGCGCGATGCCGGACTGCGCCGGATGCTGGAAAATATCGCGAAGACCAGCGGAAAACACATCGAGATTCATGGGTGGACCCCCGACATGCCGAACCTCATCCGGAGAAGCCACCTGCTCATCAGCAAGGCCGGCGGGGCAACCGTGCAGGAGGCGCTCGCCGCGCGGACGCCCATGATCATCACCCAAATCATTCCCGGCCAAGAGGAGGGAAACGCCCGGCTGCTCATCGAGAGCGGAGCGGGGGAACTCGCGACTACTCCCGCGGCGATCTCCGATGCCGTTCGAAGGACGTTCCGCGAAGGTGGCCGGCTCTACCGCGAGCGCCATGCGGCAACCGGTCCCCTCTCCCATCCCAATTCCGCCCGGACGGCCGCCGCATTCCTTGAATCGCTCGTTTGAGAAGCTGCCTCCCGCTTGTCCTGGCTCAAACTTTTCCCACTGTTACAAGTCTGACAGTTTGAAGAAAAGGGCCCGCTTGGATTTTATGGGCAGCGACTCAGTCCGGCCTGTCATCGCCGACCGAGAGGGTGAGCCTGGCTTTGGTCAGCTCGCCGAGGACAGCGGCCATTTTTTCGCGGACGCCCGGAACAAACCCACGATCCTTGTGAAAGACGAGCATGGTCAGGTCCTCGCGGTTGAAGAAGCTGATGACCCCCTTTTCGGTGTGGAGTGTGACGGCCGGCACGGTGCCGATGCCCATGCGCGCGGAGGAGTCGCGCATCGCCTGGAGCATGTTCGCGGCGTGCGCGCTTATGGAAACCAGATCGACGCCATCCGGGACATTGTGCGAGGCCACGACAACCGACCCATGCGCGAGAACGCAGGAATTGATGCCCGGAAGTCCGCCACAGAGTTCGATGACCCGGTTCACCGTCATGGTTTCCTCGGTCAGGAACAACGCCTGAAGCGGCTCCTGCTCGACGATTTCCTGGTGGTGCGGCTGACCGGAGAAATGCTCGGTTGGAAGCATTCGGACCGGCAGGGCGGGAGGCTGGGAGAATTCCGGTTCGATCTGTGGAACCGTTTCCTGCGCCGGAACGCCCACTGTGACAGGTGGCTCCTCCGGCACCGGTCTCACAGCCTCCGGTAAAATCGAACGGGGGGCGTCACCTTCGTCCTCCGGGGGCTCGGCGGGTGACACCGACACGGGCGCTGGCGGAGGCGGTGGCTGGACCGCGGCAGGAGTCTTGCGCCGGAAAAGCGGCAATCCCACAAACGAACCTGTCCGGCGTGGCGGAAATTTTGCCGGGGTCCCCCGCGTTTCTTCCGGCGCCGGCCGGGGAGGCTCGACAGGGGGGGCGACCGGCTGCTCATCACCCATCGGCGCGGGAGGTTCCAAATTGGGAGCCGGGGCGTTCGCCGGCGCGGTTTTCAGCGGTTCCGGGCCCGCCGGAGGAGGCGTTGCAACGGAAGTGGGATCGGGAGGCATGGAGCCGTTCGCGGCATCGGCCTCGGGCGCGTCAAAGGTTTTTGCCGACGCGATGGCGGCTTCCGGCGGCGCTGCTGGTCCTTCGGGTTCGGGAGGCGGCTCTGGAAGCAACTCCTCCACATGCCCGACCAAGCGGTAGGAAGCGGCGAGCTTGGCAGCGGGCAATTTGACAAGCCCATCGGAGGCCGAAAGGTGGTCCGGAAGCAACTCGGCAAGAAGTCGCAACGGGATCCTCGGAACGTTCTTCGAAAAGATTTTTCCCGCGGGGATCTCGACGGTCAGGTCCGCAGGCGGCGGGATTTTCCAATTCGCCTTGGGCACAAACGGTTCGATATCCGCGACTTTGACCTTGAGGGATTCCGGCGGCGTAAACCAATACCGGAACCGGGAAGAAGGGGGATTGGCCTCGACCGACATTTCTTTCTGTTCATTCATCGCCACTTTTCGATTATCGAAGAAAACCGATCCAAAGCAATCCTGTGGAATTTCTATTTACTTCGGACGGGCTGATCCCCGTCATCGTGCAAGAGGCCAGCCAGACTCCCCGGCCGACCGGTCGCGTGTTGATGTTTGCCTGGATGAACCGGGAGTCGCTCGCGAAGACGCTCGAATCCGGCCTGATGACCTACTGGAGCCGTTCGCGCCGAAAACTTTGGCTCAAGGGCGAAACGAGCGGTCACACGCAGCGGGTCGTGCGCTGGTTCGTGGACTGCGACAAGGATGTTCTGCTTTTCGAGGTCGAGCAAACATCCGGGGCCTGTCACACCGGCTACGAAAGTTGCTTCTTCCAAGAACTTGACCGCAACGCCAACCCACTCCCGGTTGTCGAAGAAAAACTCTTCGACGACAAATCGGTTTACAAGAATTGTCGCGGAGATGGCGATCGCACACGGTTCCGGGCATGAGAAAGTGATCCGGGCGGCGATTGGCGCGCTGGGTGGCATGGGACGGTTCATCAGCAACGGCGATATTGTCGTGATCAAACCGAATGTCGCGTTCGACCGTCCGCCGGCACTCGCCGCCACGACCCACCCGGATGCCTTGCGCGCGGTCGCGCGCTTGGTTCTTGAAGCGGGAGCCGCCAAAGTCCTCGTCGCCGACAACCCGATCAACAGCCCGTCCGGATGCCACCTCAAGAGCGGGCTGCTGGCGGTCGCCGACGAACTGCATCTCGATCTTTATTACCCGGTGACGAATTCCTTTGCGCCGATCCAAATGGACGGTGAGACCCTGCGGCACTGGGCGTTCTTCGACGCCCCGTTCAAGCGTGCGACCAAAGTGATCGGCCCCGCGCCCTGCAAGGACCACAATCTTTGCCGTGCCTCGATGACGATGAAAAACTGGTATGGCCTTTGCGACCGCGATCACCACGCATGCCATTTACAAGGGCCTGCTCTGGAGTTTGCTTCTCATCATTCCGACCGTCCTGCTCGGGCGGGTGTTTTGCAATTGGATCTTCGAGGAGAAGGAATTTCTCGACCGCTGCATCAAGTGCGACCAGTGCATCCGGGTCTGCCCGACCAACGTCCTCCAGCCCGCGATCTTCGCGGCCGGCATCGAGGGGATCTGGACCCCGATCACCCTGCGCCAGCCATATGTGGACCCCGCCCTCTGCATCGGTTGCGGGATCTGTGAGCGCGAGTGCCCGGTCACCGACGAAGCCGCCATCCGCGTTACGGCCATCGGCGAAACGCGCTCACACGACCGCCGTCTCCTCCTCGATGGCGGTGCCAAGCCCTCCGATCCCATGGCCAAACCGCAACCAGCCACCCGCGGCCGCACCTGCCTGGCCTGCGGAACCAAATATGAGTATCCGCTCAAGGAAGAGCCGGCCACCCGCCACCATTGCCGGGATTGCGCCGCGATCCCGGCGCCCCTGCGAAAAATCAGCGAACGCCTCCTGCTCCGCATCCAGAAGCTCGAACTCGAGATGGCAAGGCTCAAACCCACCGCTCCCCCGTCGCCGGACACTTGATCCGGGAGGGCGAAGCTCCACCCGGACCGTGAAAATCCGAGCTATCCGGAGGGCTGCCCTCCGATCGCCGGCGTTGCCTGTGGATTCGGGGCCACCAGGGCAAACGCATGAAAATCCCCGCTGGGTCTCGCTGATAAAGGGAGCGCCTCTACACCCGAACCATTTTAATGCGTTTGCCCTGTCGGGACCACATCGCGGGTTGAAGAACCATGATACAGGCTGCATACTGGCATCCTTCCGATGGACCGATTTCTGCTAACTGGCGCGACGTTTTGCCTGCTTCTGAGCTTTGGCTACACGCTTTTCGCCCTGGGGGCCGGGCGGTTCCGGCCCGGATTGGTCAACCTGGTTTCCATTCTCGGCGGCTTCGTGCTCCTCTCGCTCGACCTGTGGAACCGGGGACAGGCGCAGGGATCGTGTCCGATCAATTCGCTTTTCGATGTGCTTGTCTTCATGAGCTGGTCGATCCTGCTGATCTATCTGCTCGTCGGTCCGGCCTACCACCTCTCGTTGCTCGGCGCCTTCACCTCGCCGCTGGTTTTTCTCGTGCTGTTGTTCGCCCAACTGGGGCCCGTCGGCACCACCGCGCAGGGACGGTTTGACCGGGATCCCTGGGTGGAGGCCCACGCGGCGCTGACCTTGATCGCCTACGGGGCCTTTGCCTTGGCGGCCGTGGCGGGGCTGATGTATCTGGTGCAGGATCACCAGTTGAAAATCCGCAAGGCCGGCGCGCTCCTTTACAACCTGCCGCCGATCACCGACTTGGGAGTCGCGAATGCCCGGCTGATCCGGCTCGGGTTCGCTCTCCTGACCACCGGATTTGCCGCCGGGTTCATCAGCGGAATCCATGTCAACAACCTGAAGTTCTGGGCCTCGGCTCTCATCTGGATGGGCTACGGCGCGATCCTGTTGATGCGGAGAATTCACCGGTTGCCCCCGAGGCGCACGGCGGCGGCCTCGATGTTCGTGTTCGGCATGGCCCTTTTTGCGCTTCCAGCCATCCAATATCTTTCCTCGCCCAAATGAACATCGTCTGCGCGGGCATCAGCCACCGGGGCGCGACTGTGGATGTCCGGGAAAAATTTGCCGTCGCCCCCCACGAGCTTGAGCAGGCGCTCTCCCGCATCCGCGGAATCGATGGACTGGCCGGAGCCGTGATCGTTTCGACCTGCAACCGGGTCGAGTATTATACGGCCAGCGTTTGTCCGATCCGTGTGCTGGACGGGCTTCGCGAATATCTTCAGGAGCGGACCGGAGCGAACGAGGCGCCGCTTTACACCCATGATTCCCCGGCGAGCATCCGGCATTTGTTCCGGGTGGCCAGCGGCTTGGATTCCATGGTCATTGGCGAGACCGAGATCCTCGGCCAGATCAAGCAGGCGTATGCCGCCGCCACGGCCTGTGGCGCCACCACCCGCCATCTCAACAAACTTTTCCAGCACGCCTTCCGGGTGGCCAAGCAGGTGCGGAGCGAAACCCGGATCACCCGTGGGTCGACATCCGTCGGCTCGGTGGCCGTGGACCTCGCGGGGAAAATTTTTGGCGCCCTCACCGGGCGGACGATCATGATTCTCGGTGCCGGGAAAACCAGCGAGCGAACCGCGCGGAGCCTCGTCTCCAGAGGGGCGGGCACCGTCATCGTGGCGAACCGCACTTTTGGCCGGGCGGCGCGGCTCGCGGAAGAGATCGGGGGAATGGCGGTCCATTTCGACAACTGGCGCAACGCATTCGACAATGTGGACATTCTGATTTGTTCGACCGCCGCCCCGCATCCGATCGTGACCCGCGAAAAATTGGAGCCCCTGCTCAGGCGAAGAAACGACCGGCCGCTCTTCATCATCGACCTTGCCGTGCCCCGCGATGCGGAGGCCTCCTTGAACGACCTGGAAAACGTTTACCTCTTTGACATCGATTCGCTCGAACAAATTGCCCGCGAGTCCCTGGAGGTCCGACGGGCGGAAGTTGTGCGCTGCGAGAAAATGATCGACCAGCATGTCGGCGAGTTTGTCGGGTGGATGCGCAACCACATCGCCTTTCACGCATGAAGACATTGATTCTGGGAACCCGCGGCAGCGACCTCGCGCTCGTTCAGACGCGGGACGTTGCCGCCCGGCTTGGCCGCGCGCATCCGGATCTGGTTTTCGGGGAAAAGATCATCCGGACCACCGGCGACAAGCGACTGGATGTCAGCCTCCCGGCGCCGGGTGCGCTCGACAAGGGGCTTTTTACCAAGGAACTGGAGGAAGCCCTGCTCGACGGATCCATCCACGCCGCGGTGCATAGCCTGAAGGATCTCCCCACCGAACAGCCGCCCGGATTAGTCATCAGCGCGATTCTCGAGCGGGCCGACCTGTCCGATGCCCTGGCGTCGAAATACGCGGGTGGGTGGCGCGGGCTGCCGCAGGGCGCGACCGTAGCCACTTCCAGCCTTCGCCGGAAAAACCAGTTCCTTCTCCTCCGCCCCGATGCGAAGATCGAGGAAATCCGCGGGAACGTCCCGACGCGGTTGCGCAAAGTTTTGGAGAACCCCGCGATCGACGCCCTGATCGTCGCGAGCGCGGCGCTGGCACGCCTTGGTGGGAACACCGTTCCCGATGGGCTGGAAGTGACGACCATCGGGGAAATGCTTCCGGCTCCCGGACAGGGCGCCGTCGCCGTGGAATGCCGGGAAGACGATGCGGAAACGCGCGCGGTGCTGGCCTCGATCCATCACGAGCCGACAGCGCGCTGCGTCCGCGCGGAAAGGGAACTTCTGCGCGAGCTCGGCGGAGGATGCCACCTCCCGCTCGGCGCCCGCGCGGTCATCGAAAACGGCGAACTGCGGCTGCTGGCCGGACTCTTCGAAGCCAACGGTATCCGCTGGCTTTCCCGATAAGGGCAGGAACCAAATGCTTCGCCGATCCAAAGGTGAAATCAACCCGAAAACCGCTTTTCCCTGCGCTCTCTGTGCCTCTGCGTGAGGAATCGCTGGATCCGGGATCAAATTACGGCAGGTCGGGAAAACCCAACCCGGAAAAATCACAGAGAGGCAGCCCATCTCGCTAACCATTTGCCTCGCTCGCTCCCGCTCGTCTCGCCCTTGCGGGCTGCACTGCGTGCAGGCTCCCCCGCCTGTTCCCACAGGCCGGTGGTGGCCGCCAGAGCCATCGGCTTCCCTCACCAGATCACAGTGGGATAGGCGTTGCCTCCCGGCCCCCAAAGTCTTTCCCTCTATTCGGGTATGCGCGAACGCGCGGGTGTCGGTCAGCCGCCGACTCTGGCGGCCAAAGCGTTACGCAATCATTTATCCGGGCTAGCAGCATCGGGCGGGACGCCCGTTGGGAGACCGGGAATTCGAATCGGAGGGTTGCGCCGCACACGGGCGGAAAAGTTCAAAAAAAAATTGACCAATCAACATGTTGTGTTGAAGTGACCCCATCAACCTCGTTTGCCCACAATATGCGTTGCCCTAAGTGCGGCTCTTTGGAAGACAAAGTCATTGATTCCCGCCTTTCCAAAGACGGGGGCAGCATCCGTCGCCGCCGGGAATGCCTGAAATGCGAGATCAGGTATACCACTTACGAGGAGCTCGAGCGCATCGAGTTGCGCGCGATCAAGAGGGACGGACGCCATGAACCGCTCGATCGTCACAAGCTGCTGGGAAGTATCGCCAAAGCCTGCGAAAAGCGCCCGATCGGACTCGAAGAAATGGAGGAGGCTGTCGAGGAAATCATCCATGAACTGGAGGCCGCCCAAGAGCGGGAGGTTCCGACAAGGACGATCGGCGCCAAGGTGATGGAAAAGCTCCACAGCCTCGATCCCGTCGCTTACGTCCGCTATGCCTCCGTGTACCGTCAATTCCAGGAAATCGGGGATTTCATCGACGAGATCCAATCGTTTGAAAAACGCGCCGGGAGGACTTCCGCCCAGCCGGAATTGTTCAAGGCATGATCGCCCTGAGAGACAACCTGCCGCTGGTTCGTTTTCATGATGGAAGCGTCATGAATTTCGAGCGGAGCTGGCTCTCGACCGCCCTGGTCCGGGCGGCGGAGACGGCCGGCTACAAAAAGTGGTGGCTGGCGGACCACGTCACCGAAAGCATCACCAGTTACCTCGAGCAGGACTTCAACGACAACGTGGTCACGATCTGCCGGATCGAGCGCGCCGTCCAATCGGTGTTGCAGGTGATCGGGTATTCCGATGTCGCCCGCCACTTCCGGACGATGCCGCCTCCGGTCCGGATCTCCCTGGTCGAGATTGCGCGCGATGCGGGCGAGGGATATGAGCTCCTCTTTTTCGAACTCCTCCGCGCGCGGCTTCGCGGGATCATTTTTTCGGAGACCCAGCAGGTCGAGATCTGCGATCTTCACCGGTGCGTGAAGCTCCTGCGTTCCGCAAAAAACTGGCGGAGGGATTGCTCCGGCCTGCGGGGAGAGATCGTGTCGTTCGTGCGCGGGGAACTCGATCTGAGCCACCGGGCGCAGGATCTTCACCTTCAACTCTCATGACGCTTTTCGAAAAAATCATCGCCCGCGAGATCCCTGCGGACATCGTCTTTGAAGATGACCGGTGTCTGGCGTTCCGGGATATCTCTCCCCAAGCCCCGGTTCACATCCTCCTGGTCCCGAAGCGGGTGATCCCGCGCGTGGCGGAAACCACGCCCGCAGACGCGGAACTTCTCGGGCATCTGATCGTCACCGCCGGAACGATCGCCAAATCCGAAGGCATCGCCGGTTTCCGTCTTGTCATCAACAACGGCGCCGATGGCGGGGAGACCGTGCCCCACTTGCATCTGCACCTGCTCGGCGGACGCCCGATGACCTGGCCGCCAGGGTAGAGATGTCGAGGAATTTTGAAAAAATTTCTCCGTCCCCGCCCGCAGGCAAACCTGCTCCTTATCTTCTCTGCCCCGCCTCCAATGCCATCGGTTCCCCGTGCTCCAGCGCTCTTCGGCAGACATGGAAAAAATCCGCTTTCGTCGTCACCCGGCGGATGTCGTGAAGGAATTCCGGACTGATTCCTTCTCCCAAAAAGTTCATGTGCTTTTTCATTTTTTGGACCTGGGATTTTTCCGGCGCGTCATTCGAACAGGCGGATTCGTAGAGGGCTTCGACATAGGCGAGAACCTCGCGGCCCGTCGGATACGCGACGGCTTTCCCCTCGAAATCATCGCGAATTTGTTGGAAAATCCACGGGTTGCGGATGGCCCCGCGTCCGATCATCAACCCCTGCGCGCCTGTCGTTTCCCAGACCCGGCGAGCGTCGGCCACGGTGGCGACGTTTCCATTTGCAATGACCGGGCACGGCATCCGGGCGACCGACTGCGCGATCCGGTCGAGGTGAACGTGCGGACCGTATTTCTCGGCTACGGTTCTTCCATGTACCGTCAGCGAATCCAGTCGGTGGGAAGAGAAGATATCCAGCAACCGGTCGAACTCGGAAGGATCGGAAAACCCGATCCGGGTCTTGACCGTGAATCTTCCGCGGATGCCGGCCCTCAATGCCCCGAGGAGGTCGTGGATGCGATCCGGATCGCGGAGCAATCCACCGCCCGCGCATTTGCGGTAGACCACGGGAGCGGGACAGCCCAGGTTCAGATCCACGGCGGCCACCGGGTGAAGCTCCAACTGCCGGGCGCATTTCACCATCCACCCGACATCGTTGCCGATGATTTGCGCGATGGCGGGTTTGCCGGTCGGATTGTCGATGACCGAACGCAAAATCGAGCGTTGCAGCCGGTAGCCGCTGGTCACACGAAAATACTCGGTGAAATAGACATCCGGCCCCCCGTAGCCGGCGAGCAATTTCCAGAACGCCCAATCGGTGACGTCCTGCATGGGCGCCAGCGCGAGCAGGGGACGGTGGGCTGGGAAAAATTCTTTCATGCGCGGAGAAACCGTGCCGCCGCCTGCCCCGCCCGCGTGCCAGTGGAAAAACACCCCTGCATCAGGTAGCCTCCGGCCGGGGCTTCCCAATCCAGCATTTCGCCGGCAAGAAAAATTCCGGGGTGATTTCGGATCATCAAATCCCCATCCACCCCGCTCCAATCAACCTTGCAATCCAGCGGCGGAGCAGGGGTGCCGACTTCATTTCCCGGGGATAAACCCGCCCGCTCGAAACGGCGAAAGGCTTCACTCCGCTCCGGTGATCTCCAGGTAAAGTTTCCGCAATGCGGCCTCGGCGGCGTTCGTGGGGGCCATCGTGCCGAGTTCGGCCTGGACCGTCCCGCTCGCGAGCCACGCCCGGGTTTTTTGCAGGGCGGCATCGATTTTCTCCGTCTCGCGCTTGAGCTGGCTGCCCGATTTGATCTCCGGATGGCGGAGAATGGGTGTTGCGCCCGGCGCGGCGGCTTTTCCGACGCTTCCTCCGAGCCATGCCTGGAGCTCCGGCCCGATGTCTCCGGGGTTCTGAAATCTCTGCCAGACCTGATCATCGTGGCCGGGATCGACGGACTCGATGAATTCGGCTGCCAGGCTGAACGATGTGTTGGCGTGGACAAACGCCTTGCACTTGTCACTGTGCATTTTGAGGCGCCCCTTGGTGCCTGTGCTGTATTTTCGCGGTTCCATGGGGATGTTTGTGCTCCCGACAGGATTTGTAGTCCAATCATTTCTCCGGCCAGCGCAGAACGTCTCGATTTTCAGATTCCGGGCCGACCGGACAGGCAAGTCGGAGCCTTCCGGATTCCCTCCACGGCGCCAAGCCCCCGCCGGATCGTTGCCGAAGGCCATGAGATCGCAAACCACACCTATTCGCTTCCGGATCTCAAACGCCTGAGCCCGCAGGGCATCGTGAGGGAGATCCGGGCGGCAGAGGAGGCCATCGTGCGGGTGGCCGGCGTGAAGCCGAAATTCTTCCGCGCGACCAACGGCGAATTGAACGAGTCCTTGCGCGACCTGGTTCAGAAAGAAGGTTACGCGGTGCTGGATTCCACATTGGATTCCGGCGACTGGCGGAATCCCAGCCAGGCTAAACTCATGCGGGTGATTCTGGACGGAGCGAAGCCCGGATCGGTGATCCTGGCGCATGAAAACTTTCCGAAATCCGCCAAGCAGATGCCTGCCGTTTCCGACGCGCTGGTCAAACGCGGGTTCGTCTTCTGCACAGCCAGCGAGCTGCGCCCCCCGGCCTCCCCGCTGGTCCCGGCACCTTGAAGTTGCCCGCGGGAGGAAGCGGGATTTATTTCGTAGAGGCCAGGCCTGTGCCTCCAGTCGTGAAAATCCTGATTCCGGGGCTTGCCCTGCGGCTTGCTCCGTGTTGAAACTCTGCGGCATGAAATCCTTCCGCTTCCTCCTTGGCGCCGTTTTGCTCCCCATCCTCATTACCGGTTGTCTGGTTTCGCCTGTGTCCAGTTCAGGCGGCCTGGGGTCGGTCACGGTCGCCAACTCGAATCCGAATGCCATCGTGGCGGCGGCACAGGCGGTGTTTCCCCAGGCCGGATACCAACTCGGCGATTCCAATTATCCGTATTCGATTTCCTTCGACAAGGCATCCAGCCGGATCGCCAACGTGATGTGGGGAAGCTACGGGGATCCCCAGACGATCCGGGTCCGCGTGAACATCAACCAGATCCCCGGCACGAACAATTACCGGCTCGTCCCGAAAGTCTTTTCTGTCAGCGATGCAGGGGAGGCCGGGTTTGAAGACCAGCGTCCATTGATGGGATTGTGGTCCGGCGAGTTCGGCCCATTGCTCAAACAGGTGGCCGCGCAAGCCGGCGGCGCGGGCGGAATGTGATTTGCGGATGCGTCCGATACAGGCGCATCCCCCGGAAGAGTTTGTGTGATCCGCTCATGAGCGGGGGCTTTTTTGAATGTCCGCCGGGTTGCGTGGCACCACTCGCGCGCCGTCCCCCGGAGGACAAACATGCTGGCCAATCTCCGGAAATCAGTGGCAGATTCATGGCATGACCCGACAAGGATTTTGGAACACCGTCGCCCGACACCCGTTCGGCGTGCTTCTGTCGGCTTTGTTCTTCATGCTGATCCTGGCGCCGAGCACATCCCTGTTTGAAAAATGGATCCCGGAATTTTACGGCATGGTGGCCCTCGCGCCCCTGAGCCTTCTTGTGATCGGAGCGTCCATGCTCATCCTTTGGAAGCGGGCCAGACATCACGCCCGGCACATGTTCGCCGGAGCGGTGGTCATCGTGGTCCTCATGCTCGGCAATGTGGTCACCCACCCTGCGTTGCTCCCGATCCAGATCGTCAGCCAGACCCTCTTTCTCGGCTATGTGCTGGGGATCGTGGTGCGCTCGGTGTTCAAGGCGAAGATCATCACGGGCGACATTCTCTGCGGCGCTGTCTCGGTCTATTTGCTGGTCGGTGTCCTGGCCGGCCTGGTGTTCGTGTTGATCGAATATTTTTCCCCCGGAAGTTTCCGGGTCAGCAATTGGGGCACCGATGCCGTCACCCAGCAGGCATCCTTTATTCATGATCCCGGCATGTTGCTCTACTTCAGCTTCGTGACGCTCACGACCGTGGGTTATGGGGACGTGCTGCCCGCGAACGCGGTTGCCCGCAGCGCTTCCGTCCTCGTGGCCGTGATCGGCCAGGTGCTTCTCATGGTCCAGATCGCGCGGCTGGTCGGCATGCATGTCGCGCAGGGCACGGATTCCAAGAAATGAACGGAACTTTGCCGCGCCCTCCCATTTGCATCGTTGCCGATCTTTGATATTGACCCATCCGTGAAGCCTCTCTCCGATTGCCGTTTGTATGGAATTCTCGATCTCGGCTATGTCCCGGCCGGGGCTGCGGCGGCTGCGGCGCGGTGCATGCTGGAAGGCGGGGTCGGGATCCTGCAGCTTCGCGCGAAAACTTTTGCTCCCGAAGCCATCCGCGCCATGGCACAGGAAATTCTTCCGATCTGCCGGGCATTCGAAGTCCCCTTCCTTCTCAACGACCATCCGGATCTCGTCCGGCTGACCGGCGCGGACGGGGTGCATGTCGGGCAGGACGATCTGCCGGTGGCGCGCGTGCGGGAAATTGTCGGCCCCGATGCCATCATCGGCCTCTCCACCCACAGTCTCGAACAGGCGGCGGCCGCCTCGCAGGTGAATTATATCGGCTTCGGTCCGTTGTTTCCGACACCCACCAAGCCTGATTACCCGCCGGTCGGCCTTGGCGGAATTCGCGAGGTGCATGAACGGGTGGGGCTTCCGGTTTTTTGCATCGGAGGCATCAAACTCGAAAACCTGCCGACCGTCCTCGCCGCTGGGGCGGCGCGCGTCGTGATCGTCTCCGGGATCCTCCAGGCTGCCGACATCGCGGATTACTGCCGAAAATGCCTCGCCCTGCTCCAAAACCCGGCAGAAAAAGGAACCTCGGATGAACGATAAACAAATCGGCAAACGCGCCGGACAACCAGACCGCCCCGCGGTTGAAACCGGAGTTTTTTGCACCCGCTCAAATATCCGCGTTCCTGCCTGTTCCTCCGCGGCCTGAACTCCTCTCCCCCGACGGATATGCCCGGCTTCTTTGAAATTGTGGTTTTGTTCGCGGTCGCCTGCCTGGCGGGGGGAATGAATGCCGTCGCCGGGGGAGGCACGATTCTCACCTTCCCGACACTCCTGGCCTTCGGGATGCCGTCCATCCAGGCCAATGCGACAAGCACACTGGCTCTCCTCGTGGGGATCATCGGCAGCCTCTACGGCTATCGAAACCACCTCGCCGCCGCAAAACCGTGGTTGAAAAACTTTGCCCCGGCAAGCATCGCGGGCGGGCTTCTGGGCGCATGGCTGTTGACCTGGACCAACGAAAAGTTTTTCGACCAATTGGTTCCGTTCCTGATCCTCTTCGCGACCGTGCTTTTTCTGCTGAACGATGTCTTCCGCCGCCTGGCCGGAATCGAGGCCGTCGCCGCGGGAAAACGCCCGCATGCGGCCGGAACGACCGCCGCCGTGATCCTCCAGTTTGGCGTGTCCGTTTACGGCGGGTATTTCGGAGCCGGCATCGGGATCCTGATGCTGGCAACCATAGGACTCCTCGGCCTGCACCACATCCACGAGATGAATGCGATCAAAACCGTGCTCGCCTCGCTGATCAACATCGTCGCGGCAGCCTACTTCGTTTTTGCCGGCCTTGTCATCTGGCCGCAGGCAGTCGCCATGGCGCTCGGCGCGACGCTCGGATATTATCTCGGATCCCACATGGCTCAAAAAACCAGCCAACACCAGGTGCGGAATATTGTCGGGATCATCGGCGTTTCTCTCTCGCTCGTTTTTTTCTGGCGCGAATTCCTGGCCAGATAACCTCCCCCGCACCGGATCCCACCACGAAGCCTGTTCGCAAATCGTTGGCGCGATCGCATCAACGATTTGTAAATGGAGAATTGGAGGGGGGAAAGCCTGCATTTGCCGAATGGCAGATCAGGTGGTAGGGAAAGCCATGCGGAAACCTGCCTATGGAAGCCTTCTGAAACGACTTCTCGCCCTCACTGCTTTGGTGCTGGCCCTGGCGGCATCCCAGGCGCAGGTGTTCGACGGCCAGCCATTGGTTTCCGCCAGGCTTCTCCCCTCGAAAACAGCGATCATTCCCGGGCAGCCCTTCGAAGTCGGGCTTCTGCTCGAGATGGCTCCCGGCTGGCATACCTATTGGGAATACAGCGGCGATGCGGGACTTCCGACAAAGATTGCCTGGACGCTGCCGGAGGGATTTCAGAGCGGGCCGATCCAATGGCCCGCGCCGCACTTGATGATCGAGCCGGGCGAGATCTGGACATACGGATACGGCGGAAAGGTTCTGCTCATCACGACGATCGTTCCGCCCACAGACCTGCCGGCCGGAAAGGCGATGACCCTGCACGCCAAAGCCGCCTGGCTGACTTGCAAGGACATCTGCATTCCCGGGTCCGCGGAACTGGAGTTGACGCTCCCCGTCGCATCGACCTCCTCCGAAGCCAATGGGGAACTCTTTCAGGAATTCCGATCCCGGATCCCATCCGCCGAGCCCCCGCCATTCATCCTCGATTGGACGAGCGCCGCCGGCGCATGGGATCTCAGGATTCCGAACCTTCCCGCGGGCGCGAAGGCCGATCTTTTCCCCCTGCCGCCCGAAGATCAATCCGTCGGACACCCGGGCGCCAGCGGCCCGGGGCAATTCCGCATCGAAATGAATGGTCCGTTTCGCGGGGTGCTGACTGTCGGAGAGGGGGCGGAAACGAAATCCTGGATTGTCGAGAGCGCCGCTCCCCGGGTTGCCGAAAAACAAGGTCTTTGGCTGGCTTTGTTCTATGGGTTCCTCGGGGGGTTGATCCTGAATCTCATGCCGTGCGTGCTGCCGGTCATTTCCCTGAAAATCTTCGGCTTTCTCAAACAGGCTGGCGAATCCCCGCGAAAAGTTTTTGCGCACGGTCTGGCATTTGTCGGGGGGATCTTCACGTGGTTTCTGGGGCTGGGCATCATGGTCGTGGCCCTCAAATCCGGGGGCCGTGAAGTCACGTGGGCATTCCAATTCCAAAACCCCTGGTTCAATGTCGCGATCGGATCCGTGATTTTTGTTTTTGCGCTGAACCTTTTCGGGGTTTTTGAACTCGTCCTGCCCGGCCGGGCAAGCACGGCCCTGGAATCCGCCTCGTCATCCAGCGGGCTGGCCGGGTCGTTTTTCCAAGGCGCCTTTGCCACCCTGCTGGCCACCCCCTGCACGGCCCCCTTTCTCGGCACCGCCCTGGGCTTCGCGTTCAGCCAGTCGGCGGCCGTGATCCTGGCCATGTTCGCCGCCGTGGCGGCCGGCATGGGATTCCCTTACCTGCTGCTTACCGCGCGACCGGGATGGATGAAATTCCTTCCGCGTCCGGGCGCCTGGATGGAACGTCTGAAGCAACTCATGGGGTTCCCCCTCATGGCAACGCTGGTTTGGATTTTGAGCATCGTCGGCGGGCAGCGCGGCCTGGACGGCGTCTTTTGGTTTTTGTGTTTTCTGCTCTGTCTCGCGATTTCCTGCTGGCTCTACGGGAGCTTTTGCGGTCCGTTTTCCAAGACCCGTTCCCGGGCGATTGCGATTTTCCTCGCCGTGTTCTTTGCCGGTGGCGGCGGATGGTATTTCCTCGGGGAAAAATTCGCCCATGTGGGCCGCCACGAGTCCGGCGGCATCGAATGGGTCCCTTTTTCCGCGCGGGAGCTGTCCGCGCTGCGGGCTTCCGGAAAATCCGTCTTCGTGGATTTCACCGCCGACTGGTGCATCACCTGCAAGTTCAACGAACGGACGGCCATCGACACCCCGGCTGTCCGGCAGCTTCTTCGCGACAAGAAAGTCATCCCGGTGAAGGCCGATTGGACGAAGGCCAATCCCGAAATCACCGCCGCCCTGAAAAATTTCGGACGTGTGGGGGTTCCCTTCTATGTGGTCTACCCGGCTGGCAGAGCCGGGGATCCGATCGTTTTGCCCGAGCTTCTGACCGAATCGATCCTCCTCGAAGCGCTCAAGAAACTTCCCTGAGCAAAATCGCTTCCGCCCCTTGCGCGTCGGCCAAAGCCGCTTATGTTCCCGTCACCATGAAAAAAGCCCTCGCCCTCCTCATCGTCCTCGCCACCGTTGCCCATGCGGAAGTCGGCAAGCCCGCGCCGGACTTCACCCTGAAAAGCTCCTCCGGAAAGGAGGTCTCGCTCTCGGATTTCAAAGGCAAGGTCGTCGTGCTGGAATGGACGAACAGCGGGTGCCCGTTCGTCCAAAAGCACTACGGCTCCGGAAACATGCAGAAGCTCCAGAAAGACGCGGCCGCCAAAGGGGTTGTCTGGCTCTCGATTTGTTCCTCGGCTCCCGGCAAACAGGGGAATCTGTCCGCGGAAGAAGCCGGAAAAACCATTGCCGCAAATGGCACCGCCGCCACGGCCTACCTCCTCGATGAGGACGGCAAAGTCGGCCGGCTCTACGATGCCAAACGCACCCCGGAAATGTATGTCGTCAACAAAGACGGCACCCTTGTTTATCATGGCGCCATCGACGACAAGAAAACTCCCGACCCCGCCGACATCCCGGGCGCCAGGAATTATGTCGCCGCCGCCCTCGATGAAGTTCTCACAGGCAAACCCGTGAGCGCTCCGACAACCGAAGCCTACGGCTGCTCGGTCAAATACGGCCGGTAGTTTTGTCGCGCGTGGTGCGCGTGCCATTGAACCCGAAAGCCGCTTGCCTCTGCGCTCCCTGCGCCTCTGCGTGAGGGATCGCCGTTTTCGGGATTAACCGAGCGGGTTCCACACCCTGCGGAAGCCGAGGGCGCGAAAGTCCCTGCTGTTTGTCGTGGCAAACTCCTCCACGCCGAAGTGCCGCAGGGTCAGACCCAGGCGCACGTCGATAATCCGCCGGAAGGCGAAATCTTTCCGCCGGGTCCATTTCCATACCCCGGCCATGACCGGCGCGGATTCCACGACCCGCCAGTTCCGGTTCTGGCGGAGCCGCTCGCAGTAGGCCCCCGCTCCGGATGGCGTCATGGGGTTCTTGAAGATCTTCGCGTTGCACAGCTTCAGAAACACCTCGACCAGCATCAACTCGCAAATCACCACGTCTTTTCTCCCCGCCACCTGCTGGAGAAAGTCCCTGGCCTCCGCAAAATGACCGGAGTCCCCGTTGGCCGAGTGGACGACGATGTTTGTGTCAAAGCTGATCATGCTTCATCCCTCGCCGCCAGGTCCCACTCCTCTTCGGGAAGAAGAGGCCGCCCCATCCGCCGGGCCTCGGGAAGGCTCCACTCGCCGGGGGCCGTGCGCCCGGCGGGGTATCCTTTGATGGCTTCTTCCAAGCCCCGTCGCACGACCTCCGCAAAGCTCATCTCGTATTCATCCGCGATCCGCTTGGCCTCCCGATACAGGTGGTCTGGAAATTGGACTTGCGTTTTTACCATGATGGCAAATTATCAACTTGGATGGAGTTTGTCCAACTTTGAGCGCTGCGAGGCGGTAACTTCAGATTTTCCGATCATACGCATCGCGCGAACCGATCCAATACCAGAGAATGCCATCGGGATGATCCTCGCCGAGCGCGCGGTAGTGGAGCCCCACCCGGGCCGACCAAACGCTTCCCACTTTCTTGAGACGGATGGACGAATGCCGGGGGTCGGCTTTGAGAATTTGAAAACATTTGTCGGCGAGATCCCTCGCCGGTTCCGGCAACCGGCTGTGATGATGCCAAAACTCGGATGAGGCAAAGTGGTTCAAAGCGGCGTGCAGCGACCGGCTTTGTAGTTCGCGCGGGCGCGCTCCCCGGCGGCGTCAAACCTCCCCGCTCGGATGTCGGTCTCGATCTGAAGATCCCATTCGTCGGCAACATATTCTTGGAACCAGCGGGAAAAGTGATCCAGCTCTTCCTTGGACAGGCGGGCCACCGCATTTTCAACTTCTTGGACACTCATGGTTTTTATCGGTTTGGCTGTGCGGAGCCGCCCAAACGACGCGCTCCAGAGCACCAGCCGGTTTCATGGACAGAAACTACCATGCCACTCCGCCAAAGTCGAGATTCCTGGCGCGCAGAGAGTGCCCTCACTTGGAACGGCCTCGAATCTGAGAGGCCGCACACGAATCAAACGGTCTCGGGATACGACGCGTTTTTGTTCGTCTTGTATGCCAGTTGCTCAAAAATCGGAGACATGAATAATGTTATCTGGGTATGCACTTTATTCCCCTTGGCGCAGATTTTGCCCCACCGAATGAGCCTGCGACGACCGGACGCCACAAGATGTTGCGGTCGGGGGAATAAAGTGCATACCCAGGTAATGTTATTGTCTTGGATGCGGACCATAAAGAGCAGGGTGAAATACGCGGCGAGCTGTGTCAGTAAAGAAACATATCGAAATTATTCTGTTCCCGGGGTGACCGCCGGGAACGTCTCCCGAGACGGGACGCTTCGCTCAGGATCGGGTTTCAACAGTCTCCGGAATCCGGATTCGCCCGGTTAATAAATTCTGGAGCAGCGATTTTTTCAAGGCTTCCAGGGCGGCGAGCTTGGTTTGGGTTGCGGTCACGCTTTGTTCACTTGTTTGCAATGCAGCGAGAATCTCCTCCTGTTCCCGCTTCTCGGGCACCTGAATGAGAAGGTTGCGAAGGTTTCTTCGGTTGATCGTGTTCAGGCCGCTGCTCGTATTACAGATTGAATTCCAATGGCGCTGAACCCTGGTTGAATTCAGCACATAAAGGAGAAACTCGGGAAGATTCATTGGCGTATATCGTCGGTCATCCGACCAACTGGAAATTTAGTTAGAGAAGATGCAGGGGATCCACGTCCACCGCCACAAAAACATCCTCGGGCATCGGGAGGGCGCCGAGGGTTGTCCGCACGAGCCGGGCGAGCTGGACGGAGGACGGGCCGCGCAGGGAGACCTGGAACCGGTAATAGGTTTTCGCTTTTTCCAGCGGCGCGGGGACCCCGTCGCCGACCGTCACACCGGCCGGGGCGGCCGCTTTCAGCTTTCGGGAAAGTGTCTCGGCGGAGAACTGCGCGCGCTCCAGCATCGTCCCCCGCAGCGTGATCATCACCATGCGCCCGAACGGCGGGTAGCCGAACTGGCGGCGGAATTCCATCTCCTGGTCCATGAACCCCTCGTAATCATGGTGCCGCGCAAATTGGATCGAGGGGCTGAATGGCGTGAAAGTCTGCACCAACACCTCGCCTTCCATCTCCCCGCGGCCGGCCCGGCCGGCAACTTGCGTGAGAAGCTGGAACGTGCGCTCGCCGGCACGGAAGTCCGGCATATGGAGGCCGAGGTCCGCATTGACGATCCCGACCAGTGTGACATTCGGAAAATGCAGGCCTTTTGCGATCATCTGCGTTCCCACGAGAATATCGATCCTGCCTTCCTTGAATGCCCCGAGCGTCTCGCGATACGCGTCTTTCCTCGTCATCGAATCCGCATCCATCCTCGCAATCCGGGCCTTCGGAAAAATCCTGCGGACCGCCTCCTCGACTTTCTGGGTGCCGACCCCGGAATGCCGGATTCCCGGATCCTTGCATTTCGGGCAGACCTTCGGCGCGCGCGACGAATGCCCGCAGATGTGGCAGACGAGCCGCTCGGCGGCCCGGTGGAATGTGAGCGAGACGCTGCAATCCGGGCACTGGCAAACATGCCCGCAGGCCTCGCACAGCATCGAGGTGGAAAATCCGCGCCGGTTCAGGAACAGGATCGTCTGTTCGCCTTTTGCCATCCGTCCCTCGATGGCTTCCTTGAGCGGAAGCGAGAGGATGCCGCCCTCGGGCGAACGGCGGGCCGCCTGCCGGAGATCGACGACGCGGACCACCGGCATGCGCTTGTCATCGACCCGGTTGTTCAGGCGGACCAGGCGGTATTTGCCGGCCAGGGCATTGTGCCAGCTCTCGAGACTGGGGGTGGCGCTGCCGAGAAGCACGGCCGCCTTCTCGCGGTGGCCCCGCAGGACGGCCATGTCGCGCGCATGGTAGCGCGGCGCCTCGTCCTGCTTGTAGGAATTCTCATGCTCCTCATCCACGATGATGGTCCCGAGATTTTCCAGCGGGGCGAAAATCGAACTCCTCGCGCCGATGACGATCCGTGCGGCTCCGCTGTGGATCTTGTGCCACTCGTCGTGGCGTTCGCCATCGGAGAGGTGGCTGTGCAGGACGGCGATCCTCTCCTGCATGTCCGCGAAACGGGACTTGAAGCGTTCGACCGTCTGCGGCGTCAACGCGATTTCCGGCACGAGAACCAGCGCGGTGCGTCCGTTTTCCACCGCCTGGCGGATGGCGCGCAGATAGATTTCGGTCTTCCCCGAACCCGTCACGCCGAAGAGCAGGATCGGCTTGGCGGACGGATCGGCCATCGCCTCCTCCACCGCCTGGAGAGCGGCCTCCTGCTCGGCATTCAAGGCCAGGTTCGCCGAGGAAACGAATTTTTCCGCGTAGGGATCGCGGGCGACGACCGCCGATTCGATGGCCACCAGGCCGCGCTTTTCCAGCAGGCGGAAAACCCCCTCCGCAACTCCGGCCTGCACAGCCGCCTCGGAAACGAGGACCGACTCCCCCGCCTCGATCACCGCACGCAGGGCATCCGCCTGCCGGGGAGCGCGCTTTTCGAGTGCCGCCAGTTCCTCCCCTGCGATCTCCCTTGCCACGCGGACCGTATTCCTCCGCTTTTCCGAAACCCGCCCGTCCCGCACCGCCACAGGAAGGACGCTGCAGATGGCGGTCTCCATCGGACAGCAGTAATAGTCGGCCATCCATCGCGCCAGATCCAGGAGGGCGGGGCGGATCATCGGCTTTTCGTCAAGCAACTCCGCGAGATCCCTCAACCCGCGAACGGAGGAAGATTCCGGCACCTCGACAACCGTGGCCGTCAGCATCCGCGTCCGCACAGGAACCTTCACGCGCGATCCCACAGCCACCGCATCGCCGAAACATTCCGGCACACGGTAGTCCAAAAGCCGCCCGGCGGCCTGATCCGGAAGAACTCGCACAAGCATCCCCGCGAGTATCCCTGTCCGCCGGGGCTTCGACAAGCAGGCAGAGAGCCGGCACTCGGATTCGAACCGAGGACCGACGGTTTACAAAACCGTTGCTCTACCACTGAGCTATGCCGGCGGCTTCACTCTGACTTTGCGAAGTTTATGGCAGGTGGCAAGCAGTTTCGCTCCAGCTCCAAAACAACCGTGCCGACCGTAGCCCGGATCTGGCTGGCAGAGATGGACAAGAGGTTGGCAAAAAACACGGTGGAACTTCCAACCGGGATTCAGCGGGGCAAGACACGCGCTATTGGTTGGGGCTCAAGGTCATGAAAAGCGGCCCGAGATGGCGGTCGTAGAGGTTGTTTGTCACGCAGTTTGCTATCGTATCATGCGCCGCATCGATGGCGTCCAGGTAAGCCGGCCCCATCTCGGCGGCGACTTTGAAGCTGATATGGACGAGCTGGCGGAGCGAGGAATTGAACCGGGGGTCGGACGGCTCATGGGTGAGAGCCGCCGCCAGAGCTTCGCCATTCCAGCCTGAGACAGTGGCCGGAACGGGAAGTTCGTCGCGCCTGATGTCGATAACCGTGGCGTAGGGCTGGCTGAGTTCGTCAATCCGGTCGAACGCTTTCGCATAGATTTCCTTCGCAATTTCCAACCCGTTTCCTCCCGCCAGGGCGAGGCCGATGACTTCCTCAAGCCAGTTGGTCCCCGCCGTTTTGAGGTGCAATCCGGCGCCATGCTTTTCCAAAAGCTCGCGGACCGGGCCGTAGAGCGAAAATTTGTCGCTTCCCGAATGGATGCTGACCTTGAGGTTCTGGGGCAGGCCAAATTCCGCCACGGCGGCGCGGATTGCCAGGAGGTCGCGCTCGAACTCGCGGGCGAACTGCCGCACATCGCCGACATAATCCACGCCTTTGTTGAACCGTCCGGTAAACTTTGGCGCGATGGTCTGCACCCGCACGCCTTCTCCCGCCAGCGCGCCGAGGATCAGGAACAGGTCGAGCGGAGACTGCGGGGTCTCCGCCTCGTCGGTCGAGACCTCCGCGATGAAGTGGTCTTTCCCCCGCGCCGATTCGATGTGGCGGTAGATTTGGCCCGCCTCACGGATTGCCAGAGCGTAAGCGCCGAGGAAATTCTCCACGGTGGCCGTGTCGAGGGGCCGGTCCAATCCGAGACCCGGAAATGTTTTCCCGATGAGCGGTTGAAGGGAATCGCGGATTCCCGAAATATCGCCGGGACCCGCTTCCTGCCCGATAAAATCCGCCACGTCGATCGTGTAAAAATCGCAGTGCGGGAGAAAACGGTCCACGGTTTTGAGTCCGATATGATCGGCATCGAGATGATAGGGCGCGCTCCATCCGGCGGCCTTCACCGCCGCTTCGGCCGCGCTTCTGGTATCGGCGGGCGTGCTGCCGATCAGCGTGTGTTCCCGGTTGGATTTGTTCCAAACCGGAATGACTTCGACGCCGGCCGCGGCCGCTTTTTGGAGTGCGGCCAGTTGTGCGACGCCTTCGCGCCCGAACCGGTCTCCAATCCCTATGGAATACTTTTCGATGAGCAGTGGGGTTTTCATGGGTTTTTTGTGAATCCGAAAATGTGAGGAAGAACCATTCTTATTTTTGTTTTCATGAGGATCGATGTGGCGGCGCGCACGAGGCGCGGAAAATGACGGTCCCTTTGACGGGAATCGGCCGGTTTTTTCCAGAGTGTCCGGTCAGCGCATGGAATGCGGCGGCCGCCAATTTCCGCATCGGTTGCTGGAGGGTGGTCAGGGGCGGGATCGACTGTGCCGAGGCCGGAATGCCGTCGATGCCCGCGACGGACACATCCTGCGGTACCCGGAGTCCCGCCTCGTGAAAAAACCGGAGCAGTGGCAGGGCGATCGAATCCTCGGCGGCGATCACCGCTGTCGGCCGACGGCGAAGCGCCAGAAAGTTGCGGGCCGCGGCCGAGGCAATTTCCCCGCCATCGCCCGGATGGGTGAAGAACCATTTCTCCCGCACAGGAAGTCCCTGCAGGCGAAGCCTCCGCCGCAGGCCATCGCCCCGGCGTTGGTTCGTGCTGCGGGAAGATCCCACAAAACCAATCTCCGTGTGCCCAAGCCCGGCCAGCCGCGCGACCAATTCCGCAAGTCCCGCGGCCTCGTCCATCCGGACCTGTCGCACCCCGGCACGGGTCGTCCCGGTTCCAATCTGCACAAACGGCATCCCCCCCGCAACCTGCGATGAAACCCCGTCAGGCTCAAAATCGCTCCCGGCAAGGATCACGCCATCCACCTTGTGTTTCCGAAGTGCCGCGAGATCCCCCGGACCGCCACCCGTGAGCAGCAGGGAATGTCCGCTCTCCCGCGCAAGCTCCTGGAGCGTGCCGATCAAATGGCCGAAAAACGGATCGTCAAAATTCTTCACCACCACTCCGATCGTCTTTGTGGGGGCGCCCAGGAGGGCCAGCGCCGTCGCATCCGGCTGGTAGTTCCACTCCGCCGCCGCGCTCCGGATCCTCTCGACTGTCTCCCGTGAGGCCCCGATCTCCGCCGCCCTCCCGGAAAGCGCGCGCGATACCAGCGCCTGGGAAACCCCGAGGCGCGCCGCCATCTGCTTCTGGGTCGGAGGAGGAGCGGCGCGCATGCGCCGAACCTTTCCGGAACGCGGACGCCGTGTCAATCTCATTCGTATGAGTGTCCTTGCAAAAAAGAGCGCATTTTTCCTGGCGGAGGTTGGGAAAAATGCCCGGGCAGCCCGCATGGACGATTCTTCCGGGAAACCAACCGTCTCACGAATGAAACATTCGATCCGGTGTCCCGGCAGCCCGCTACAAATCTTGCGCCGTCGCCATATCGCCGCCCCCTGCGCGGACATGGTCGAAAAATGTCGGCCTTGCCATTTTCAGGCAATATTCATATTCCGTCGGCACATGCATGTTTCCCCACCCATGGCGCATCCCGATCCCGCCGGACCTCGTGTCGCGCGACAAGCCACGCGTGTCACATTTTTTATGAGCCAACCCATCCCGTCCAAGTTCCTTGCCGCGCTGCCCCCCCTGCTCTTTTTGTCGGTTTTCCTGCTCACCGGCTGCGTCAATCCGATCGACCCGCTCGGGCCGATCGGCAAAGGCCCGGCCCCGCGTCCGGCGAAGTCGAAGCCGCAGCCCGGGGACAAATTCGCATGGGGAATATCGACGGCCAGCTACCAATACGAAGATCCCGCCGTGAAGCCCGGGCAGAAAGACGATTTCTCGACCGACTGGGATATCCTCGTTTCGCAACGCAAAGCCCCGGAGAAAGGGAACGCGCTTTACACCTGGACGAAATTTGGAAAAGACCTCGATGCGCTCAAAAAAATCGGGGTGACCCATTACCGCTTCAGCATCGAGTGGGCGAGGGTGGAACCGAGGCCCGGCGTCTACGACGAGGAAGCGGTCCGCCGCTATGTCGGCATGGCCCGCCGGCTGAAAGAAGCGGGCATCGAGCCGGTCATCTGCCTGTGGCACTTCACGTTCCCGGCGTGGCTTTACGACAAAAAGAATCCCGGCCAATCGAACTGGCTGCACCCGATCGCGCGGAAGAGATGGAATGCCTACGTGAACAAGATCGTCCGGGCCACCGCCCCCCACACGAACTACTACGCCCCCCAAAACGAGCCCAACGGCCAGATCACGACCGCCTATATCGTCGGCCAGTGGCCGCCGTGCATGAGCCTGGCCTTCGGGCATTATTGGAAGGCGATCGATGCGAGCACCGCGATGTTCCGCGATGCCGCGGCCCGGATCAAAAAAATCAAACCGGCAGCGAACGTTGTGAGCGTCGAGGCCCTGCCCTGGTGGCAACGCGCCCCGCTCGATCCCGGCGGCTTGATTTACAACACGATGATCCACGGAAATGTGGACCACCTCGACCGGGTTTACGACGTCTGCGACATCATCGGATTCAACTACTACTATTCCCAGGCACCCGGACCGATTTCCCTCCTTTCCGAGAATGCCCGGCGCGGGCACAACTTCTCCATGATGGGGTGGCGCATCAATCCCGACGGGCTCTACAACGAGATCCGGCGGGTGGGTGACCGGTATGGGAAGCCGATGATGATCACGGAAAATGGCATCGCCACCCCGGATGACGCCAAGCGTGTCTGGTATATGCGCAACCATATTGCCGCCATCGGGCGGGCCATCCGCGACGGGTATGACATGCGCGGCTACTTCACCTGGTCGCTGGCCGACAACTATGAATGGCACTTCGGATACAAGGCGTTCTTCGGGCTCTCCACGATGGATCCCAAAACTTATGACCGGGTCTTCAAACCCTCCGCCGGAAAATATTCCGAAATCATCAAAGCCTGTCCGACGGTGAAATCGGTGACCGCGATCCAGCCGAAGAAAAACTTCAAGTAGGGCTTCCCACTTGGAACGAAATGTGCTTCAACCCCCTTTATGGATACCCCACAACCTGTTCCCGCGCCCGAGCCGATCCCTCCCCAACCTCCCCAACCCGGCATGAACGAACGCCAGTGGATCGTTGCCACCCACCTCAGCGCCCTCATCGGCCTGCTCGTTCCTTTTGGAAACATCATCGCCCCGCTCATCATCTGGCTGATCAAAAAGCAGGAATACCCGGGCCTGGATACCGTCGGGCGTTCCGTTCTCAATTTCCAGATCTCTTGGATGATCTACGCCTTTGTCGCGGGCCTGACGATCTGGGTGTGCATTGGGGCCATTTTGTTGCCCGCCGTCGTGATCGCCTGGCTTGTCTTTTTGATCATCGGGGCCGTGAAAGCCAGCAATGGCGAGACCTACAAGTTTCCTCTGACGATCAAAATGCTGTGATCCGCGGACGAGGATCAGGGTCCGGTGTTCAGGAAGACATGGGATTGTCGTTCTTCCGCTGAACACCGAAAACTGAATCACTGAAAACTGGAATTTCCCCCGACCATCACCCAATCGACGGCGCCGGGATGAGCCAGGATGGCTTCATGGAGATTTTCCATCCGGCCGGGGTAAGGGATGGCGATCAAATCGGCCTCGGCGTCCGGGGTAATTTCCCCGAGCCGCCCGCCCATGCCGATCGCTTCCGCGGGGTTGAGGGTGACCATTTCGAGGAGTTTCTCCGGCGCGACCTCCGGATGTTCGCGGGCCGCGCACCGCATTTCCGCGAACATGTCGAGCGAGCGGTTGCTGGCCAGGCTGTCGGTCCCCAGGCAGACGTTGAAGCCTTCGCGCAGAAAGCGCCCGAGCGGAAATGGCGCGCGGGCGAAATATTCGTGGCAGCACGGGCAGTGGATGATCGAAAAGTTTTTCCCGCGCAGAAGCGCCCAATCTTCCTCCTCCAGAAAGTTCATGTGCGTGAGCAACGCCCCGTGGGGCAGGACATTTTCCGCCAGGAGCAGGGCCACGGGCGTTTGGCGGCCGGTATCGGACATTTTCCGTCCCAAGCTCTTGAGAAAATCATGCAGGGGTCCCCGGGCATTCTGGAACATCTCAAATTCCTCGTCCGACTCCGCCAAATGAGTCATGAACGGCATGCCGTATTTTTCGCAGCAAAAGCGCGCCAGGCGGTAAAGATCCGGCGAGGTGGTGTAGGGCGCATGCGGTGAGAGTCCGAACCCCCCGGGCCAATCCGCGCGGTTTTCAAAAAAGCTGAGGGCTCCGGCCACGACCTCTTCCGTGTGGAGGCGGTTGCGCACATCCATCATTTCGTAAAACCACCAGGTGCGGATCGGCGGGGGG
>Ga0172380_10001021_pt1 | contig 49954 bp, 65 predicted proteins | sample Leawe162metaG_FD_119747 | JGI IMG/M metagenome (GOLD analysis project Ga0172380, IMG submission 119747) | Leachate microbial communities from a municipal landfill in Southern Ontario, Canada - Leachate well 162 metaG | ecosystem: Engineered > Solid waste > Landfill > Unclassified | place... | reverse complement strand
GATGCGAAAATCAGCACAGCAAACTCCCGCGTTGTTTTCACCTTCACGGACCAGCTTGCGCTCGGTGAAACGATCTCCTCCGGGACCACTACAGCAGCTGTGTATTCTGGAACAGACAGCTCGCCCTCGAGCCTTATCTCGGGCAGTGGGACCGTTTCCGGGGGGCAAGTCACGCAAACGCTGACTGGTGGAACAGTTGGCGTGACTTATCTGATTACTTGTACTGCAGCGACCAGTTTATCTAGAACAATCAAACAAGATGGATATCTCACTGTGAAAGCTGGCGGCACATGAGCGTGAAACTCACAGCTGATCTGATTGAATCCTTCGGCGGGACCTTCATCTCGCCGAAATTCGATCAGCTGTGTCCTACGCCGCCGTTTCACCGTGAGGCCTGGGCGCTTTATGCATCGGACACGCCGGCAGTACTGGTTGTCGCTCCTCGAGATCATGCGAAGTCATCGGCCTTGTCGATGGTTTATATTCTGGCCGAGGTTCTTTTCCGTAACAGCGACTATGTGATTCTCGTAGGCTCGACGGAAGACGGCGCAGCTGAGCAACTCGGCAATATCGCCGAAGAACTGGCGGAAAACGAGGACCTGATTCGGGAATTTGGGATTAAAAAGTTCCTCCGGACCGCCACTACCGACATTATCGTGGAGATGAACGACGGGTATAAGTTCCGCATTCTTGCTCGTGGCGCAGAACAACGCATCCGTGGCCGGCTTTGGAAGGGAAAGCGCCCGAATCTTCTCGTCTGCGACGATATGGAAGATGACGAGCAGGTTCAGAACAAGGAACGTCGGGTTAAGTTCCGTATCTGGTTCTTCCGCGCGGCGAAGCAGGCGCTGAGCAAGTCTGGGCGAATCAGAGTCCACGGGACAATCCTGCATGAGGACTCACTGCTGGCCCGGCTACGTAAGAATCGCACGTGGAAGAATCTTTTCTACTCCGCGCACAAGAGTTTCGATGATTTCTCTTGTCTGCTGTGGCCAGAGCGTTGGACTGAGGCCCATTTGCGTGCTCGCCGTCAGGAATTCATCGAAGATGGCGATGCCGCCGGTTACTCGCAGGAGTTCTTGAATGATCCCCGCGACAGTATGGCAGCGTTCCTGCGCAAAGATGATTTCATCGCGATGAAGGAAGAAGACTTTGAGCGGGATAAAACGATCAACATGGGCTGGGATTTCGCAGTTAGCAAGGCGGATCTGGCCAATCGGACTAGTTGCACCATCGGCGGCAAGGACTCAGACAACGTATTGCACTACCTTGATTTTCGTGTAGGGCGGTGGAATCCCAGCGTCTCCCCGGCTGAACGGGACGCTGGAGAGATCGGCTGGATCGATCTGATGTTTGAGGTTGATGAACGCTGGAATCCAGGCACCCATTTCGTTGAAGGGGGCGTGATCTGGCAAGCAGTGAAGAATATTGTCTATCAGGAGATGCAGGTTCGGGACCGGTTTCTGAATCTCGAGGTACTGAACCCAATCAAGGACAAAGCTACGCGCGGATTGAGTTTAAAGAAGCGCCATCGTGCTGGCATGACGCGCTGGAATACAAAGGCGGAGGGTTACGAAGGTGCGAAGGAAGAGTTGCTGTCTTTTACTGGCAGTGCTAATGCGCGTCTCGACGACCAGTTTGATTCCGCCGTCACCCTTTCAATCGGCTTCGACTTGATGCCTCAGGTAGAGGAAGAAGACTTCTTCGACGAGGAGGAAATCGAGATGGAAAAGGGTTTCTGGAATCGTCCGAAGCACGGATCAGATGGCAGGTCCATTGTAACAGGGTACTGAGATGCTGAAACTTGCCCATCCGATTACCCTGAACGCAAAGGCGATCTCGTCGCCAAATCTTTGTAACTTGTTCGACGCAGACGATTTGAAGAAGATCGGGTATGAGTGCTGGGAAGGGTATGATCGCGACGAACAATCCCGCGCTACTTGGCTGAAGCGGAATGAAGTCGGGATGGACCTGGCGCTTCAGATTCAGAAGGACAAGTCTTTCCCTTGGGCAGGTTGCGCGAATGTAGCTTTCCCGCTGGTCACTATTGCCGCGATGCAGTTTCACGCGCGCGCGTATCCTGCGATAGTGAATGGGACAGATATTGTCAAGTGTACTGTCTTCGGGCCGGACCAAGATGGTCAGCGGCAAGCTCGCGCAGATCGCGTGTCTACACATATGAGCTGGCAGTTGCTGTATGAAGACAGTGCCTGGGAGGATCAAGAAGATAAGGCGATTCTGAATCTCAGTATCGTCGGAACGAATTTCAAGAAGAGTTACTACTCTTCCTCCCTTCGCCACAACGTGAGCGAGTTGGTCCTGGCGAAGGATCTGGTCCTGGATTACTGGACGAAGTCTGTCGAGACCTGCCCGCGAAAGACTCATCGGATTCCCCTGTTCCGTAACGAGGTTCACGAGAAAGTTATGCGCGGACTTTTCTGCGACATTCTCGAAGAGCCCTGGTATCAGAACAGCCCTTCTCCTCGCGTCACAGCTACTCAGCAAGCCCAAGACAATCGGCAAGGCATAACCGCTCCGTCGCCAGATAGCACTACCTCCCTGCTCTTTCTAGAGCAACATTGCAATCTAGACCTGGATGACGACGGTTATGCCGAGCCCTATATTATCACGTTCGAAGCGACCTCGAAGACAGTTGTTAGGATCGTGACTCGCTTTGACCGGGAGAGTGACATTGAACGAGTTGCCGGCGGACCGCGGAAGGGCCAGATCATTCGCATCCAGGCAATGGAATACTTCACCAAGAAAGACTTTATCCCTTCTCCTGACGGAGGTATCTATGGCATTGGTTTCGGCGTCTTCCTTGGTCCGCTTAACGAAGCGGTTAACTCGCTGGTCAATATGCTTCTTGACGCGGGCACAATGCAGACGACCGCTGGGGGATTTCTGGGTCGAGGCGCCAAGATTCGTGGCGGTACTTATACTGTCGCGCCCTTTGAATGGAAGCGAGTTGACTCTACAGGTGATGATCTACGTAAGTCCATCTTTCCCCTTCCTGTCAATGCGCCGTCGGATGTGCTATTTCAATTGCTGAGCCTGCTGATTAACTACACTTCGCGGGTCAGTGGAACTACAGATATTTCCGTTGGCGAGAATCCCGGCCAAAACACTCCCGCCAGTTCGATGCAGACGATGGTGGAGATGGGGCAGAAGATCTATACAGCGATATTCAAGCGGATCTGGCGTTCGAGCAAAGAAGAGTTTGCGAAGCTGTATAAGTTGAACGGACTCTTCATGCCGCTTGATGTGCCGCATGTAGGCGGGGCTACGCGTGCGGACTATCAAGGAAGCGCGGATCAAATCTCCCCGGTCGCCGATCCGAACGTGACGAGTGACTCGATGCGGTTGCAGTTGGCGCTGACGCTGAAGCAAGCGGCGGCCTCGACTCCGGGCTATAACAAGGACCTGGTCGAAACGCGATTCCTTAAGGCACTGCGTGTTGAAGGCATTCCTGCGATATTTCCAGGTACGCAAGGCCAGCCGCCGGCGAAGGATCCGAAACTGGTCATCGAAGAGACGAAGATTCAGGGCCGACTGGCTGAGCAGGACAAGGCGTTGCGACTTGAGATGCAAAAGTTCGTCATCACGCTTCAAGAAGAGCAGCGTCTCAACAACGCGAAGATCTTGGAGCTTCAAGCGAAGGCCCAGAATGAAGCAGCTAACGCGCAAACAGAAGTTGCATATGCTCAAGTGGCAATTATTAACGCCGAGATTTCAAGGGTTAAGGCTGAAAACGAACACATCAATACTCGGATCGAGCATCTCTTGTCTGCTGCAAAAATTCAGTCAGATCATCAGATCGGTATCCAAGGGCTGGCGACAGCACAGTCTGAGAAGAAGGCAGTGAAATGAGAGCAGTTACTGAGTCTGAATTTGACGAATGGAAATCACATCCTGTGACGCAGGCTGTGATGGAAGTCCTTGCCAAGAAGCGGGAGCAGCTTCGACAAAATTGGGAAGGCGGGGCGTTCACTGATTGGGAGAGCCAAGCAATGGCACTCACTAATGTGGGCAATATTGGTACTTGCAAGGGGTATGCCTATGTGCAAGACTTTGACTATGTTACATACCTAGGAGAGATTGATGACGATAATTAATACATCAGGATTGGAGCCTCGAGGGGTTGCAGTGCTGATTCGGTTGTATGAACCAGAGCGGAAGGGGGCGCAGATTATTCTTCCTGATGCAGTGCAGGGCCGGATGAGCATGGTGGATAACCGTGCTGAAGTTATTGCTGTTGGCCCGAGTGCTTGGCATGATGAGCCGAGTCCGCGCGCTGCGGTGGGCGAGAAAGTTTTAGTGACTAAATTTGCAGGTTTTATGGCAAAGGGTCCAAAGGATGGGCAAATGTACAGATTGGTTAATGACCGGGATCTGTTTTGCGCTATAACTGATGAAGGTGGGCCAGATGAAAACCTGTAGCCGCTGTCAACTTGAGTTATCCGAGGATCTGTTTTATGCTAGTAATCGCTGGACCTGTATTGGCTGCGTAAAAGCGCGTGCGAGCTTGCGCTATAAAGCCGATCCAGAGGCCCGTAAAGCTGAAATGAAGGCGTATGCTGCTACGCATCCAGAACAAATTACTGCGATAAAGCAAGCTTGGCGTGATCGGAATAATACGGCTGTTGTTGAGTACGCACGGTATCGTAGAGCTATATTTCCAGCAGCGGTGGCAGAGGCGCAAGAAAAGTACCGAAAAGCTAATATGGATGTTTACCGGGCAGCTGCGGCTAAACGGCGCGCTTCTTTGCTGAAGGCTACGCCTGCTTGGGCAAACTTCTCGGTGATTAATTTGTATTACGAGTTTGCAGAGTTGCTGACTGAAGTGACAGGCATTGAACACGAAGTAGATCATGTGGTACCTTTGCAAGGCAAAAGTGTTTCAGGACTGCACATAGAAACTAATTTATGTGTGATTACAAAGCATGATAATCGAGTAAAGTCAAACTCGTTTGAGGAGGTTGAAAATGGTTGATCAAGAAACCACTGTCGTCGAATCGGCGGCAGCGCCGGAAGTCCAGAAGCAAGCGGAGGCGATGGGCTGGATTCCGCCTACGCGTTTCAAGGGCGATCCTGAACGTTTCGTTGATGCTGATGTATACTTGAAGCGCGGGGAGGAAGTTCTCCCGATCGTCCGCGAACAGAACAAGCGCCTGCATACGGAGCTGGATTCGCTGAAGAGCGAGTCGGCGAAGACGCAAGCGGCACTGAAGGCAGCACAGACCGCCATAGAACAGATGGAAGAGCGTCATACGGTTGCTACGCAGAAGGCCGTGGATGAAGCGCGGACGCAGCTGAAAGCGCAACTCGCGGCGGCATCCGAAGCCGGCGACCATCAGGGTGTAGCTGAGTTGACGGACCAATTGACCAAGATGGTGCCAGAGGCTCCGGCGGCAAAACCCGCGGCAGCCACTGCACCAGCAGCGTTCGTACCACCCACTGAACTTGTGGAGTGGAATGCCGAGAATCCTTGGTTCGGCAAGGACAAACGGAAAACCGCCCTTGCCCTGGCGATCGCGCAGGAGTTTCGGGAAGCCGGCGAGACGGGCGAAGGTCGTGCGTTTTATGACAAGATCGCGGCGGAAGTAAATAAAGAATTCGGCGCTCCTGAACCGCGCGGCGATAAGGTCGAGGGCGGACGGAGTGGCGGGGCCGGCGAGGAGCGATCCTCTGGCGGCCGTGCCAAGGGTTACGCAGCTCTTCCCGCTGATGCGAAGAGTGCTTGTGACGCGGAAGCGCGTCGATTTGTAGGCGAAGGCAAGCGTTACAAGACGCAGGCCGACTGGCGTAGTCGTTACGCTGAGATATATTTTGGAGAATGAAGATGGCTATTGTTCCACTTAACCCAGGTTCGTCCTCCGTGGCTGCCGAGCGCAAGCGTATCCCTATGTCAGTTCCAGTACAAAAGCTGGAGGTTGCTGACATTCCGGGGTTCCATCTTCATTGGTTTAACAGTGACCCCTCTCGTCTCCAGCGGGCCCTCGATGGCGGCTACGAATTCGTGGACGAGCGGGAAGTCAAGATCAACAATGTTTCCCTCGGCGGCGATTCTGCCGTCAGTGGAAGCACAGATATGGGCTCAAGAGTAAGTGTTGTCTCCGGGCAAGAGTTAGGAAAAGATGGTCAACCGGCCAGACTGATCTTGATGAAAATCAAGCAAGAATGGTGGGAAGAGGATCAGGCAGTGATCGAGGCTAGGAATACGAAGGTACGTGATGCTCTCGTTGGTGGAATGATTGGGGCTGAGAATGATCGCCCAGGCGATACCCAACACCGCTACGTGGACAAGACACGGACTGCGATTCCAGATTTTTTCAAACTCAAACAGCGGAAACCCGCTTAACCTACGGAGATTGTTATGGCAAATACTAACAGTCCGCGCGGATTCAGTCCAGTTCAGTACCTCAATGGTTCTCCCTGGAATGGTCAGGCTCGGCTTTACTCGATTGCGGCGGCTTATGCTACCGCGCTTTACATTGGTGATCCGGTGATCAGTTCCGGAACGGCCAATGCTGATGGTGTTCCAGGCGTGATCCTGGGCGCTGCAACTGGCGCTCTGCGCGGCGTGATTGTGGGTCTAGGGACTACGGAAGGCTTGATCGCCAACCCGGGGAATCTGGATATCACATATCGTCCCGCGGCTGCGACTGCGAAAGACTGGTTCGCTATGGTAGTGGACGATCCGAATGTAATCTTTGAAATTCAAGAGAAGGCTGGCACGCAGCAACTCGCTGCTACCGAAATTGGCTTGAACACTGTGCCTGTGCTCGCGGCCGGCAACGGCTTCAGTTCTGGTTGGACCCTCGCCAGTTACACCGATGCGACTCCTGCTACCACAGCTACGCTGCAGTTGCGCTTGATGGGCCTGGTGCGCCGGCCTCAGAACGCATTTGGCGCCTACGCCAAGCACCTCGTCAAAATCAATGTCCACGAGCTCGGTACTGGTACCGGTGCCACTGGCGTATAAAGGAGAACTATCATGCCAGGTGTTATCAACACAGGTTCCCATCCGAAACTACTCTGGCCCGGCGTCTTTACGACCTGGGGTCAGATGTACGACCAGCACGCGAAAGAGTACACGGACCTCTACGAGATGAAAACCTCGGAAAAGGCGTACGAACAAGCGGTGCAGATCACTCCGTTCGGCCTGGCTCCCGTCAAGGCGCAAGGTGCTCCGGTCACGTATGATTCGGAAATGCAAGGTGCAGTCAGCACGTTTACGCACGTTGCGTATGCGCTTGGCTATATCGTGACTTTCGAAGAACTGCGGGATAATCTGTACAAGGAAGTTGCAACCCGGCGCGCTGAGGCGAATGCTTTCTCCCTGCAGCAAACGATTGAGAACGTGGCGGCTTTCCCGTACAACAACGCTTTCGCGACGACGTACTTCACGTCAGCGGACGGCGCTGCATTGTGTTCGACTGCACACGTGAACGCAAGCGGTGGTACGTTCAGCAATGCGCTGAATCCGGCGGCGGATTTGACAGAAGCGTCCCTTGAAGATATGAACATCCAGATTATGGGTGCTCAGAACGACACGGGCCTGCTGATCAATATCATGCCACGATCGCTGCACATTGCTCGCCAGGAGTTCTACAACGCAAATCGGATTCTGCAATCGGTACTGCAATCCAATACTGCCAACAATAATATCAACGTGTTGAAGGCGACGAATGCGTTCCCTGATGGCGTGAAGTTGAATCACTACTTCACCTCCCCGCATGCATGGTTTGTGCGGACGAATGCTCCGAATGGTATGACATTCTTTTGGAGAGATGAGCCGATGTTCGATCAAGACAATGACTTTGACACTAAGAACGCCAAAGCGGCTTCGTACATGCGTTTCAGCGTCGGCGTCACAGACCCTCGCGGGATTTTCGGTAGCAACGGTCCTTAAACCTTAGCTGATGTTCCCTCGTATTATTTTACCATAATGCGCGGGAACATTGTCAAGGGCTTAGGCCTAAGGTGTGCCGGCACTTCCGGTTGGCTGTAGGGTACGCAGATGCTGAGCTGGCCACTTGGTGTAGGTATCTCCCCGAAGCGTACTTAGGAGAATTTCATGACGACAGTAGCAGATGGTTTGTATCAGTTTGGTGGTATGCCAGTTGGGGTTTCGGACACCTTGTCCAAGATCTTTTCGACTCCAGTAAAGGGCCGTGCGTGGTATGTGGATGCGGCTTACGGTGGCAATGGTGACGGCAAGTCGCCGAAGTCGGCCTTCTCCACGATGGAGCGCGCTTTCAATTCGATTGCCTCTGGCGATATTATTTACTTTGTAGGAAAGATTACGGAGCAGTTGGTTACTCCGGTGAACATCTTCGACGTAACTGTCGTCGGCGCGGGCAATCGCCCGCATCACGCAGACGCAACTCCCGTCGGTGGCAATCTGGCAGCAGCGACCTGGGCAGCTCCGGCGAGTCCGGTAGCCGCGCAAGCGTTGTGTCGCGTGATCCAGCAAGGCTGGCGTTTCGTGAATATTCTATGGGCAGGTTCGGCAGGGTGCGCTTCACTTGAGTTCGTGCGTAATGCAGCGGCAGGTGATCTGGAGCGTGACGCATCGCACGGTCACGTGCTGGGTTGTCGTTTCGCCGGCGTTGCTAGTACAGATAGTGGGATCAAGTTCGGCGCAACTTCTTACACCGAGATCGTGAATAACACTCGGATTGAAGGGAATGATTTCCAAGGATGCGCGACTGCGATCAAGGCCCATGCGGTCAATCTTCAGTATCGTTCGCAGATTGTGAACAATATTTTCATCTCCAATACGAATGATATTGTTCTGGGTGCTTACTTCGATCACATCATCGGCAATGTCATGTCACTTGCGCCAACTGCGAGCATTGTGTTGAGTGGTGGTACCGGGTCGAGTCAGGTGCATGGAAATTATCTTCCTGGAACTTACGCAACAGGAACCTTGTATGCTCCTGGCACCAATGACAATTGGAATGGCAACTACGCTTCCACTGGTGTTACCGCTGCGGTTCCGTCTTAATTAACCCGAGGGGCTTCGGCTCCTTCGAAAGGACACGCTATGCAACCTATCACACAACGACTTGCGGCAGTCGGGTACACGCCTTGGGTGCCGGTTAATCGTCTGCAGACTAGCTTCAACGTAGCACTTGCAGTGGTGCTGTCGAGTGGAGCTAGTCTTACTTACTCAGTGGAATACACGCTGGATAATCCTCATGATCCGATGAATCTGACACAGGATTTCACGTTGTCACGGACTACAACTGTGCTGACCGTGCACAAAGTTGCGCATGGGTTGAGTGTAGGAGACTGGTCTAGTCTTCAGGGTAACGGCGGCGCTCCCTTAGATGGTGAGTTTCAGGTAGCTTCCGTAGTTGACGCAGATAATTTCACTGTGACAGTAGCTAACTCAGGACTGACCGCTGGGAATGGTGTTGGGTGGCTGCAGACGATGCGGGTATTCACCCACTCGACGCTGGTCGGATTGACCGCCAGCGGTTCCGGCGCATTTACTTCGCCGCCCTGGGCGACTCGGCTTCACGTGTCTGCTTATACCAGTGGCACGGCCGACTTCAACGTCATTCAAGGAAGAGGTTAATCATGGCACGCGACGGTACGGTAGGTGGAGGGATCTCGAGCGGCGGCATTGGAGGAGGTGGAGGTGCGAGTGGTGGTACGCCAGCACTGACACTTAGTACCGCCAATACAGCAGGCACTGCGAATGATTTCATTCGAACTGACGATACGATTCTGGCTTTTGATGCTACTGCGCCAAGTACGCAAGACTTTTCAGATGCGGCAGCAGCAGGTACGGCAGCGGTAGCTGCTCGCCGGGACCACAAGCACGCGATGCCGGCAAGTCCCGCGGTCCCGTCGGCGGCAAATCCTACGGGGACTGTAGCAGGTGCTGCGGTTAATGGTTCGGCTACGACTTTTATGCGTTCGGATGCTGTGCCAGCTTTGTCTGCAACTGTTAATCCTGTGGGGCTTCAAACCTGCTGGATACCCAAGGGCGCGATGGTGGCACGTACGACGAATGGTGCGGCGTCCGGTATAGTCGAAGCAGCGACGAATAAGAACATGCTGGGCACATGGGACTTCGATGCTGCTACAGCAGAGTATGTTCAATTTGCGATCCAAATGCCGAAGTCTTGGAATGAAGGGACTGTGACATTTGCCCCAGTCTGGAGACATGCTGCGACAACGACTAATTTTGGTGTTGCATGGTTCCTGCAAGGCGTGGCAATCTCAAACGATGATGCTAGCGATGTTGCTTTTGGCACAGCGCAGGGCTCGGTTGCTACCGGCGGCACCACGGATGACATTTATGTCGGCCCCACTTCCAGTGCAATCACGATAGCTGGCACACCAGCGGCCAACGATTACGTGATGTTCCAGGTCTACCGCGATGTTGCTGACGGTGGCGACACGATGGCGATTGATGCGCGTCTGCATGGCATCCAGCTTTATTACACCACTGACGCCGCTACGGACGCTTGATCATGCTTGGACTTAATCAACTTTGTGGGTTTGGGGTGGGTGATAGTGCTGCACCTCCTGGGCAGCAGGCGTACACAACAGTGCAGAGTACCACTTGGTTATGCCCTGCTGGAGTTACGAGTGTAAGCGTGGTTTGTGTGGGGGGCGGTGGTGGTGGTGATAGCAGTAATGGCAGCGGTAGCGGAGGCGGGCTAGGGTACAAGAACAATATATCCGTCACCCCTGGGTCTTCTTACAGTGTTGTTGTTGGTACAGGCCGTGGTGGGACAGCCGATGGGGATGACTCATATTTTATTGATGTGACTACTGTTAAGGGCGGAAAAGGACTCGGCAGTGGGCGTGGTAATAGCTCTTATGCTGGGGATGGCGGCGGTATCGGCCTCGGCGGTGGCTACCAAGGTGGCGGTGGCGCTGGCGGGTACTCTGGTAATGGCGGCGCTGGTGCAAGCAACAATTACACGGCGGGCCAATCTGGAACCGGTGGCGGCGGAGGTGGCGCTGGTGGTAATGGGACAGATACTGGTGGAGCTGGTGGTGGAGTCGGAATATTGGGGGAAGGATCAAATGGCGCTGGCGGCTCGGCTGGTGGTGGCGCTGGGGCTGCTGGTTCTGGAGGTTCAGGTCAAATTTATGGCGGTGGCGGAGGAATGCCAAGCGGCTCTGGTAACTCAGGAGCAGTCCGAATCATCTGGCCCGGCAACCTACGCCAATTCCCATCAACCCGGACAGCAGATGAATAAGGATCACCATGAAATATGCACTCTTAAACACATCCAACGACGTTATCCGCACTCAGGACTTTACCGACACGCCGCCGACGCTGCCCGAAGCCAAGGGTCTGCGCTGGCTTGAGTATGTCGATACGCCGCAACCTGCTTTTGATCCGATGATGCAAATGGTTGAAGATGCTCCTGTGGTTGATGGTAAGTACACAAAGGCTTGGACTGTAGTCGCACTGGATGCAGCAACCATTGCAGCAAAGCAGGCCGAAGTCAAGCAGCGCGACATTGCCAAAGCCCAGTCCGCCCTAGCCGCACTCGACCTCAAATCCATCCGTGCCATGCGCGAGCAACTTGCTGCCATGCCCAATGCGCCAAAGTTCGTGCTTGACCAGGAAGCACAAGCAGTAGCACTGCGGAGAAAGCTGAAATGAGTACTCTTAAATTTCAGCCGGCGCCGGTCGCCCAAGCTCGCACACCTGCAGAAGCGGCCGCTTATCTTCTAGCAGTATCTGACGCGACCAAAGAAAATTGGCGCTTGCCAAATATCAAAGAGTTAGAAACACGAATCAAGTATTCGCAGATCAATCCAGCAGTGGACCCCGCCGTGTATCCAGTTGTGCCGCTGGGCAAGTACATGAGCAGCACACCGGACACGAGCGGCGGATGCTGGACTATCGACACCATGGCCGGGATGACTAGCACCGCACCGGCCACCGAAAAGCTATTCGTTTGGGCGGTCTGTGGCGCGGAGCAACCGTTGCATGACTGGCGGATTGACGAAAGCACAGCGACGGACCTCGTTACCGGCCTTGTGTGGCGGCGTGAGCATGAAATGATTGATCCGACACAGCCCAACGATTGGGAAAGCCGCGTCAACCGGGTGAGTTGGGAAGCTGCACAGTACAAAGTCAGTGGCTGGCGCTTGCCGACACTGCGCGAGCTGCGCGGTATTGTTTTCGAGGGGTCAAGCAACCCCGCGATTGACACCACTGTGTTCACGCCGACCCCGTTCCAGTCGATTTTCTGGACCTCTACCCCTGCGCTGGACTATTGGCAAAACCCGGACCTTGTGTGGGGTGTGGATTTTGGCATCGGTGGCAGTTTACCCACGACGACGCACGGCAAGCAGTACGTCCGGTTGGTCAGGCCAATAGGCGATGGAACAGTGCCAGGACGGACACCAGCACCAACACCCGCACCGACGCCAGCACCAACCCCGGCACCTGTACCCACTCCAGCGCCTACGCTGCCACCTGTGCCATCCGGCACTGTGGCATTTACCACTCAGGAACTGGCAAGCATTTTGGCGCAACTTGACGCCGCGCGAACCGCTCTGATCCTGAAATTCTAATTTCATCAACCAACAATAAGGGGAAACTCCCATGGCTACACCAGAGCAACGCAAATGGCACCTTGATCGTTCAATCCCCTTTGCGCTGGTTCTAGCGATCATCGGGCAGACACTGGTAGGAACATGGTGGATTTCATCTTTTGAATCAAGGACCGTGAACAGGCTTGACAATCTGGAGACGCGGCAAAAAACGCTGGACCAGATTCCTTCAAAGTTGGCAAGGCAAGAGTCACAAATCGAAAATGTTGTGGTAATGCTCACAGATTTGAAAACAGACTTGCGAGAATTGAACAGGAAAGACAAAAAATGAGCCCTGAATTTGTCACCGGCACTATCATCGGCGCAGTCACCGACCTGTGGGTAGCGGTGCTGCTGGCATTGGGGTACGCAAATGACTGAGCTATTTTGGGACTGGCTTGCGGAATGGGTTGACCTTTGAAGGGATTGGTGATGCGATTGCATTTCGATTGGAAGTACATCCTCAAACGCTCATGGTCCGTGCGCTGGGCCGCTGTGGCAAGCGTATTGAGCGGTGCTGAGGTGATAGTGCCACTGTTTGAATCCGCGCTTCCTAGGGGCACATTTGCTGTGCTTGCCTTCGCCTGTACGTGCGGCGCGGTGTGGGCGCGGGTGCTGATTCAACCAAAGGATGGACTATGAAACTAATCGACCTTGATCCGCGCTGGTTGTTGCGTGATGGACTGCGCGCTGGTTTCATTTTCAAGTCACCCGCAAATCCTGCGTGGTATCAGTCCTGCATGTTCCAACCGACCATGTGGAAGGATCAAAGGGAGATGTTCAATGCCGCCCTGCCAGAGCATGGTGAACACGCATGGTCAAAAGTACAAGGCTGCGCGATTGACTGTGCATGGACGCCAAAACCAACCGCCGATGCAGCCAACTTTGAAACGATAAGCGTGACTCCATCACTAGATGGCAGCAAGGGCGGTCTGTGGCATGGGTTCATTACTGACGGAGAGATAAAGTGACACCCAAGCAACGCACAGCAAGCGCCAGTCTTGTCCTGGCCGCGTCTACGCTGGTCGGAATTGCCATCAAGGAAAGCTACACCGATGTGACGGTGATTCCCGTACCTGGGGATGTGCAAACCTACGGATTCGGGACCACTACGCACGCGAACGGCTCGCCGCTAAAGCCCGGGGAGCGGACTACCCCGACACGCGCCCTGGTCGATCTGTTGCGGGATGCGAGCAAGGTTGAAGCGGCTGTCAAGCGGTGCGCACCAGTTCCGATGTACCAGTATGAATTTTCGGCTTACGTAAGCTTGGCCTATAACATCGGAGAAGGTGCGTTTTGCAAATCGACTGTGGTCAAGCGCTTACTTAAATTTGACTATGCCGGAGCTTGCATGGCAATCCTGCTGTGGGATAAGGTAGGCGGGCGGAAAGTTAGAGGGTTGACCATTCGCCGCCAAGCTGAATTCAAAGAGTGTATTGGTCCCCAGCAAGAACCTAAGGTATTATCATGACAGCTCCAAACGATAACACACCTCTGTCCATCATCAGTGATGCGTACTTCGATGCAGGTTTGCTGCAAGAAGGCCAGTCGCCGAACTCAGAGCAGATCGTCTCGGGTATGCGAAAGTTGACGGATCTGGTGAACTGGATGCAAACGCAAGGGCTGAAACTGTGGTTGCTACAAGATTACCCGGTGACGCTAGTTGCTAATCAAGGAACGTATACTCTAGGCCCTGCTGCAGGCATTGTCATGCCGAAACCTACGCGCGCGATTGAGGCTTACTACGAAGATGTGAATCATATTCGACGGCCACTTAATGTGATGAGCTGGAATGACTACAATCGACTAAGCCAACTTAACCAAGCAGGGCAACTGAATTCTTACTTCGTAGACAAGCAGCAAGAAATGCTGAGTGTATTCTTCTGGCTGCTCCCGGATGCAACGGCAGCGACAGGGACTGCGCATTTACTGCTCCAGCGGCAAGTTACAAACTTCATCAACGTCACGGAGACAATGAACTTCCCTATCGAGTGGCGTATTGCACTTCGGTGGGGACTGGCCGATGAACTGGCAACTGGCCAGCCTCAGGCCATCATGGATCGTTGCCAGCAGCGTGCGCTTCAATATCGCACTGCCCTCGAAGACTGGGATGTAGAGGATGCCCCTACTCGTTTCACTCCCGATACTCGTAATTACTACGGGAATTTCAGATAATGCAAGCACCCACTGTCGCATTGCCGAAGCGCCTTCCACTCGTGATCGAGCCGGCGAACCGGAGTGAGAGTACTGACAAAGATGCGAAGCTTATCAACGGCTACGTCGAGTACAATCCGAAGACTGAGGAATGGTGGATCTACAAGCGTCCAGGGTTGCTGCAATCAGGCACGACCAAAGTCGGCACGGGCCGTGGTGTATACAACTGGCAAGGAGACATTTATGCAATCTTCGGTGCGACGCTCTACAAAAATGGGACAAGCATTGGAACGGTCAATACAGCAGGAGGCGTGTATAGATTTGACTCAACCCTTGGAGCTACACCCCGTCTTCAACTCGGGAATGGACTTGTCGCGTATAACTGGAATGGAACGACTCTCACTCAGATATCCGGGATTAACTTTCCGGGAAATACTTACACAGCCGCCGGCGTGAAGGGATGGGCGTATCTGGACGGAACTACTTACGTCATGGATACGACAGCTTATATTCACGGCAGTGACACGATTGCCGGGATGAATCGACCGGACTTGTGGACGGATACGTTGAATATCCTGGGCGCGCAGATTGAACCGGATCGTGGAATTTTCCTGGCGAAGCAACTTGTTTATGTGTTAGCGCTGAAAGAGTGGTCGACTGAAGTTTTCTACGATGCGCTGAATCCTGTAGGGGCACTTCCTTTGGCCCCGGTGCAAGGTGCGAAGATGAATTACGGCTGCATCCACGCAGACCTAGTGCAAGAAATTGATGGTGCGCTGCTCTGGCCTGCTACGAATCGGTCGTCGGCAGTTCAGGTAGTCATGGTAGACAACCTGAAATTGACAATTATCTCGACCAAGGCGATTGAACGTTTGCTTGGAGAAGCTGATTTCACTTCAGTCGCTTCATTCAATATCAAGTATGAAGGTCATCGGTTCTACGGGATCACACTAAAAAATGATAACTTGACTCTCGTCTACGACCTCGCCGAAAAGATGTGGGCGCAATGGACGGATGAAAATGGGAACTACTTCCCGATTGTTTCGACAACTTTCCTTGCGGGAACGGGGCGCGTACTTCAGCACGAAACGAATGGTAAGTTATACCTGTTTGATTCTGAATACACTTCTGATGATGGTGCTATGATTACAGTGGACTTGTATACTCCTAACTTCGACGGAGGTGTCCGCCGGCGGAAGCAGATGACGATGGAAGAATTCATCGGGGATCAAACGACAGGGAGTGTCTTGCAAGTTCGTGTGAACGATAAGGACTATGCCGCCGACCAGTGGACTGGATATCGCAAGGTTGACATGAGTGTTCCGCGGCCGCTGCTGACTAACTGCGGCACCTTCGTTCGCCGGGCTACGCATATTCGTCATCAGTGCAATACTCGGATGCGCTTGCAGGGCGTCGAGATGCAACTGGACATTGGTACGCTATGAGTGGCTTGCTACAACCACCGCCGACCTGGGCATTGCCGATCATCAAAGATACACGGCTAGACGAGCCTGTCTTTAACCCAGTGTGGTTGAACTGGTTCTTGGAGCTAGTGAAGACGTTGCAAGAGACTAAAGATACGGGCAATCTTCCTGTGATCGTTAGTGAAGTTGCCACGACTGGATTCTCGTTTACTTTCGTTGATACGACAGATCTGCTGATTATCAATGGTACTGCTACGATGGCAACAGGTAGCATAACCCTTCCGCCGAATCCAGTAAATCGTAAGGTGATTACAGTCGCATCAAATCAAATAATTAAAGCGTTGACAGTTTTACCTAACACAGGTCAGACTCTCAACAACGCGCCTACGTGTTTAAATCTGGGGCTGAACACTCCAGGAGCAATCAGTGGTTTCGGTTTCTCTTTCGTGTATCGCGCTGCGGATACTACGTGGTACAGAATATATTAAGGAATAGTTATGGCTGATTTCAATACGCAAGGACTGAACAAGCAATGGAGTTCTGCTCCGGTATGGAATAGTGATTCGACTGATGCGTTCGCTGGAATTCAGAGTGGCTGGTCGCAATCGCTCGGCGGCGGAAATACGCAGCAGTATGGGATGAATGGAGAGAACCTGGGGATCACGGGGGATAAGAGTACCTGGGATCACTTGAAGCCACTGTTGGCGATTGCAGGGATGGCGGTTGGCGGAGGGATGTTGGCCGGCGGAGCAGGTGAAGGTTCCGCACTCAGTCAAGGATTTCTGGATGGCGGCGGTAGTGGGATGGTAGCAGAAGGAAATGCAGGCGGCGGAATGTGGGGAGCTGGGACTAGTTATACTGCGGATGCTGCAGCGAATATGAGCGCGAATGAGTATGCGGCCTTTGCTGCTCGGGGTGGTGCTCAGCCTTCCTGGTGGGAATCCGCTCTCGGTGCGCTAGGCGGAGGAGCTACGGACAGCCTGCCTTCCTGGCTCCGTCCTGCAATGAGTATCGGCTCGGGACTCTACGGCATGTATCAAGCGAATCAGATGAAGAATACGGCCCAGGATGCCATCAATGGGTCGTCGCCTTGGACTACGAGTGGTGGTACGGCAATGGCAGGAGACGCACTGAAGCAGGCAATCTCTGGCGACCTATCAAATGACCCAGGGTATAAGCTTGCTGAACTGTCGGCAGCCCGTACGAGCGCACAGCAACCCGGCGGCTTCGCGGCGCAAGCAGCGGCTAACGCGGCAGCAAAGTATCGGCTGGATTCGATTCAGGCACTAGGAGGAGCGGCTGGCGTAGGGTTTAATCCTGCGCAAGGTTACTCAACAGGGCTGCAAGGAATGCAAGCTGGCGGTAACGCAATGTCATCTGCGCTTGGTTCCATTGGATTCGGCCTGACCGATAAAGGAGTTCCTCCTTGGCTTCAAAGCTTCCTAGTGAAGAATGGGATGGGAGGCTAGCATGGCGGACCTTTTCGGAGCGCCGCAGGGTATCCTAGCTGCCGACCAGAATAATCTGAATAACGTCCTGGGCGGGCTGAAAGCGCAGGAGATGCTAGGCTCGATTGCGCAGCAACCGTATGACTTACAGATCAAGCAGGCTCAAGCGCGGGACTATAACGCGCAGGCATTAGGGCGGGAGCAAGCGGCAGCAGCACAGGAACGGATGCTGCAAATTCAGCAGCGAGTCGCTAGTAACCGCACAGCGAATCAGCAGTCCTTGATGGCGACTGGCTTGGCTTTAACTGCCGATCAGCTCGATCCGGTTACAGGAACTGTAAAGACGCAAAGTCAAGCAGATGCGATCCAGCAGTACGCACAAGAGATGTTGGATGCTGGCGCGACGGAAATAGATGTACTGCCCTTGCGTAAGGATATTGCTAAGATTCGTCAGGAAGAGTCGGCGACTTTGCATACTAGTGCACAAGCGACGGAACAGAATGCACTAGCTAAGAAAGAACGTCGAAAGGAACTCGGGGCAGCCGCAGCGGCACTAGTCGGGCTGGATGATAGAACGCTTAATCAAGTTTTATTGAGTGGTAAAGTCGACCCAGAGCTGGCTGCGCTGGTCGCGAAAGATCCTGCAAGTGCTCGAAAGACGCTGAGCTTTATTTCTAATGCTGCAATTGAGGCAGATAAGAAAGAAGAATTGAAGTTTACGGAGCAACGCACGAAAGCTGCTCAAGCGTCAGCAAGTGCCGCCCAGGCGGTGGCCAATGCTCGGATACCGGTACTCCACGCACGAGGAGCTCAGATCAAGCAAGAGACTGAAGCGAACGCGAAGGCCGGCGGGAAGTATGATCCAGCGGTACTTGAAGGGAAAAAGAATCAAGCGACAATTGACGCTCAGTTGAAGCAAGCGCGATTGAACGCCTTGTATCCGCAGTTGCCTGCGACTGACGAAATGATCGTTCCGAATCCGAAGACAGGGCAATATCCTCCGTATCAGCACAATGGAATGATCTATAAGGTTATGGGTAAGAATAAGAAAGGTCAAACGATCTTTGCTGATCCTGTGCCCTTAGCGAAGGGCTTGCCGGTTCAGCCGCCTGCGGGGTCTTCGGCGTTGGATGAAGAATTGCTTAGCCACGAGGATTGACCCATGCCTATGTTTTTAAGTGATATCATAAGTGCTCCAGCAGCAGGAACAGCTGTACCTGACTCGCAAGAACCTCGTGGGCTGACCCTTGAGCAGATTACCGGGATTGCTCCGCCGCCGACACTTTGGGAACGGATGAAAAGTTCTTACGCCAAGGCGACTGAGACACTGGCGCCGGGGTTGGCGCAAGGGCAAGCGGGACTCCGGCAGTTGGACCTCGAGCGTAAGGCTGCGGTCAATATGGGCGTAGGGATTCCTGGCGGAGTCGCAGGCGTAGCGATGGATGCGGCTTCGCGGCTTAGCTCGTATTCCTGGAAAGAGGATCCTCGGATGGCCGGATTCAAGGCCCGCGCAGTTGCGGATCAAGTGAATCAGGACTGGGGAAAGATCACGTCGGCGCTAGGGTTGACGCAGGACGCTACGGGCTCGAAGATTGAGCAACTGATGAATTGGGGGATGGAAGCATCGGATAAAGGGGGAGCGTCCCTGGAAACCGCGACGAAAGGCGTTATGTCGCTGGAGACTACGCAATCTGTGCGGGATACGTTGCTGAATGCGTTGGGCGTGCGGGGTCTTAAGGCGAAACCGAAAGCAGGCGGGGCGCCCACTGCGGAGTTGTTCTCCAAGGAAACGCAACTGAAAGAAGCAACTGCACAGGAAGCTAAAATTCAAGAGGCCGCGCAGACAGGGCCCGCGACCGAAGCAGCTGCGGTGCAGGACTTGGTTACCGATGCGCTGTCTCGGCGGACTCGACTGGAAACCTATTGGGCAGGCCAGAAAGGTCGGGCGAAGGCGCCTGATCCGTGGGAGAAGACTGTTGCTGCACTAGTGGAAGATAAGCCGGCGGCTCCTGTGTCTGTTGATCCCGCTACGCTTCAAGCGGGGATTGAGAACTACAAGCGTGGTGATGCGGTTTCAGCAGAACAGTTGCAAGCTATTAAGGAGCAGACTCCGAAGGTTGATGCACCTGATCTTGTGCAGTCGGCACTGGACAACTTACGTGCTGGTGTGCTGATCTCTAAGGAACAGGCGAAGGCAATCCGTCAGCTGACTCCCCGCCCCGGTGAAGGCACAATTGTCGATCCCAAGGGCAAGGCCTATTTCCAGCGCGGTGCTGTTGATCCTGATGTACTCGTGAAGACCCTCGGCATCATGGGCCTTGGTGCGGTGGCTGCGAAGGTTCTGACGGACTGGTATTCTTCGGGTGGATTATCCGGGGATAATTCGACGGATTATACCAACCTAGCTGCGGGACTTATGGGTGCAACAATACTGCGTAAGGGAGACGGGCCTTTCAAGGGTGCGACTGATGCGAAGCTCGTCGAAGGCTTCCGGGCAGGCGGGGCACAACTCGAGGCGGCTGCGCGGGAGTTACATGATACGACGCGGAGTCAATTGGAACGTTCGCTGAATTCGTTCAAGGATCAGGTAGATGTGGAAGGCGTTGTGCAGGACACGTATAGGAAAGCGTTCGAGAAGCTTGCACTACCTGCGGGTCACGAAGCGGCTTTCCGGGGTGACGCGAAGATTTCTTCCTGGCTCATCGGCAACGCGAAGCGAGAGGCACTCGACCAGATTCGGCGCGGAGAAGTTCGCCCTGACGCAACCTCGGAATCCTTGTCACCGGTGAGCGAGGACGCGGCTCCGAATGCTGCTCACGAAGCAGCGCAAGCGGATTTCACCACGCCTGAAACCACACTCGCCAATCAGCAACTTGCTCAGCGTATGCAGACCGCACTGGACAAGATCAACCCTGACTTCCGCGATGCGTTCATGGCTGCCGAGGTTGAAGGGCTGTCGATGAAGGAAATTGGGGAACGCTTGGGGATTGATGAAAGTACTGCTCGTACACGGATATTTCGTGCTAAGGCGCAATTGCAAAGTCAGTTTAAAGATTACGTAGACCCACGCACAGGTAAATTTCAGCAAGGCAAGGTTAACTCAGACTTGCTCGTCGGTCTAGGTTCCATCGCCGGCGGAGCTGCGGTCGGGGCGGCACTTGATCCGGAGCATTCAGTTTCTAGCGCGGTTTATGGGGCACTAGCCGGTGGGGCGCTCGGTACAGGCGCCGGACGTGCTGCGCTGAAGGCGGCAATCAAGTCTCCTGACGCAGCGTTGGGGTTGATCTCAACTCGTCTTGGCAATATCCACTCAAGTCTCAAGCTTGCTATGCGCACACATGAATTGAACGTGCTGAAGAGTATTGATAAGATGAACGATCTTACTCTGCCGTTTATGCAAGCAGTTGATCGGCTGAAAGGCGAGGAGAGTCTGCGAGCTTCGCGTGCATTGTTGAATGGAGATGTAGAAGCAATCAAGAGTATTCCAGCTCTGCGTGAAACATATCCTGCAATCCAAACCGTTTTGTCACATCTCGAAACGCAGCTGCAAGGTCTCGGCCGCTTCGCCGAAGGCGTGACGAATTACTTTCCACGCATTGTAAAAGACTTCGAGGGCCTGAAGAAAGCAATGGGAGGGCAAGCGGCACAAGGACTGGAGAAAACCTTGCTTGACGCAGAAGCTTCGATGAACCGGAAAGAGCACCGCGCGCTTACAGAGCTTGAACAGAGCATCATCACAAATCGCTACCTATTCGCTCCGGACCAAGGATCATTCTTGCCAGGCTTCGCGAAGAGCCGCCGGATGAAAGAGATCCCAGAGTCCCTACAACAATTTTACGAGCCTCCAGTTGAGTCACTACTTCGGTACATCTCAGGTGCTGCGAACGATATTGAAACTGCGCGTTTCTTTGGCCGCGACCTAACGACTAGCAAGCAAGGGAAGAAGATCTATACCGACGTAGATGGGTCGATTGGGAATCTTACTGCGCGCTTGCTTAATGAAGGCAAGATCACGCAAGCGCAGTCTATGGAGCTACGTGATATTCTTAAGGCCCGTTTCGAAGGGGGTGAGAAGGGGATGAATCCTGCGCTTGCGAATATTCGAAATGCTACGAATGCAGCGTTGCTCGGTAACGTTGCGTCGGCGGCTACGCAGGTTGGGGATTCTTTTACAACTGTGTATCACCAAGGACTGGTACCGACGTTGCAAGCAGTGACTGCGAAAATCCTCGGGAAGGAACGAATCACTCCGAAACAACTAGGTCTAATCAATCACATCGCAGAAGAGTTATCCGATCGCGGACCTGTTGGACAGTTGCTGCATACGACAATGAAGTATTCAGGTTTTCATGCGATTGATATGTTCGCGAAAGGACTTGGATTAAATGCCGCCTTGATTCGGAATGAGAAACTGGTCAGTACGCCGGAAGGTCAGGCAAAGTTTCGTGCGAAGTATCAGACTGCCTTCGGGGAAGAAACTGCGGCCTTGATCGATGACCTGAAAAACAAGCGAGTGACAGATCGCGTAGAGCAGTTAGTCTTCAGCGAACTGTCCGACATGCAACCGATCTCGAAGGCAGAGATGACTGAAATGTATCTTGCCCACCCGAACGGAAGGTTCTTGTATCAGTTGAAAACCTACTTGCTTAAGCAAGTGGATATAGTTCGCAGGGACGCGTACCAGGAAATCGCGAAAGGTACCCCAGAAGGGATTATACGCGGGACAAAGAATCTTGCAGCCCTTGCAACTGTCTACGCTATTGCGAATGTCCCTGGCGATGTAATCAAAGACTGGATGGCCGGGCGGCCAATTGATCCGTTATCAACTCCCCGACTGGTTGAAAATATTGGCCAGACTTTCGGCATCAATCGCTACGCCGGGCAGCAACTTGGGCAAGGTAAAGTTGTCGAGACTGCTACAAGTATGGCCACACCTCCGCTACGGGTATTGCAGGATATAGCGAAGATGGAACCAAAAGCCGTTGGCTACGTCCCCTTCATTGGTCGGCCTGTAGCAGATCGTTACTTCGGCGGGAACGAGCGGAAAGAAATCTATGAAACGCGTTCCTTGAATAAAGGCGTGCCGGAGTACCAGCGCAAATCACTTTCGCCGGCGGCTAGAAAGTATCTTATTGAGAAGCGCGTGGAGACGGATCGGAAGAAGTTTGCAGACTACCAACGAAAGGTTGCGCCATGACTGGCCGCGCTGACTATTTCACCCTGGACAACTGGAATACGGTCTGTTACGAGTGCGGTCGGAAACGGAAAGCATCGACACTTGTTAAGCATTGGAAAGGCTACTATGTCTGCAAGGAACATTGGGAACCACGTCAGGTCCAAGACTTTGTTCGTTCCATCCCTGACGTTATCACACCTCCGTGGGCGCAACCGATGCCAGCGAATGTCTTCGCACCTCGCTGTACGCCGGAGGGTCAAACCGCGATTCCAGAACTTGCAGTTCCAGGGTGTGTTATTCCAGGTTTCGTTTCACCTTTTGTCGATATTTACGCACTTGTTCCGGACTGCCTTCCTTACATCGTGTTGGAAGATGAAATTATTCCAAGCGGAACTTACATAGTCGCTTGCGGTTCTTTGGTTGTTGAAGCCACTCTTCAACTTGACGGTATTATAAGGATTCAATAATGACAGCTCAGATCATGTTGCCGAACGATACGGCGCCGGCAACTCCCCCCACAGGTTACTCTACCATCTACACAAAAGCCGATGGTTTGTTCTATACTAAAGATGACGCAGGCGTTGAGACTGCCTTAGGCGGAGGAGGGGGAAGCGGGACCGTTACAGAGGTTTCAGGCACTGCCCCGATTCAAGTAGCTACTGGAACTACCGCACCCGTTGTGAGTATTACTGCGGCGACTCCAAGTCTTCCCGGTTCGATGAGTGCTGCCGACAAGACGAAACTGGATGCGATCTCAGGAACTAACACCGGAGACAATGCTGCAAATTCTAGTATTACGCCGACGAGTCTTGGCCTAGTAATCGGAACAAATGTACAAGCGTATGACGCAGATCTGACTACATGGGCAGGTATTACACCCGGAGCAGGAGTAGCAACTTTTTTAGCTACTCCCACTGTTGCAAACTTTAATTTAGCACTTTCTGATGCAGATGTTGCAACGGGCGGAGGAACCGCAACTGGAACTAACACAGGCGACAACGCAGCCAATTCAAGTATTACTCCTACAAGTTTGGGGCTAGTGATTGGCACGAACGTTCAAGCATATGATGCAGATCTCACAACCTGGGCGGGGATAACTCCGGGCACTGATGTAGCTACTGCACTAGCTGTTGCGGTCGGAACTGCCGGAGCAGTTATTCTTAACGGAGGCGCTTTAGGCACTCCTTTAAGTGGTACTTTAACTAATGCAACAGGACTTCCGGCAGCAGGTGTTACTGGCACTGCTCTAGTTGCAGCAGCAATCGGTACTACAGTACAAGCCTATGATGCAGATTTAACTACGTGGGCTGGAGTTACTCCGGGCACTGGCGTTACAGCAGCATTAGTACAAGACATAAACGCACAAGGAGCCCTCGTAACAAATGGGGGGGCGCTTGGTACGCCTAGTTCAGGTACTTTAACTAATGCAACGGGACTTCCTCCTGCTGGTGTTACTGGCACTGCACTTGTCACTGCCGCGATTGGCACTACAGTACAAGCTTATGACGCGGATTTAACGACTTGGGCAGGAGTAACACCTGGAACGGGTGTCGCAACCGCGCTCGGCGTAGCGGTAGGGACTGCGGGAGCTCCCGTCGTTAATGGAGGTGATCTGGGTACTCCATCAAGTGGTGTTCTAACAAATACAACAGGTTATACACAAGCCCCCGGAGATAATTCAACTAAGCTCGCAACAACAGCCTTCGTTAGTAATGCGGTGGCAGGTTTAGTATTTAAAGATGCAGTAATATATGCAACTACGGCCGCACTCCCAGCGGTTACCTACGCTAACGGAACACTTGGCGTTGGAGCTACGCTGACTGCTGACGCTAATGGGGCACTGGCAATAGATAGTGCTGCTCCTACGGCAAGTCAGCGTATTCTAGTTAAGAACCAAGCAGCAGATCTGCAGAACGGTATTTATACCGTTACGGACGCAGGTTCTGCAGGGACTGTCTTTATACTTACGCGGGCAACGGACAACGACCAGTCTGCTGAATTTATTACTGGTTTTCAAGTCCTGACTACAGCTGGTACAGCTAATACTAATACGACCTGGACATATAATGGTACATCCAGCCCTACAATGGGCACAACGTCGCTCACGTTTGCACAGTCTTCTGGCGTAAATTCATACACAGCAGGAAATGGATTGACTCTAGCTGCTAGTCAGTTCGCCATTGATACTGCAGTTACAGTTGATAAAACAACCGCACAAACACTAACGAATAAGACACTAGCTTCGCCTACAATTACGGGAACAGCAACGGGTAGTATTTCGGGGAATGCGGGGACGGTGACTGGACTTGCTGTAACAGCAGGTCAAACTTTAACCGTAACGACTGGAGGTACTATTGGGTCAGCTGCTTACACTGCGTCAACTGCGTATGCAACTACAGCGCAGGGCGCAACCGCAGATGCGGCTTTACCGAGTGCTTCTTTTACTGCCGCTAGTGTGACCGGAAAACTAATTACAGGTTTTGTCTCAGGCGCGGGAACTGTCGCAGCAACTGATACAATTCTTGAAGCTCTTAATAAACTTGACGGTAATGTAGCAGGAAAACAAGCAGCAGGTTCTTATCAACCTTTAGCTACTGTTTTGACTGACACTACAGCAGCGTTTACTACTGCGCAAGCCACTAAACTTAGCAACTTAACACCAACAACTGCATTGACTGTAAATACAGGAACAGTTACACTTGTTGGAAATGTAGCTAACACATCTTCTTTGACCTTGCCGGCGGGAGCATTGACACTTGGCACGGCCGCCGCGGCTGCTACCGGCGACTTTGCAACGGCTACCCAAGGCAGTAATGCGGACACTCATGCGGGCTTGAGCACTACCGCACATGGAGGGATCGTTGCAAGTACAGACGCACGACTAACCGACGCAAGAACTCCCACGGCCCACGCACACGGAAATGTGACAAACACTGGATACATAGGTTCAACTGCAACTCTTCCTATTATTACTGGAACTGCTGGGATACTGCAAGCTGGTTCTTTCGGAGCAACTGCCGGAACCTTTTGCGCAGGTGACGACGCACGTCTAGCGGACTCGCGCAACGCAGCAACTGCAACAATCGTAGCAGATGCAACTAACGTAACTTTTTATCCTACGTTTGTCTCCGCGGTAACAGGAAACATTCCGATTAAAGTAGATGGAAATCTCACGTATAATCCAGCAACAAACACATTTACTGCAGGTGTTTTCGCCGGAGCAGGGACGAGTCTGACTGGAACTGCGGCAAGTCTAAGCATCGGCGGCAATGCAGCAACAGCTACAAGCTTAGCCGGAACACTTGCAGTTGCAAATGGTGGTACAGGTATTACTTCTTTCGGTACCGGAATTGCTACGGCACTCGGAGTTAATGTAGGAACAGCGGGGTCTTTCGTCGTTAATGGAGGCGCGTTAGGGACGCCCTCAAGTGGGACACTAACGAACTGTACGCTTCCCTTATACACAGCCGCCTATGGAAGTGCTGTTGCCCGGACATTCACTGCGAAAAATTCTGATATAATCAGTGTGCTAGACTTCGGCGCTAATACAACGCCGGGGACTACTGATATGCGAACCGCTTTTTACAATGCGCTGGTAGCGGGAGATGATATCTTAATCCCTGCAGGAAACTATCGGATAGCTTCTGCACTGACGGTAACAACTGCGAAGACTCTTCGGTTCGCTTCCGGTGCGTACTTGACGGTAGATTCTGGGATTACAGTGACGGTTAACGGTTACGTAGTCGCGCCGACAGAAGCGAATATCTTCCGTGGAAGTGGGACCGTTACAGGGATTTCAGAGGTCTGGCCTGCCTGGTTTGGGGCAGTTGGGGATTGGAATGGATCTACTGGGACTGATGATCAAGCTGCACTGACTCGTTGTACGACTAGTATCGCGGGTTCTGCGAGTTCAGTTAATCGAAAGAACTTAGTGCATTTGGGCCGGAAGGTCTATTGCTTGGCTTCTCCCTGGGTTATTAACATGACGGCGACTCTGGGTATTTCTATCCAAGGAGAAGGCAGTTTACTCGGCGAAGGCAGCGGCCTGTTAGCACTCACTAGCTTTAGTTACACTAATGGAGGTGTTATCGCGATTGAAGGTAATGTAACTACTAGCTTCTCCATGAGTGGCTTTGCAATTGAACGTGCAGCCGCGGGGACTGGTTACGGACTAACAATCAACTTTGCAGGACAGACTAACTTCTTACAAGGAATGAATTTATCTGAGTTCTCTGATCTAACTATTGCGAACTTCTCGACGGGGATTCAAGTCAACCGTGCACGCTTACTAAGCTGGCACCGGGTCTTCGTATGGTGTGACGGAATCACAGCCTCCACAACATATGGAGTACATATCCGTGATTTACTTAGCGGAACGGGCAGTGGTTGCGGAGATATGACCTGGACAGAATGCCAATTCGTATCACACTATGCGGCCGGAGTTTCTAACTACGGCGTGTTTATGACAGCTTCTACTAGCAATGGGCTGTACGGAATTCGCTTTGATAAATGTATCTTCTATGCGGCTAAGTACAACATCTGGGTTGACGCAGCTAACAATGGTACGATTGTCGATCTTTGGATTACCGACTGTCAATTTGATGGTCCGCAAGGAACAGGTATTTATTTGAATCAGGCAGGAGCTTCTTCAACTGGATGTCTCTCTGATGTACACATCAAAGGATGCTTTTTTACAAGTGTTGCAGATAGTTTTATTGTCGGAGTAGCTGCATACGCCAGTCATCTAAGTGCTATCACAATCACAGATTGTTTCGGGGTTACTACAGCTAGCGCTGCCGGCATTATTATGAGTGCAACGTCAACACTGAATATCGCCAATAATGTCTGGTCTGATGTAGGCAATGGTACTAACGCAGGGATAGCTGTAGATAATGGACTTAAAACGAATATTATTGGAAATAACTTTGGGCCCGCTTACCAAGGCACAGGAACTGGAAGCTTTACTTACGCGGTGAGCATCACTGGAGCCTCCTCTGATTGGGTGGTGGTACAAGGTAATAACAGTGGAGGGCAAGCAACGACCGCCGCAGTCTACGACGGTATGTCCCTCACAAACAAATCAATCACTGGCAATATCTAACTGGAGTAATTAAATGACTGATACAACTTTTGTAAACCAAGACTCGAATACGCCAATTGTAGCCTCTTGGCTCAATGACGTAAACATAGCAATCTATCGCGTGCTAGGAGCCGCGGGCGTATCTCCCACAACTGCTGCGCAAGCATTGACTAATCTTAGTGCTTGGAGTAAAGCGGAACTTGCGGCGACTGCCCTCACGCCTACTCCTGTGCAAGGTGCTGGGTATATTGGCTATCGGAATCCTTATGGAGATACAGGAACAACGGTACAAGTTCGTGAGCAAAACGTACTGTATGCGTCAGACTTCGGCGTAGGAACTAACATCACGATTGATGAATCTACGCATATTCTTGCGGCAGTCACGGCCGCGGCAGCTGTTGGAGCAACACTCGAATTTCCTGCCGGCGGCTTTACGATCTTGACTCCAATTGTGTACGCAGGTACCGGGAATACAGCATTGACAATCCGCGGACAAGGCATGGGTAACACAATCTTCTACGCCGGCGGAGCGGCAGCTGCCGGGAACTTTGAGACGATCTTTAAGTTTACTGGGATGAATTATCTGACGATAGAAGACTGTACTTTCGATGGGCAAAATACTCTTACAACTCCTTCGACTACATCACTGGTTGGAATTGCAACTAGTTCAAATGTGACAGTGCGTCATTGCGCTTTTATTAACACCTATCGACTAGGGCTTGCGGTTAACGCCGGCTCTAACTACAACATCCATAATAATGTTTTTACAAAAACAGGAACAGCTGAAGGAACCTATCACAATGAAGCATTCTTAGCTAGTACGGCGGCTGGAACTATCGTTAGATCGTTCTTTACGGATAACATCTGTAATGGTTGGGCTACTGAATTTTCTGGCAGTGAATGGCAAATTACAGGAAATATTATTCACTCCTTTGGCTATGGCGGTGGTATTACTATTGAAGATGATGTAAACACTACACGAGTTCTTATCGACTCTAACATCATTTACGGCGGCACAGGAATTGATGAGAACCTGACACAGCCTGCGGGAGTAGAATGCTGGGCTCCTTATTCGATGATTAGTAATAATTTCTGTTACGCGAACTCGAATGCGGGTATTGCCTTTGGAGGGCTGTCTACAGTCGTCACAGGTAATCATTGCATGTCGAATGGGACCTACAATAATACAGGCTCTGGCATCGGCGCACTGATTAACGGAGCTGGAATATCGCCGGATTATTCCGTCGTAACTGGAAATGTGCTGATTGATCCAACTGGCACGTACCAGCGCCACGGTTACTCGGAACAGGTCGGAGGTACTTACGTAGGCATGGTAGTAGCAGATAATGTTGCGAATGGAAACTTTACAGCGGAGTACTCCTTCTCAACTGCATCTACGCTAGGCGCATTCAGAGGGTCCAACTATGAAGCAGCTACTACATATGACTACGGTCCTATCGCCGCTGGAGTAACAGTAGCGGCTCCTACAATTACAGTTCCTGGAGCAGCCCTTGGCGATTATTGCGAGATTAGTTGTTCGCTAGACACGGCGCAACTTCGTTTAACAGGTTATGTATATGCTGCAAATTCAGTCCAGGTGCTTGCAACGAATACAACTGCTGCAACCTCGATTGATCTAGGCAGTGCAACAATCTATGCTCGCGTAACCCAACGGAGACCTTGATGGGCTGGTTACCTAAATTCTTCCCCGGCGCTTGGTGGCTGTACGCAGCTGCTGAGGGGATCGCATTCGCATCAGGCGCCAGTGGTGCTTGGTATCTTCAATCACTGCGCGCAAGCGCAAGGGAGAATGATCGTGCGCAATTGCAACTGGCTACCGAACGGGAATGGGCAAAGAACAATGCCAAGAAACAAGACACCATTATTGCGGCTCAGAACGCTGGTAAGGTTCGTGAGGATCAGTTGCGGGCTGCTGCTAATGGCGCTCGGCTCGGTCTTGATGGGCTGCGGGACGCCGCCGTTAGCTCCTTGCTTGCCGCAAGTAACGACCTCAAAGCCTGTGCTGCACACGGAGCCGCCCAAAACGTCGTATTCCTTGAGTGCGCAGACCGATATCGAGCGGTGGCGGCTGAAGCTGACCTCTGGACAAACGACGCCCAAACCTTAGATGAGGCTTGGGGGAAGTAGCTCTACTTCAATACCCATTCATTAGTTGTTTGTTGATCAAAGTATAAAGATTTGATCGTCGGGTCAGCAACCTCTGTCGTCACGAATCTCCAGTGACAAACAGTGCATACGCGAATCCTATGCACTTTTTCTCCTAGCGTTGCCGTCGTGCTGACCTTCGCCGGTGCCTTGCATTGGGGGCATTCCATCAGAGATCTCCTTTGTTTGCGCGTAATATCCCGTCATAATTCGCGCGTTAAATAACCGTGTCAGGTGTAATCTTACATGCCGACGGAGGGATTGGCGGCGAATCATAGGCAGTTGTTGCACGCAACATCATACCATTAGCAGTGTTGACGATTTGAATCTGGCCGGAGTTAATCGCACCCTGGAGAATCCCTTCGAAGTCGCGGAAGTCCGGGAAGTAAACATGGATCATCTTGTACGCGTCATGATAGGTAATTGTACCCTTGCGACGCACGAAGTCGATGAAGCGCTCTGCCTGCATGGAGTCTTCGGTACGGCCAATGCGAGAGAACACTCGGTGCATGTCGGCCTCAAGATCCTCGAGCATCTGATTCGCGAGCTGGAGATCTTCCGCCGTAATGACGAGGGAGTCTCCTCGTGATGCACTCAGCACCATTGCGACCTTGTGCATATGGGTCTGCTTGCGGGCGGCGTAGCCTTCCAGCATCTGATCGTCCATTCGTGACGCAGCATCTTTCCAGAACGCTTCGTACCAGGCACTGCCCCAGGCTCGCGCGTCCTTAGTGATGACGTAAGGACCGGTGAGCATGGCAATCTGCTCGAGATCTTGGATTAGTTTCGTACGGAGTTCCTGGTCGCCCTGGCCGACTTGCTCATCGACGTAGGCGACATACCGCTCCTTCGTATCCCCGTAGACAAAGATACAACGGGAGGATAATCCCCCGCCGATCATTGCTTGTGGCATGTTGTCAGCAATCCAGTGAGGAGTTGTACCAGCTTGGAGATTGATCCAGGGAGCTTCGATGATATCGTTCCCACTCATCTTGGTGATCTTCTCGTAGGTCTTCTTCCCGTCCCAGAGCTCGATGAGAAGGTTAATCATTTCCTTGTCTTGAAGATTGAGGAGGGAGCCGAGCTCGGAAGCAACAAGTGTCAGTGGGCTCATCGGGTGCCATTCGGCTTGATATTCAAAAGACTCAGAAGCGCCGGCGAAAGCTGTAACGAGAGCTTGCCATGTAATAGCGTTAGGCCCGAATTTAATTCCCGGGACTTGCTTGAGTAAATCAGTTGAAATATCAATTGTTGTTGACTTAGCGATAATACCGGGAGGTCCGACAAAGATAATGTAGAAACTTGGGTACCAGCAGAACCGTCGCATGTCAATCCATACGCGTCTCCGCAAGCATCCGGCCACAGTTCCAACTGCGGACCAAAAGTGCATTCGTTTAGGGGCTTCTGTAACACTTGCATACTCCAGATAAGCTGGCAACCAGTCCTTGAAATTTCTAGACATTTGACCACCGTGTCCCAGCTAGTATATGCCCAACTGTGCCAAGTGGGATTCCTGAGATATGTGAAATATTTTGATAAGATAAAGCTAAAGATCGAAGACCTCGAATATGTGCTACAACTTCTTCGTTTATAACATTTTTATTCAGGCGACCTTTTCTAGAAGCGTCTTGCATATTTACTTGCTGATTACCTAAGAATAGATGTTCAGGATTCACACAAGAAGGCTCATCACAAGTATGTAATATATTAAGTTTAGGTGGCACAGACCCTTTATACAGAATCCAAGCAATACGTGTTGCATATACAATTTTGCCTTGGTAACTAATTTGAGGGCGAGGACTTCTAGAGCCTCCATGCGCGCCAGTCCAAATCCAACAATGCTTTTCATTTTCTGCCCACTTCTTATCGAAGCGTATTTTAAGTTTTTGCATTACTGACAATCTCCCCAGGAGACTGGAGACGTTTTGACTCCAGTAGGAATTATTAAAGGTGGGTCGTAAGGAATTTCTATACGCGAATACTTTTCCATTAAAGGCAACAGAGTTGCGAGTCTGTGCGTAGGTATTTGCCCGGCCAAGCTGTCGTGAACTTGCAACAAAACCTGTACCTCAGGGATATTTTCATAGAAGCTAGTCCAGATGCGATTGATGAGAATACCGACGGTTGATTGCGGAACCCAGGCGAGCGCTTCCGGGAGGAGCGCTTCGAGCCTGTCGAAGATGTACCAGCGATATCCCCACTTGTTTTCGATGAATCGGTACTTGTTGATCTGGTCAAAGGTTCTTCCGTGCCAGGCTCTAATCCCAGGATGTGCACCAAACCAGTACTTCTGTGCCACATCAATCTCATGCACTGTTCTTCCAGTGTGTGCTGCCACTGTCTTAGCGCCTCCGCCGTAGTTGGTTGCATGGCAGAAGACTTTGGCAAACTCCCGAGCATGCTTGAGAGGTGTGCGGTGCAGCCAGTAATTAGGGTGTGTTTCAACTAGTTCCTCCAGTGGTGGTGGTTCACGTTTGGCGACGAGGCAGGCATTGAGCAAGTGCATGTCCACGCCTTGGAGCATGGCGGCTATCCATTCCGGTTCATTGGCTTCACGAACCACGACTTGCAAGTCCGCTCGGTCCAAGTCCATATCGAAAAAAGTAAACCCAGGATCAGGGCCGTACATGCTGCGAATATTAGGAAGAGTGAAATCCATGCTACCGCGAGCAGCAGCTTTGCCTGACGACTTACTCTTCTCAGAAGGGATGGTTTGGAGATTGCCGCCGGACCCAAAAGGGTTCTTGGATGAAGAAAGTCTGTAGCTGTATGGCGCTGATTTTCCACCTGCATCTCCTGCTATGTTAAAGGAACAGCGCATCCGTCCGTCCTCATCAAGAGGCATCATGACGAAGTCGCCAAGGAATTTATTGAGAGTACGAATATCTGCGATGGCGTTGCAGAGAGGCTTGATGAGGGGCTCCTTCGCGGCGAGTTTGGACAGGGCCTCGTCGTCGCAGGTTGGACTCATCTTCGTCATGCCGCCGACTACAGTGCGCTTGTAAATTACAGGTTGTTTCAGGTCGTCGTAAAACAAGGCCTGCATCTGTTTCGGAGAAGACGGGTTGACTGAGTGGCCGAGGACTTGGTGAAGGAATGCTTCACGATGGGAGAGTTCCTCCTGAATGTCGAGGGCCATTTGGCCTTTGATTTCCGGGCGGATATGGACTCCGAGCAGCATGGCGCGAAGGACAGGATAGAAGAGTTTCTGCTGGTGCGCGTCAACTTCTGCGAGCTTCATCTTGCCCGCTACGTCCTGGAGTACCTCGCCAGCTTCTCGCGTGTAAACGCAATCCTGGAGGTTGTAAGTCCAGCGTTGTTCCTCGGGTACGTCGGACGCGATCTTACCTTCATCCTTCCAGTAGATGTAATGGTCAGCGTACATGGATGCGATAAAGGCCAGTCCCTTAGGCAACGCACAGAACACAGAATGCTGCGTTATCATCGTGTCCTGGCCGCCGTGAGGGATAAAGTGCCAGTGACGGTAGACATACTGTGCGTCGTAGAGACCGTTCTGCCAGCGAACGCGGACGTTGGAGTCCGTAAGGAGTAAATATAGCTCAAAACAAATATGCGCCTCATCTTCTTCATTCCAGTAACCTTGAGGCTTTCCTCTGGCCATGAAAGGAATACAGATTGCGGCTGTACGCGACCAGGAAAATCCTATACAGTCTATATGACCTGCCCGAGTTTCAATATCAAAGTCAAGCCAGATAGGGCTAAGAGAAGATTTCGCTGCTATTTGTAGCATTTCAATCACAGTCAAAACCTGATGTAAGTCAGGCCGGACAACAAACTTCCAGTCCGGCCTGTTATCGTAGCTCCGACTCGTCATATGGCGCTTGACTCGACGAAGATCACTGAGCACTACCGCGCGTTGTGGCCACTCGCGAAGGACTGCGCCGGGGGTGAGCGTGGGGATAACTTTGGGCTGCTTACCGCCGCCGAGAAGGGAACCGCGCCACTTCAGCACTCCCCAATGGCCGGTCAGTGCCCACAGTGCTAGGTTCCCCATAGCGATAATGATGTTCGGCTGGACCATCTCGATTTCAGTCAGGAGTTCCTTGTACCCATCGTGGATGTGATAGGTGCAGTACTTGTCGCGAAGGAGGGAATGATGCTGCGTTATGTCCTTCTTCTTCAGCGCGATCCAATTGCCGAGAGCGCCGTTTGGCGGGCGCTCTTTGCAAGCGAGGGTGACGTAGCATTCACTGCGCATGATACCGACCTCGTGGAGCATCCTGTTCAGCTCCATGCCGGCACCACCGTCGAAAGGAACGCGATCACGCTCGCCGGGAAACTCCCCGACGATCATGATTCGAGTAGGGATAGGGCCTTCGCCGCGGATTTTCATAGCCCAAGACTCAGATCGAGTTCCTGTTGCGCACGAAGTCCTTGAATTCGTTCCAGTGCAATACCGTAACTAGCTTGGTCAAGTTCCACGCCAGTCGCGCGGCATTTGAGAGCGTGAGCGGCAGAGAATATTGGGCCTGATCCACAGAAGGGATCGAGTACAGATTGTCCAGGGAGCAATGTCCGTCGAAGAAGATCTTCAAACAAGGCCACTGGCTTCTGGGCCGCGTGCCCAAGATTAGCATCGGGTGCATAGGCCATAAGATCGGGTGCCATTTTTAACACAGGCCTCTTACCTTTAACCGCATACAGCATGGTCTCGAATTTACGTTGTGGTCCATGTTCAGGCCAAGGGGCGCGCATTCCGGAGGGCTTGTGCCAGATCAGGGGAGTCCGGAAAACCCACCAGCCGGCAGCGGAGAAGGATTCCTTCATTAGAGGGAACCAGTCAATGTCACAGAAGCAGTAGAGGTGTGCCTGTTCCTTCGTTACGCGGAATGACTCCGGAGCCAGAACCCCGAGGATTTGCTTAAAGTTTTCGGCGCTGTCGACGTACCCATGAGCACCGGCGGCAAGACCCCCCGAGTCTCCAAATTCATCTGCTCCCATACCATAAGGTGGATCAGTGAGGATGCAATCGAATTGACCGGCAGGGGTAGTACACAGCCACTCGAGAGAGTCTCCGTGGATGATGGTGTGGAGATCCGCGGTGAACGTCCGCCCGACACTCGCGCCGAGTTCCCGGTGCTTCGTGGCGGTTTCTGCCTTGCGCAAAATCTTAAAAGCTTCATCGACGGTCTTCGCTGCCGAGACAAGGGGATTACCCAGGTGCTTTGCAACGATAAGTTCCCGCCGCGTTGTCTCTTGATTGACACCTTCGGAGCTACCCCGGACCTCGAGAGATAGGTCAGCCACAGTAGGTGGAACGGCGCCAGTTTGCGCGGCCTGCGCTGTACGGAGGGCGGAGAGGCGGGAGTGAGCCGCAGCCCGTTCTTGCCAAGTAAGGTTCTCACGATGTATGTTCTCCGAAAGTTCAGCTTCCTCTGCCGCCAGGGGGTCAAGGTCGCTGAGAAGGGTGTAGGGAATAAAGTCAGCCCGAACAAGTTCTCCATCGTAACGAATCTGACCGCCGAGTTCGTAAATGTCCTTGATTGCGCGAAGGCGCCGCTCGCCGGCGACAAGGTAGTAATCTTCTCCTACGATCCGCAGGATTGGTGCATGAAGAAGCCCTTGGTCTGCAATAACTTCCCCGAACTCGCGGAGTTTCCCTTCGTCGAAGTGTTTTCGTTGGCGATCTGGAGCAAGTTTGATAGCGTCAATGTGGATGAGTTTCATTTGTGGATATAGTTAAATAAACGCCGGAGGAAATAGCTCCGTACTAACGAGACTAAGGTGAAGATGATTCCTATGGCGACATTGGAGGACATAGGAATCACGATGTTGAATAGAGGGAAAACGAGGATCTGCGCACCGAGAGCGACTCCGTAGCCAAGGAGAATGTTGGCTAGGGATTCGAGGAAGGACTGGAGGCGGGTTTGCATAAAAGGCGGGGTACTCGCTGCACTGGCTCTGGGGGATAAAAGGTCCCTTACATCCAGCATCCGCTTTCCCCCTTGATTTATCAGCTCGGCAGTACGCTACCGACACGTTCCTGGATCGCGTCCTGGTACAATTCGTGATTCACGCGAACCTTAACGGTCTTGCCCTGTAGTTGGCGCCAGGACCATGGTACGCCTGGAACATTCGTGCCAGTTGCATCACGATAGTCCTTCTGCCGGCGGTTCTTGCCCTTGCTGTTGTCCAGGCCGCCTGCGTCTGTCAGGTCGAGGAAGGCCCGGTCAGTCAAGGTCAGCTCGGGCGGCAAGCCCATGCCCTGGACTGACGAAGGAACCTGAATCCGCAGTGGGATCAGCATGGAAATCCAGGGCTTGCCGGCGTTGTCGCCTTTGCCGATGGTGCCGCTATCCGTCTTGATCTCCCCGATCACGGCGAGGTAGAGGCCTCCGCTGTCATCAGGATTTTCCGTCGGAAGCGGCGGGCGCTTTTCGTTGACTTCATTCACTTGTGCGTCAAGAAACACATTGGGGTCGAAAGCTGAGGTCATAGACCTACTCCTATAAGGTTGAATTGGGGGCATTTAGCGTAGTCCCCGATCACGCATCTGACTCAAAGATAAGTTGTTTCCCGCTCCATTACGCGAAGCTGGATTTCGAAAGACTGAAAGGGAGCGCCAGAAGTTTTGAGAACTTCGATGATCCGAGCGAGGAGCTGCTTCTGGGTGTAGCCGGCAGGTTGGGGGAGCTTCATGCCGACAGTAAGCATGGTGCGAGTTTTCTTGCTCATGCCACACCCCCACTTCTCTTCGCCCACACATCCATGATCTGGGCGAAGTCGGGAGTTATCTTGCTCCGATAGCCGAGCGAGCGCGTCTTCGTATCCACTCCATAAGCCGCCGTGTCCCAATAGAACTTATCCGCTTCCCTGGTCGTATAGATCACGTCGCTGAACAGCGTAGGGATTTCCGTCGCCAGGGCCTTGCCAATGGCCTTAATCATCACCTTAGTAGATTGAGTCACCGCATCAGTCTCCCGATCCACGTGCGCAGTCATGACGAATGGACACTCCATTCCCTGAGTGCAAAGGCGAAGGAAGTTCATCAGGTTGTTCTGCGCGACGCCATAGTCGCCGGGACTGGCCATAGGACGTGAGCCGATCTGCATCTTCATGGCGGCATTGGAGGTCTCAGTCAGGGAATCCATCACGAAAATTCGCTTGGAGGTAAACGCGTCAATCGGTCCAAGCTCCTTGCCAGTTCGGTCATCCTTGAAGTTCGAGCAAGACTGGAGGATCTTGAAGAATGCGTTGTTATCTCCGCCGCGATTACCGTCGACAGACTTGGCGAGTGCTTCATAGGACAACTTGCCTACGTTATCAGCAGTATTCATCAAGGCCTTGAGAGAGATTGGCCGCGTTGACTGCTGGTGCCAGTAGACGCAAGCCGGCGGCTCTTCATTCTTATCCCGGAAGTAGCCGAGGAGAGTTTCAAGTCCTTGCTCGGTGAAGAGAACGGCGACTTCGAATCCGTTCTTCGCGGCCCAATCACAGAGGGTTCCGATGGCGTAGGTTTTGCCTGTGCCGCCTAAGCCCATCAGGCAGACTTTGGGGCCGTAAAGGGTTTGTTTGTCCTTGGTAGGGACGGTTGCTATATTCATATCAAACTTTCATAGTAAGCAAGATGCACGTCCAGTTCCCTTGCTAGGCATTCTTCGGACAGTGTAGCTAAGTTATATTTCAATTCACCGCGGAGCAAGGACCCTTGGACGTTCCAAGGGTCTGGATGCTTGCGGCAGCTTTGCGTCACGGGACGGAAGGGCTGTTCCTTTCCTCCACTAACGATGATGACTCTGGCCCAGATTTCTCCGCACTCAGAGCAGAAGTAGGCGGAGGACATCCATCCCCAGGAGTCGTCGGGCTGAGAGGCGTAGGAGAAAGGCCCGAGACAGCGGTCTTCGCAGATGATGTAGCCTTTAGGCATGAGCGTTCTCCGTAGAGGTCGGGGACGAAGAAGATGGTCATTCGAGGAACTCACGAGCAATTGCGGATAACACTTAGCAGAAAGCGGAAGTCGTGCAAGCAAAAGACCTGCGCAAACTAATAAGATGGCTATACCGACGGCTATAAAGTAGCGCATTTGTAAACCTCGAAAGACTTACGCGCGCAACAAGCTTCAAAGAAATCTTTACCTTGGTACAGCGTTTTCTGCTTGCCCTCTGCGCGGCCTGTGGCGATCCAATTGCGATGCGAGGCCTTGAAAGATACACCAGCAATTCCAGTTTTATTATTCTGAAACATACCTCGGTTATTGTTTTGCTCCGTCGGAGTTGCCCAGCGACAATTATCTTTCGAGTAACCGAGACTGTTATTTTTACGGTCTAGCCAAAAACCTGGAGGTGCGATTCCCATGTCAGTTTGAAAGACTACATAAGATTCCCAGGCGGGATCATAAGTAATATCCAATTGATAGTAATAAGCAGCTTTTGAATTGGCTGGATTATTACAACGGTCTTTCATGTGTTGCCAAGCATTATAAGTTTTTAAATCTTTCAACATTTTCAATCCTCCAGTACAGTTTCGGTGCGTGCAACAGGATCCCACTTGCGTCGTTGAAACTGCTGTTCTAACAATGCAGTTGGTTCACGCATTTGGCACACAGACTTAAATGGACATCCTCCGTATTCAGCGCAAGCGTGGTCTAGATTCCAATCCCAATATCCTGATTCCCAAGCTTGAATCATGCGTTTAATATCACGGATAAGTTGCTCATACCAACGATCTATCAACCACTGCGGGCGATAGGTTATCGCTTGCAAAGTATCGTATTTCGTTTTCAAGATTGATACGCCACGTACTAGAAATCCATCCAGTTTTATCCCAGCTCGGGCGGCTCCCCACACATAGCCTGTAAATTGTGAACGGAGGTCCCACTGCCTCGGCCAGGACGCACCTAATTGTGAAGTTGTTTTGTCATCCTCGCCTAAGTGCATGTTTTCGAACTGACACATCATGTCCATGCGGCCTGAATAGAGGAGAGGTTCTCCGCTGACAGGATGATTGATCTCCAGCGGCTCGAGGAAGGAGAACTCGATTCCGCGCTTGCCGCCGGGAAGGGTCATGGGGATCGCCTTGTCTTCGCCGAGACGGTATTGAGAGAAGTAGTATTCCAGGGCGCCGGCGGTACGTTCCGCGGACTTCGCGGATTCGGGAGGGCAATCGAAGTTGCCGTAGGCCTTGAGCAGCGCGCCTACTCCGATGGCGATGGAGTCTTCCGGCGACTTCCCGTCGATGTAGTAGGCGACGCGAGCTTTCTCTATCCCGGTAGCGTAGGATGCGCCGGCGTGAAGGTGGATGGACTGATCGCGTAACTTCCAGTGGTCGATGAATTCGAGTTGCGCCTTGCGCGGACACGACTTGAACGCGGCCATAGTGGTGCTGTCGAGAACAGTGGGGAAGGGAGACTTCATTTGCAGACCGCCTGAATTTCAAGCGCCGACTTGTCTTTGAGAATTTCGATGCAACGTAGTTGGCGATAGCTGCTACTCGTAGCTATAACCAACAAGAAAGCCAAAAACAGACAAGCGACAATTACAATCGCTTTGAGATTTTCATCCATAACTAACTCCTTAACTCGCGGAGAAACTGCTCCGCACAGAATTCTTTACAGGTCCGCCAGTTCATCCAGCATATCTTCCTGGCTCGGCGCAGCTACCCTAGGCGCAGTACGCTTCGCCGCGGACGCAGCTACGGCGGCGGATAGGCGCCCAGCGCGGAGGTGGACGATTGCTTCTTTCATCTCGTCAAGGGTGAGAGTCCCTTCAGCGGCACGTAGGCGCCAGGAGGCGATCTTGGACTGTAACTCGAGGGGGATAGGACTACTCATGATTTGATTCCAATAAAGGCTTGAGAACTGCGACCGCTTCCGGCGACCCGTGGATGATGAAGGCCCCTGGGATCGACCCCGCGAACGGAGCCAGGTCCAGGGAATGCTGACTGAAGTAACCCCGGAGCAGATCGACCATGAAACGGGAGAAAGCTCCGTGAGGGATGCGGCCTTCGAGTTCGCTGTACAGATGAGCGGAGAGCTGAGTGTACAGAGGAAGCGGAAGCGCCACATTTAAAGGTTGCGAAGGGATTAGGTTAGGCGGGCGGCTCATCTCGCACCCCTTGCCGCCAGGACTGCGCGGGCGAATGCCACGAAGCGCGCGTGGGTTGACGGATGTGGTTCTGGAGAGCTGGGTGTACCCGCATATTCCGTCTCAAGGCGTGCAACTCTTATTTCCTCGTCGCTCAGTTCCCGTTCTGACTCAACTTCAGCAGCATAGTTTTCTGCCGCTGAGATTGCCACTTCTTTGGGCACGGCTAGGGCTATGGTCACATAGCGCCCATCATCAAACAGAGCCGTTGCATTCCACCCTTTGCCGTCCACTCGCTCGCTAACCATGTAGGGCTTGCTCACCGATGCGCCACCATCACTCACTGACCAAATCAAGGTCTTTGGCTCCCGCGCTGGCTCGCTTGCTGGTTCCACCACGCACTCAATGCAAGAGCAGTGCGTGGTACCGCAGTTCACCGGGCGCTTCTCTGGCTCGTTTGCTGGTGGCTGTGGTGCCGCGATACCGATGCCAAATAACGAATCAGGCAATGTACCAGAGTGAACTGATTCTTTTGCCGTGAAGTGCAGTTTTCGTATCTCGCTTAGCTGATCCTCAAGAGCAAACAAAGCGCGCTCGCTTAAAAACCCGATGCGGATCACCATATCGTCCGACTGAATCGGAGGCCTTCCTTCCGGGTAATCTCTTGACTCTCCGATTTCCCTGCCTGCTTTTTCCTCTTCTGTGGCGAGTGTGATTATCAGCTCTGCACCCAAAGCAGGATCAAAATCAGCGCTGTGGTTTATCGCGTATAGACCACTTCCGAGAAGCGCGTAACCTTTCCAGTCGGGAACCAGCCTGTACCCTTCCGGCACGGCTGCGTTTGCTGGCGCGGATGGCTCCAGAACAGCTTCAAGCGCAGACGCCGTTAGTGGCAAAACCGTCCAACCATTTGCCTTATATTCATCAGCCAATGCCGAGCTGTTGGTTGGGAAAATGGAAACCTCTGGCAGCGTTGGATGCTGTTTGGCCACCACGAAATGTGTTGGCTCTCTCAGGGCCGCTCCGGCCTCAAGAGCGTGCCGTTTCCAATCGAGCAAGTCTTCGCGTGCGCCCTCGTAAGCATCACGATCTGTGCTTGCTGGCGCGGCACCGGCTGCGAGGTAGAGGGGCTCTACTTTTACGCCGGGGCGCACCTCTAAAGGTTCGACTTTGTTGAGGGTAGGGATTCTGTTATAGGCATTAGTTGCCAGTGAGTTTGTCACTTGCCATGCGGTCGGCTCCTGCTTTTCCAGCGCCGTGAGCTTGGCCTGGAGTACGTCACGCTCGTCAGTCACATCCGCAAGCTCTCTGGCGTGGAATTCCTTGGCTCTGGCGCTCTCGGCTTGCAGCGCTTTAAGGGCGTTGGCAGATTGGCGCGCAAGATCACGTAACTCAGCAGTGACGCCGATTTCTGCCACGCCTTCCAGCCGCTTGATCAACTCATCGTATTGTTCACTCATCATACTCTCCAAAAGGTACAGGTTCGGCATCTTCTTCCCCTAGCTGCTTGACTTCGTGGCCAGTCGCGAGGAGTTGAGAAGTGATGATGTTAGCGATCGCCTCCTCCGTGTCGCCCTCGACGGAGACTTCGGTCCAGTCGTCACGGGAAACGAAATGGAAGCGAGGACGTGCGAAAATCTTGATGGTCATGGAAGCACTCTCATATCGTGGCTCATTGCAGTCATGCCACAACGAGAACAAGTGACGCTCCAGCAACTTCCATCTCCAGACTCGTAAGGCTCACCGTCCCACTTATGTTCACAAGGACCTTTGCTAGTGCAAGCGCAGTAGCAAGCATTCGGATTGAAAGTGGTCTTCAAACCGTTAACTGGACAATCCAGTTCTTCGGCGATCTTCTGGATGCTTCTAAGCACTTCTTCGTTCCGCCTAATTCGCAAGGCTTCGAAATTAATTTCCGTAGTCATATCGGTTGTCCAAGTTGAGTTAATATTTCTTCAATCACTGCAGGCGCCACTTCCCGGCGAATATCCACGCCAACTGCCAGTGTCACGATACTCGATCCGCCGCCGAAGAAAGTCGGAGCAGCAAGATCGAGCCGCTCCAGCCGGCCTTCCCCGAAAGCAGCGTAAACTGCCACGTCGTGAGCGTGTACGCCGAGGCCGAGGAGCTTGACGAAAGGAATCGTGACGAGCTTTGTCTGTTTCCAGAGTCGCTTGGGCTGAGGGACTTCTTCGGGAAGCAGCCACCAGTCGCCAAGGATGTATTCGACAGCGGAGACGGGTGCTGCCTCAGCTTCCCGAACAAGCCGCCGAGCGGAGTGGTCTGTCTTGTGCGTGTATTCAGTAAAATGCCCAAGCAGCGTCTCCGTCTCTGCGTGAATCAGCGCGATCCCGCGACCCTTGGTCCAGTTAGCTAGATTGCGGTAGAGTCCGTAGTCTTCGGGTTCGAGGGGAGTCTTAGCTGCCTTCGGCGGCGAAGCGCGAACGGCGGCTTTCGCCTCCGCGTAGAGATCGTCGAGATCTGAGAAATCGGTCATAAGTTTGAGCCTTTCAGTGGAGGGTTAAGCACGCGGATTATTCCACCATAATCCGTATGATTAATTAGACGTGAAATCGCGCGATTAGTTCCGCAGTTCTACCAACTATTTCACGATCTGCGGTCGCGGGAGCGTGCCAGGGGAATTGATCCAGGCGACCCACTCGTTGTAGATAGGGAGGAGAGCTGGGTTGGCCAGGTATGCGAGTTTGAGGACTGCGGCCTCATCCCGACCCTTCCTCCACGCTCGCTGGTCGTCAGAGAACTCGTAAGTCCAGTCATGCGCTGCGCAAAGGGAGGAGAATTCAGCGGGAGTCATAGCCATGCCATCGCTTCAACAACGTCTTCACCTTTCGGCGTCAGTCTTGCACGGCCCCCACCATCTTCTGTCGAATGGTGTTCCACCAGCTCCGCAGGCATTGTCTTTTGCACTAGTGGATAAACCGCCGCACTGACTGGGCACCAGCCTTCGGCATTCTGTTGATTACGGGCGATGAGGCGAAGGAAATGTTTTTGTCCGCCATCTAATTTAATTGTAGCATTCATCTTGAGCCTTTCTCTGAGCCTTGAGAAGACTGGGGGAGGGACCTCTTGCGATCAGTCCCTCCCAATCCCGCCGGCAGCCAAGGCTCAATTCAAACTGCCGACTCGGAGATGGATGCGAGCAACCAGGTCTCCTAGTGCCTAGGCCCCTTCGTGAGGGGCAATACACTATCTTGCGTGTATCCAACTTCGTCCATCTAGAATAGACTCAATGGCTCCACGACTAACTCCATATTGTTTTCCAACTTTGATGCAAGCTGCCATTCGACTACTTGTTAACTCCTCTTGTTTAATTGCTTCGCGAATACTTGGAATTACAGCGGCAGTTAAAACTGATCTTCCGTGACGCCCTTTTTGTGCCATATCTTGCAAGTTAGCACGTTGATTTCCTAGGAATAAATGCTCAGGATTTATACAAGCCTTTACATCGCATTTATGCAGCACAAATAAACCTTTAGGAACCGCGCCACAGCACAATCTCCAGGAAACCCGATGTGCATTAACTCCATGAAATCTTCCGTACCCACTGCTGTAGTATCCTTTATTCCAAATCCAACAGCCTGCTTCATTTACATCATAATACAGATGTAACTTCTCTTTCGTTATCATAACAATCTCCAGCTAGACACAGCACTAAGCAGATTTGGCAGGACGGTGCTGAAGCGTCTTTTCGGGAGCTACCCTAGCCAGTCTGAAATAATTTCTAAAAAGCCCCCGAGTAGGGGCTTCATGCAAATTATTAAATATTTGCGAGTTCAGCGTCGGCGTCAACTGTTGCAGTTTTTGCCAATTTTGCTTCCTCCATTCTTTTAATGATAACGCCGGTTTTCGTCCCTGCGACGCGGAAGGAATCGTACAGCGCGCGACGAGTGAGACTCGGTTCGCCCTTGTCGTTGAGCGGCGAAGTGTCGATCTTCTTCTGCAGGTAGGCTTTGATCGTCGCCTGATCCTTACCGGTGGCTTCCATCAAGGCCAGGACCACTGTAGATGCGCCGGAAACGCCGCCGCCACCAGTTGCGCGCCCAGCACCCCACTTACCGGACTGGATCAGTGCATTCAGATCGTCAATTGCTAGAACCATGTCGTCTTCGCTGAGAGGCTTGTCTGCGCTTGTCGCCAGTTCATCGCCGAACTTTTGCTCGCCGCCGTGACCTGCGAAGCGAGCGAGCAGCTCGAGCGGAAGTGGAAGCAGTCGAGTTTCCCCGTTCCGAAAGTCCATGCGCACCGAGATCGCGCCGGATTGGATCTGCATCACGTCACCTTCAATCGCGATCTTCGACTCATCAATTACAGTCTCTTTGTTCACTTTCCGCTTGCCTGCGAAGAAAACCTTACGACCATCCGTCATCTCAACTTCGGTGTACTCGGTTTTTGATTTAACTGACTCTGTTGCCATTCTATTCTCCAGTTGGACCCTTTGAGCCGGCGGTCCAGTATTCCGTGCGTGGAAAACCCACTAGGGAGAGGAGACTCGCTCCGCTCCGTGGGAGGCTTTCAGAGAAGGTCGTTGAAGGCCTCGATAAGTTGCTCGGCGGCTGAGCAAGTATCTTCGATCCCGCCAAGGATCTCTTCGGTTTCGTCGCGTTTGGTTGACTCGTCTGGAAGTGAATCCAGATAATCTTGTTCTTCGTTGAGCAAGACTTCGAGCGCACTGTGAATTGCAGTTGCTTGCGCCTGCAATTTCTCCAAGGTATGCTGCATTGCTGATTTCATATTGAGCCTTTCATTAATTGGTTGAATCAATTAGACGGTTATTTTCCCGTTTAGTTCCGGAGTATTTCGCCGAATTCCCCGAACTGTGTTCCCGCCGAGCGTGCGCCCAAGCGTTCAGATGCGCTTCCCGGTCTGGAGGAAGGCCGCCAGAGCGCTCACGGTACTGCCCGATTGCCTGGGTGTAGAGGAGAAGCAGTGCTGCGTCTTCCTCGCGGAGTTCACGGGGAGTTTTCACTTCCGGGCCTCCAACATGGCGTCAGCAACTGCATAAGAACATCTTGCTAGGTACTGCTCTGATTTTTCATTTGACTGCATATTGAAAGCAGTCTGAGGTGCTACAATAGCCATCGCCTTCGCTGCGAAGTAATCGCGCAAAGTCATGCCACTGGTAGGCTCATACTCGTTTGTTGTATAGCCTGCCCTGTGCATAAGCTTTTTTCCGGGGTAAGCTGGTCCGCCTGTGTCTTCGGCGCTCATTTATGATGCCTCGGATAGCTCGCTTGACCAGCCGTCCACCGCGAGGGAAGCGCGAAAGCGTCCATTGCGCCTGGGCGAGTAGGAGTGTCCTTCGACGGCTGATACGTCGTCCGCTCGTAGATCGAAGGGACACCACGGGGCAACGCCGCGAAAGCACCTGTATGCCGTACTAGAGACTTCTCGTCTCGATCAATCCAGCTTGTCATTTGAGTACTCCTTCCGCCGCAGCAATGAGGCAAAAGAAAATGAAGCGTTCGTCTTGTGTTACTTTCTCAAACCAGTTCATTTCACATTCTCCTTTGGTTGTTCCCAGGTACGGACCGCTTCCAGCTTCGCCAAGGCGAGATGCCGGGCGAATTGTTCCTTGCGGATCGTGTAGTCTCGCTGTGCGAGTTCGATCTGTGCCTCTTCCCCGGCCATCGTAGCGAGTTGCTCTACAGGTACCGCGATGAAGAGATCGTTGAATTTGCGTAGAAGGTTCATCATAGCCACGTGAAGAGTAGGTACGCCAGGAAGAATCCAATCATTGCTGCGAGCGTTACATCAAGCAGCCATTCGTGGTGTCGAGGGTTCATGTGCTTGCTCCATATTGCATTTCCTGAGTGACGGTGGACCAAAAGTCGTGACCTTCTTCCGTAGCCTCCCAAGTAAAATTATACCAAAGTAGATTGGAGTCAGTTTCTTGCGCACAATAGTCCCGCTCGTAATTCTTCGCCGCCATCTCAGCGTAGACCTCCGGCAAGCCGGCCTTCACGCATTTGTGGTAGAAGTCAAGTTGATACTCATTCATTCTGAACCTTTCAAGTCGATCTGCGAAGTCGGCGGCAGACCATCGCCGTTACACGTTAGACGTAATCTGGATCAATTAGTTTCCAAGCTGTGCGCGTTATCCGTCGACTGAGTTTGATCTGGCTAGTACTCAAGGATAATCTTCGCATCGGACACCTGCACCGAGCTTGCCCAAGCGAGCTGAATATCTCTATCACACTGCACCAGCATCTCCTCCGTCCAGCCTTCCTTCTTCGCCAGCGCAGTGGAGGTTTCGTTAAAGATCTGGGCGAGTATCTTCAACGCATGCTGGCCTGGACCTGATCGTAGCTGCGTGATGATCTGGGCAAGGACCTTCGTCGCTTCGGCGGCCATTCCTGCTCCATACACCAGCGCGACCATCGCGCGACCGTACTTGCCAGCTGGCCCTCTCAGCTCTGGCGGCAGATCGAGAAAGAGGTCCATTCCTTGGTTAGTCATATTCAGTTCCTTTAAGTGTTGAGTTATCTTGCACTGCTGCTTTCGCAGCCTTCTTCCGTTGATACCAGAGTTTTGAGTACTCACAAGCAGCAAGACGTTTTGCTTCCAGTTCTTCTTCCGTAGGCGTTCGCTGGATCTTCGGCGGCAAGAGCGCCTTACGTTCTTGATACAGCGCAGCAGCTCGTTCCTTTCCGCCGCCTTGATGGTACTGCGTATGTAGCTGTTCCTTCCGCGCTTCACGGTAGTGTTTATGGTACTCTGCCGCAGCCTTCTCCACTCGTACCTGCGTAGGTTCTGCGAATAGATCAACGTAAGGAATACTCTTCAGCGCATCAAGAAACTTTGGATCATATCCTTTGAATTCACTCAGCTTCATCGCAAAAGCGCCTTGAGTGAAGTATACTGGACTGTACGCTTGCCCGTCGAGCATCTGTTTCAGTCCCTCTACATCAGCATCTCGGCGTGTTGCTTCTTCTCCTACAGGCGCGTGATGGCAATCTTTACACGCGAGATAAATCACATCTGCGAGGGTCTTTCTCATTCGATTCCCCTGACCTGCAGGATGCCCGCAGAACCAGCAGGTGGTTCCATGCACGCTAGAGTGTTCCTTCATCTTTCATCTCCTGTCTTGTTTGCCCAAGCTTCGCCAGCCCGCTCCCGCCTGTTTCATCGGGAAGATCTCCGCCATCAAGCAGCGAGATCGCCGGCTTCGGCGTTAATCTTTGATTCACTTGTTCTTGCGTCGCCAGCAGCCTCTGCAGTATCGCATCAGGGTCGTCCATTTGCTTCAGCCTTCCTGGCCTCAGCACCTTCACCGGTGGCGCTGCATTCAACCCTTGCCAGGTCTCTCCCCTCACAATACTCCCTATCGTCACCACCGAGACCCCGAAGCGCCGACAAAGCGACCTTTGCGATTCTCCTCCTTCCCAGGCCTCCCGAATCTCCTCCACCCGTTCCCAATCCAACTTAACTCCAGCCATAACGTCCTCCAAAGGTTGAAAACAAACAATAAACGAAACAACAATGAGCACCCCGCTTACGTAAACATCAGCCCCTAGATCATAGACTAGGACTAGAGTTCGAGGGAACTCTCTCTATGGTATTAAAAAAAAACTGTTTAGACAAACCCTATAAAGGGTCTAAACAATCTAACGCGAATTGTTTACGTAAGCGGGGTCGCTCTTGTTGTTTCGATCGTTGTTCATTGTTGTTTGACGTTAACCTGACCGAAAAGTTCCCGCTCATTTGAAAGGAATTTGAACGGATTGTCAAAGGAATTATGCAAACATAATCCGCTCGATTTATACGGGCCGACCGTGATTTTCCGATGCCCCGTACACAATTCGCGAACGGACGCGAACGGACGCTGATTAGCCCCATCCATGGGCATTTTGACGCCCCGATTTCAATCAAACCGGGCCGCCGAATTGTTCACGCAGACTATCCCCTCGGCGCGACCATCTGCGTCATCGCCATCAATTCGGCAATATCCGCCTCGGCTTTCTCGCCGGCAATCACCGAGTATTCCACGCCGCGCGCCTCGGCGAGCTTGGCCCAGATCGGATTGATGGCCGGCTTGCGCGGGCCGCTGGCTACGCGAACATTCCAGTCCGTTGCGCCCCCCTGATAGTAATCGCCCAAGGCCGCCACCTCCACTCGCCGCATCGCCTCGGTGACCTTGTAACCATTGTCAGCGGATTTTTGGATCGCGGCTGCATCGCCCAGGCGGTGGCACATGGCGAACGGGATCGCGTGCGCTTTGATCTCCGGCGCCAGCTTGTCGCAGTCTATAACGTACGCTGGCACGTTATCATCGAATGTAAAGGTAACGATGTTACCATTGATTGTCTTCTTCATATGAGCCTTTCGTTGGTTGCCAGCGTCATGTGCTGGTACACGTTGGACGCAATCCCAGCCACAATGTTCCCATTGTTACAAACAGTTACATGTCGCTGCGTTGTGGTGCATCCATGCGCTTGCCCATGCGTCACCGTGCCCGCCTCGCTGCAGCAATCAGCCGCCCGCCCCCTGTGGTAAAAAGGTCACGCAATCCAAGCCGGGGTGGGGGCAAAACGAATCTTCGCGACGAAAACATAAACACACCCTGAAATAATCTGAGCACTGTGAGACTTCGCGCGAATTATTCCCGCATAATGTGCGTGAAGACGCGGGCAGGGCGAAGGGGAAGCTGCGTCAGTCGGGAACTTAGTGGTCCGAGCCGCCGTCTAACCGGGGTGAACGGGGAGTCCTCCGTGCGCGCTTAACTGAGGTTGATATGAGTGCCCTTCCGCAACTTGCCGCCGAGACGCTAGACGAGATAGATCTCGCTATGTCGCCGGCCCTCCGCGCTCCAACTATGGGGAACGTAGCGAAAGTGGGCTATTCGCACAAGGACATGATAGACTTTATCATAGCCAACCCCGGAACTACTCAAAACGCCCTCGCCGCCCGCTACGGGTACTCCGTCGGGTGGGTCAGCAATGTGATGGCCAGTGACGCGTGGCAATCCGCCATGGCCGCCCGCCGTTCGGAGATCTGTGATCCGGTTCTCGTGGCCACGGTTGAGGAACGCTTCCGCGGCATCACCCTCATGTCCCTTGAGCGACTCAAACAGAAGCTCGAGGCCCCCCAGGTTTCCGACAACGTAGTCCTCCGCGCGGTAGAACTGGGCGCGAAGGCAATGGGGGTCGGCGGCAATGCACCGGTCACGCAGCCGCCTGGCGACCACCTCGCTGCCCTGGCGAATCGGTTGATCGAACTTCAATCCAGGGTCCGTGCGACCCACCAACTGGAGACTATAGATGTCCAAGCAACTCAAGTCGGCGCCTAGTAACTCGGGCGGCAAGGAAGGTGGTTATCGCCACGGCGTGCCTACGAAGTTTGTGGCGCGTAACCTCGTTCCCGTGAAGACCGCAGAGGCCTTTGTGCCGACGCCGGCGGAGCCTGTGAGGATGAGGTATAAACTTGCAGGCGGTTGCTAAGATGCGATTCCCGGCTGTTGGCTGTTTGGCTGTTTGTCCCCCAACCTCTACGGCTGTTGGAGGTTCCGGCGTTGTCGGCGGCCTTTACCCCCCGATAGACAAGGCACGGCTTATCAACCTCTCCACAGTCTCCGGGATTATCAGCAGCGTACCCAAGTTATGCAACCCGATAGCCTTTGTCCAGCACTTCAAACACGTGGTCCCCCAGGTTTCCGCCGCAGTGCGAGGTTTCCTGAACGTTTCCCTTGCGCCCGCGCTTGGGATTCCTGGGGGCACCTTATGAATTACCGGAGCATTTTCGATGCGAAAATCAGCACAGCAAACTCCCGCGTTGTTTTCACCTTCACGGACCAGCTTGCGCTCGGTGAAACGATCTCCTCCGGGACCACTACAGCAGCTGTGTATTCTGGAACAGACAGCTCG
>Ga0172380_10001020_pt1 | contig 50003 bp, 45 predicted proteins | sample Leawe162metaG_FD_119747 | JGI IMG/M metagenome (GOLD analysis project Ga0172380, IMG submission 119747) | Leachate microbial communities from a municipal landfill in Southern Ontario, Canada - Leachate well 162 metaG | ecosystem: Engineered > Solid waste > Landfill > Unclassified | place... | reverse complement strand
GCGCGGCTCGCCCTTCCGGTTCTTCGTGTGGCAGATGCCGCCGCGATTCGGGCGAACGCGGTAGACGAGCGAGTTCTGCTCGCAGTTCACGAGCACCTCGAGCAGCTCGAAGGTCTCGCCGGACGTCTCGCCCTTGATCCACAGCTCGCGCCGCGAGGTACTCCAGAACACCGCGATCCGGCGCTCGATCGATGTGCGGAGCGCGAGCTGGTTCACGTACGCGACCAGGATCACCTCGCCGGTGTCCACGTTCTGGACGGCGCATGGCAGGATCCCCGGCGACTCCGCCGCCTTCGCCAGCTTGTCGAAGTCGAGCGTGAGGTCCAGGCCCTCTTCCAACTGGTTCGTGGTGCTCATCGGTTCTCCCGTCGTCTGGACGTGTTCATGGTCACCGCAGGCGGAGCCGGAGCGCGGGCCACTGCCCGGGCCGGCGAGCCACGCGCTAGGCGACACGCTCCTGGTCGCGCACGCGCTGGAGCGCGGCGATCGCGACCTGGATCTGCTCGTCGTCGGGCGCCCGCGTGGTGAGCTTCTGGAGCGCCATGTTGCCCGCGAAGAGCCAGCGCACCACCGGCCAGCGCTGGTGGAACCCCGCGAAGCGGATCGCCTCGTACGAGGCTCCCGCGACCACCGGGATCAGGATGAGCCGGGACGACAGGCGCCACCACAGCGGGTCGCTGCCAGCGAAGGCGAACACCACCATGGACACCAGCGCGACGGTGAGCAGGAACGAGGTCCCGCAGCGCGGGTGCTCCTTCGGGTAGCGGCGGATCGCGGGGACGTTCAGCTCGCGCCCGTCCTCGTGGGCGTAGATCGTCATGTGCTCCGCGCCGTGGTACTGGAAGACGCGGCGGATGTCTCCCGACCGCCCCATCGCCCAGATGTAGCCGAGCAGGAGCGCGACACGCAGCACGCCCTCGATGAGCAGGGGCATCCAGCGCGCGGGGAGCAGGCGGTCCAGCCAGGCGGTCGCCAGCACCGGGCCGACGAAGAACACGCCCATGCCCACGGCGAAGGCGCCGAGGAGCACGAACCAGTCGATCACCGTCAGGCGGTGCGCCTCGCCGCGCTCGTCCACCTGGTCGGAGGCCACGGCCGCCGACCAGGTCAGGGCGCGCATGCCCAGCGTGAGGGTCTCGAAGAGCACCAGCACTCCCCGCAGCAGCGGCACGAGGCGCAGCGGGCCGGTGAAGACCCCGTGGAGGCGCTCAGAGCGGCCGGCGATGGAACCGTCGGGGCGTCTGACTGCGATGGCCATCGCCGTGGCGCCACGCATCATGACGCCCTCGATGACCGCCTGGCCGCCGTAGGTGGGGGTGCTCACACGATCAGCCTACGCGACCACCGCCCGGGAGCGCGAGGGAGACCGAGGGAAGGCGATGGAACGCAGGCGGACGCGAGGAGGGCGGCCAAGCCGGCCGCCCTCCTCGATCGTGCAACGTTGTGTCGCCACGTGCGGCGACGTGCCGCGACGCGGGTTGGGAACTAGGCCCCGGCCTTCTGGTAGCGGCGGCGGAAGCGCTCGACGCGGCCCGCGGTGTCGACGATGCGCTGCTCACCCGTGTAGTGCGGGTGGCAGTTGGAGCACACGTCGAGGTGGATCTCCGGCTTCGTGGACCGCGTGGTCCACTCGTGGCCGCATGCGCACCGGACGGTGGCCTGCTCGTACTTGGCGTGGATGCTCGCCTTCATGCGAGGCTCCCTTCGGGGATGGAACGGCCGCTTAGGCCGATGGGATGACGGAGACCTGCTTGCGGCGGCCCTTGGCGTAGGGGCTGAAGTGGACGTTGCCCTCCACCTGCGCCCAGAGCGTGTGGTCCTTGCCGACGCCGACGTTGTCGCCGGCGTGCATGCGCGTGCCGCGCTGCCGGACGATGATCGAGCCGGCCGTGACCAACTGGCCGTCCGAGCGCTTCACGCCCAGGCGCTGCGCTGCGGAGTCGCGGCCGTTCTTGCTGGAACCACCGGACTTCTTGTGAGCCATGTGTGCGCTCCCTTACCCGGCCGAGATGTCGGTGATCACCAGCTGCGTCCGCTGCTGGCGATGGCCGCGCATGGTCTTGTTGCGGGTCTTGTTCTTGAAGTGGAAGAACGTGACCTTTGGCGCGCGGTCGTGGGCCTCCACCCGCGCCCGCACGGTGGCGCCGGCGACGGTGGGGGAGCCCACGGTCGTGCGGTCCTCGTCGCCGACGAGCAGGACCTCGTCCAGGGCGACCTCCGCTCCCTCGGCGGCGTCGAGGCGCTCGACGGCGATCTTGTCGCCGGGGCGCACGCGGTACTGCTTCCCGCCGGAGCGGATGATGGCGAACATGGTGTGCCTTCCGAAGTTGCGTAGACTATGGAGTGTACGGAGCACCGGCAGGTGGGTCAACGAGCGGCGGTCAGTGAAACGCCGTCCTGTGGCACACTGTGAGTGGTGCATCGGGGGTACCCCACCCTTTTCTCCGGGGCCACCCTGACCCGCTCTGCGCCGACTGGAGTCCCGACTGAGCCTTCTCGACCTCATCACCGCCCCGTACGACGCCTTCAACTGGCTGACGGACCTGGTCTTCGTCGCCATCCGGCATCTCTTCGACCTGTACGGCACCCCGATCGTCTTCTTCTCGGCCCTCGCAGAGGCGATCGTGGGGGTCGGGATGGTCTTTCCGGGCCAGGTCATCATGTTCATCGGGGGCACCGCCTCGGCGAAGGGCGACGGGAACATTGCCGTGGTCATCGCCGTCGCATCGGCGGGCACGATCCTCGGGGACATCATCTCCTACGCGGTGGGCCGCCTGTGGGCCCAGACGCTCCTCGAGTCGCGGTTCGGCCCGGCGCTGCGGGTGGGCGAGGCGATGATGGAGGGGCGGGCGCGCTGGCTCATCCCGTTCTATCACTTTTACAGCGTCACGCGGTCCGTCGGCCCCGCGGCGGCGGGGGTGCTGCGCCTTCCGCTGCGCATCTGGCTTCCGATGGACATATTCGGTGCGGTCTTCTTCAACATCGCCTGGATCGGGGCGGGCTTTGTGTTCGGCACCGCCGTGCTGAACGATGACGGCTCACTGAAGGAGTCGCCGTTCATCCGGATCGGGCTCGCGGTGATCGCGACGGCGTGGTTCCTGGTGATGCGCGGCCTCTTCGAGCGGCGGATGCGGGAGTTCCGTGCGCGCGAGGCTGCCGAGCGCATCTCGACGCCGGTCACGGACGTCGGGCCCGACCCGGACCCCGCCACCCCGGACAGCGAACTGGCCCTGCGTGAGCAGGGCCAGCACGACTCGGTCAACTCCAGGTAGGCGACTCCAGGCAGCGGCGGGAACACCAGACAGGCGCCCCGCGCGGGGCTCTCGCCGCCCCTGTGGCCCCGGGCTACTCCCCGGGGGTCGCTGCGTTCTGCTTACCCCACGCCAGGCCCGGACGGCCCTGCGGGGCCTCCTCCGGCTCCTCCTCCCGCGACGCGGACGAGGCGGGGGGCGGCGCGGGCGGCGTCGACAGGTCGGCGGGAGCGGGGCGGTTCTCGGCCGGTCCCAGGATGCGCAGCAGCTCCTCGCCCTCCACCGTCTCCACCTCGATCAGGCGGCTGGCAAGCTCCTCCAGCTTGTCGCGGTGCGCGGCGATCACCGTGCGGCACCGCTGGTGGGCCTCGTCGATGACGCGGCGCACCTCGTCATCGATCTCCTGCGCGGTGCGCTCGGAGTAGTCACGCTCCTCCGAGATGTCACGGCCGAGGAAGACCATGGACTGGCGGCGCCCAAAGGTGCGCGGCCCCATGCGGGCCGACATGCCCCACTGGGTGACCATGTTGCGCGCGATCTGCGTCACCTTGCCGATGTCGTCGTGAGCACCGGTGGTCATCTCCCCGAAGACGATCTCCTCGGCGACGTGCCCACCCAGGGCCATCGTCATCATCGCCTCGTAGTACGAGCGGTCCTGGAGGCGCCGGTCGTCCGCGGGCAGCGAGCGGGTGAACCCGCCCGCGAGGCCGCGCGCGACGATGGTGACCTTGAACGGGATGTCCGCCTTCGGCTGGAAGTACCCGGCCACGGTGTGGCCGGCCTCGTGGAAGGCGATGATCTTCTTCTCGATCTCGGTGATCACGCGGGACTTCCGCTCCGGGCCCGCGATCACGCGGTCCACCGCCTCGTTCATCTCGTCCATGGAGATGCGCTTGCGGTTGCGGCGCGCGGCCAGGATCGCGGACTCGTTGACGAGGTTCGCGAGGTCGGCGCCGGAGAAGCCGGGCGTCTGGCGCGCGATGGTCTCCAGTGAGACATCCTGCTCCAGCGGCTTGCCCTTGACGTGGACGTCCAGCACCGCGCGGCGGCCGCGCAGGTCGGGGAGGTCCAGTGTCACCTGGCGGTCGAAGCGGCCGGGGCGCAGCAGCGCCGGGTCCAGCACGTCCGGCCGGTTGGTGGCGGCGATCACGATCACGTTCGAGTTGCTCTCGAAGCCATCCATCTCCACGAGGATCTGGTTCAGGGTCTGCTCGCGCTCGTCGTGCGAGCCACCCAGACCGGCGCCGCGCTGGCGGCCGACCGCGTCGATCTCGTCAACGAAGACGATCGCGGGGGCGTTGCGCTTCGCCTGGTCGAACAGGTCGCGCACGCGGCTGGCGCCGACGCCCACGAACATCTCCACGAACTCCGAGCCCGAGATGTGGAAGAACGGCACGCCCGCCTCGCCGGAGACGGCGCGGGCGATCATCGTCTTGCCGGTGCCCGGAGGGCCGACCAGGAGGACGCCGTGCGGGATGCGCGCGCCGAGAGCGGCGAACTTCTCCGGGTACTTCAGGAACTCGACGACTTCCTCGAGCTCCTGCTTGGCCTCTTCCTGCCCCGCGACGTCCATGAAGGTCACCGTCGGCTTCTGCCCGGTGAACATCTTGGCGCGGCTCTTGCCGAAGGACATCGCCTGGTTATTGGCGCCGCCGGCCTGCCGCATCATGAAGACGAGGATCGCCCCGAAGATCACCAGCGGCAGGAAGTTCAGGAGCAGCCCGAACACGTTGCCGAACTGGCTGGGGCCCTTGACCTCCACGCGCACGCCGTTGGTGCCGCCGATCGGAACGCCGGCGTCCTTCAGGATCTCCTGCACAGAGGCTGCCGACTCCTTGCGGGAGCTGATCGGCTCGGCCTGGTCCTTGAGCTTGACGACCAGGGTGTCGGTATTGACCTGGATGGACTCGACCTTGCCCTGCTGGGCGAGGGAGATCACGTCCGAGATCGGCTTCTCCGAGGAGGCCGTGGCGGGTCGGAAGACCATCACCACCACCAGCACCAGCGCCACCAGGATGAGCAGGTAGACGAAGACGTTGCGGGTGGAGCGTGCGTTCATGGGGGCTCGCTTTCGCCCGAGCGGCAGGGTCGCACCCGGTACTCGGGGTGGGGAGGTGCGGCGCCAATTCCAGAGCCGGGGACGTGCCCCGGCCCTGATTCGTTCGGTGATCGAAGTGTAGCACCCGGGCCGGGATCTCCGGCCGACTGGCGGCTGGGGATGGCGCGGGTGGCTGGATTCGATCACCCGCTCAATCGTGCTCTCCGCCGCGGTGGGCGCGCTATCAGTGCGCACCCCGATCGCGCGTTGCGATTGCGGCCGTTGCGATGCGCCGCGCGCCCTCGACGCAACGCAGGCAGCGGGTCGGGCTTGAGGCGACGCCCTGCTAGGATGCGCGCATGGGAGCACTGTGGCGCCGGCGCCCGGGGTGGGCCGCAGAGCGGTCGCTCTGGCGCGCGGGGTACGCCTTGGTGGCGGGTGTGGACGAGGTCGGCCGGGGACCGCTGGCCGGACCCGTGGTCGCGGCGGCCGTGGTCATCCCCCGCACCGCCGGGGGCGAGGCGCCCCGGGCGCGCTGGATCTCGCTCCTCCGGGACTCGAAGCAGCTCACGGCCCCGCAGCGCGAGGCGCTCGCGGCGCGCATCCTGTCTGAGTGCGTCTGCGCCGTTCGGGCGGTGTCCCCACAGGTGGTCGATCAGATCAATATCCTCCGCGCGACCCGCCTCGCGATGCGGCGCGCGGTGGACGCCTTGCCTGCGCGCCCCGACGCCCTGATCATTGATGGACGAGAAGTGGTCGAGGGCGGCTTCGAGCAGCGTTCCATCATCGGGGGCGACGCTCGTTGCGCGTCCATCGCGGCGGCCAGCATCATTGCGAAGGTGGCACGAGACAGCATGATGCGGGAGTTCGACACCACGTTCCCCGGCTACGGGCTCGCCGATAACAAGGGGTATGCCACCCCAGAGCACCTCGCGGCGCTGGCCGAGATGGGATACAGCAGCATTCACCGCCTCTCCTTCGCCCCCGTCCGCGCGGCAGTGCGCCGATGACCGAACGCAACCAGCGTCTGGGCGAGGCCGGCGAGCGCATCGCCTCCCGCTACCTCGAGCAGCAGGGCTACGAGGTGGTGGACCGCAACATCCGCCGGCGGGAGGGCGAGATCGACCTCGTCGCGCTGCACGGCGAGACCCTGGTGTTCGTGGAAGTGAAGCTGCGGACGTCCCGCAAGATGGGGGCGGCGGTGCAGGCGGTGTCGCCCGCGAAGGGCGCCCGGCTCCGCGGCCTGGCCGAGGCGTACTCGGCGGACCACCCCGAGCTCCCCATGAACCTGCGGATCGACCTCGTGGCCATCGAGCTCACGGTCGGGGGCGAGGTGGGCCAGCTCAACCACGTCCAGAACGCCGTGGAGGGCTGACCTCCGCCGCGCTTCCCCCCTCATTCCTGCATCCCAGAGATCGCGGCATCCCGGAGATCGCCGGGCGCGGTGCGCGTGCACCGCGCCGCATGACCGTGCGCCGGGAGATGCCGCGCATCTGCCGCCGTGGCGCCGCTGGGGGGCGCCCGGCTCCCTCCAGAGTCCCCGTCGGGCTGCCGAGTATGTAAGTGGAAACACTGATACGGGCGTCTCGCCTTGAGCGGACGGCGTCCCGGGTACGGGGAATGGGCGAGGCGATGCGACAGGGACTGGGCTCCACCGCCTTCTCAACGCCCCCGGGCGACCCGGTGGTCGCACGCGGGACGCTGCTCCGTCCGGTGCGCCGCGTCGAGATCCTCGCGCACTTCAGCGGCGCGTTCGACATCGCCGAGCAGCAGCAGCCCGGGCACGCGGCCCGCGTCGCCTACCTGGCCCATGAGGTGGCACGCCGCCTGGGCTTTGGGGCGGAGGAGCGGCGGCGGCTGCTGGTGGTCGGGCTGCTGCACGACGCCGGCGTGGCCGTGCGCCACGGGGGCGGGCACGCCGGCGCGGGTGCCTGGGTCGCCGAGCGCTTCGGCTACGACACGCCGGTCACCGAGGCCATCGCCGCCACCCACGAGCGGTGGGACGGGCGCGGACGGCCGCTGGGGCTGAGCGGCCCCGAGATCCCGGTCGAGGGGCTGCTGGTGGCGGCTGCGCACTGGGCCTGCGAGTTCGCGGACCGGGCGATGAGCCCGCTACGGGCGCGTGCACAGCTGCAGAACTCCTCGCTGGCCGACATCGAGCCCCTCGCCGGGCCGGAGGTGGGCGCCGCCCTCCAGGCCGCCCTGCACGAGGACGAGACCTGGCTCGCGATGTGGGACGACGACCTGCCCCGGCTGGTGGCGCACGCCAGCATCGGGGAGGGGCGGCCCTCGCTGCGACGCCTCGAGGAGGCCGCCCGCGCGATGGGCGAGGTGGTGGACTCCGCGGTGCGCGAAACCGGGCGCGCTGCGCGCGTCTCCTCGCTGGCGCGGCAGATCGCCTTCGCCCTTGGCCTCCCGGAGGCGCACTGCGAAGCCATCGGCATCGCGGGCCACCTCCTGGACATCGGCCAGCTGGGCGTGCCGCGGCACATCACCGACAAGCCCTCGATCCTGACCGTCGACGAGATGGAACTGATGCGCTGCCACCCGAGCGTGAGCGCGCGCCTCCTGGAGCGTGCCCCCGGACTGTCCGAGGTGGCGGAGTGGATCCGGGCGCACCACGAGCGGCCGGACGGCCGCGGGTACCCGGGGATGGTGGGGAGCGAGGAACTGCCCATCGCGCCGCGCATCCTGGCCGTGGCGGACGCGTACTGGGCGCTGCGCGCCGAGCGGCCGTACCGGCCGGCGTTCGCCGAGGACGAGGCGATGGTGATGATCGAGCTCGGCGTCGGGAGCCAGTTCGATGCGCGCGTCGTGGAGGCGCTCCCCGAGGCGCTCGAGAATGAGCGGGACGCCGGCGACGGGTCCGAGGCGGGCTAGCCCCGGCCCTCAGCCGTCAGCCCTGGCCGTCAGCGCGCCTCGACGCCCGACGCGGGCTAGATGCGCTGGAAGCGCTCCACGTCCAGCACGAAGACCGTGGCGCCGCCGGCGCGCACCTCGATCGGCTCCGTCGCGAAGGCGCTGTCCCCGATGAACGGCAGCGTCTGCACCGGCACGAGCTCGGTGCGGGCCGGGCAGATCTCGTTCACGATGTCGAGGACGGTGTCCACCTGCGATTCGGGCACACCGCTGAAGATCGTGACGTTGCCCCGGCGCAGGAAGCCGCCCGAGGATCCGACCTTGGTCGCCGGGGCGCCGTGCTCCACCAGCGCCGACATCAACTCGTCCGCGTCGTGGTCGGACACGATCATCATCACCAGCTTCATGGGCGCAGTCTGGTCGGCCATCGCTAGGCTCCTTCCGCGCCCGGCGGGCGCGCGCTCGCCGGGGCCGGTTCCCGCGCCGCGAGGATGACCGCGATGCTGAGGCCGAGCGCGACGCCGACTGCGACTGCAAACAGGCCGCGCATGGGCGTCCCCTCGAAGCAGACCCCGCACGAGTGATCATCACCCGGCGTTGTAATCCGGATGTTAGCAGGGACGCGCGCGGGCGACAGCGTGCCTCGCCGTTTCTTGAGGGCGCCGGGGGCCGATGCTACGCTCGGCCCTCGAATGCGCTCCGGCAGCACGGGAGATGATGACGTTGACGCAAGGTGACGGTCCCGCGTCCGAGATGAAGGGCGATCTGGAGACGATCACGTCGCTGGCCAAGCGGCGCGGCTTCGTGTTCCCGTCGGCCGAGATCTACGGCGGGTTCGCCGCCGCCTACGATTACGGTCCGCTGGGCGTGGAGATGCGCCGCAACATCCGCGAGCGCTGGTGGCGCGCCATGGTGCAGGAGCGCGACGACGTCGTGGGCATCGAGGCGTCGATCATCACGAACCCGGACGTGTGGCGCGCCTCCGGGCACGTCGCCGAGTTCACCGACCCGCTGGTGGAGTGCACGCAGTGCCAGGGCCGCTTCCGCGCGGACCACGTGGAGAACAACACCTGCGCGAACTGCGGCGCGGTGGGCAAGTTCACCGAGCCTCGACGTTTCAACATGATGCTGAGCACCATCGTCGGGCCGGTGGCGGACGAGAGCGCGCGCGCCTACATGCGCCCGGAGACGGCGCAGGGCATGTTCGTGAACTTCGACAACGTGCAGACCACCATGCGCAAGCGCCTGCCCTTCGGTATCGCGCAGATCGGGAAGTCGTTCCGCAACGAGATCACGGTGAAGCAGTTCATCTTCCGCACGCGCGAGTTCGAGCAGATGGAGATGGAGTACTTCTGCCACCCGGACACCTCGCTGGAGACGCACGCGTACTGGAAGAAGGAGCGCCTGCGCTGGTACTACGGCCTCGGCGTCCGCCCCCAGCACCTGCGGCTGCGTGACCACACGCCCGAGGAGCTCTCGCACTACTCGAAGGCGACGTCCGACGTGGAGGTGCACTACCCCTGGGGCTGGGCGGAGGTGGAGGGCATCGCGCACCGCGGCGCCTACGACCTGACGCAGCACTCCGCGCACTCCGGCAAGAAGCTGACGTACTTCGACCCCGAGGCCAACGAGCACATCGTCCCGCACGTGGTGGAGCCGGCGGCGGGCGTGGACCGCATCATGCTGATGCTCCTGCTGGAGGCCTACGACGAGGAGCAGCTGGACGGCGGCGACTCGCGCGTGGTGCTGCGCCTGGCCCCGGCGGTGGCGCCGGTGACGGTGGCCGTGCTGCCGCTGTCGAGGAAGGACACGCTGGACCCCACCTCGCGGCGGGTGTGGGACGTGCTGCGCCCGCACTTCCGCACGCAGTTCGACGATGCGCAGTCCATTGGGCGGCGCTACCGGCGGCAGGACGAGATCGGCACGCCGCTGTGCGTGACGGTGGACTTCGACACCTTGAACGACGAGGCGGTGACGATCCGCGAGCGGGACTCGATGCTGCAGACGCGCGTGCCGATCACCGGGCTGGTGGCGGCGCTGCACGAGCGCCTGGCGGCGCTGGAGCCTCGAGTGCCATCGGCGGACGAGATCGAGATCTAGGGGGCGTTCGAGGCGCAAGGCGGCTGGGTGCAGGCTGCGAGGGGCGGCGCACCCCTGCCCCTCCCGACGCGGGAGGCGGCGCTGGAGCCTCGCGTGCCGTCGCACGACGAGATCAGGTTCAGCGGCCCGTCGGCGCGCTCTGCCGGTGCGGAGCGTGCAAGGACGGAGCGCTTCGGGCCACCCGGACCGGTCCCAGGCAAGCGGCCGATCTTCGTCCGCCCCCGCGGGGGCTGTGTTGCCGCTCCAGGGCGTCGATGGGCCGCGCGACGCACAAGCAGAGGGGCCGCCCTCATGGGCGGCCCTGCTGATCAGTTGAAGCCGCGACTGGCTAGTTGGGGACCTTGGCGCGTGCGGCGTCCTTGTCCTGGAACCAGAGGGCGTTGATCTCCTTGTAGATCTCCTGGTCGTCAGGCACGTCGTCCTCGGCGAAGATGGCGGACACGGGGCACGCGGGCTCGCAGGCGCCGCAGTCGATGCACTCATCGGGGTCGATGTAGAGCAGCCGGTCCTTGCCCTCTTCCCAGTGGATGCAGTCGACGGGGCAGACGTCGACGCAGGACTGATCCGTGGTGTCGACGCACGCCGACGTGATTACGTAGGTCATCCCGGTCCCTTCAGGATTCTCGTGACACACACCGCGCATTCGGCGGCGAACGTTCGCTGTGGCCGAATATAGGGTCCCCTCGCGCTTTGAGACAAGCGCCTGTGCAGATGTTCGGCAGGCGTTTTCGGGGCGTGCAGCCCCCGCGCGGCTCGAGGCCCCCGCGAGGGCGTCGAGGGGGCCCGCGCGCTTCTAGTTCGAGCGACCCAGACGACCCAGGCCGAGGCGGCGCCACCAGCCTTTGCGCTCCGCCTGCCGCGTTTCCTCGGCCTCGCGCGCCGCCGCGTCGATGGCCGCACGGGCGTCCGCGATGGCCCCGGCCATGCGGTTGCGCAGCATGACCGGGTGCTGCACGAGGTCGAGCGCGCTGCCGGGGTCGTCCGCGGTCTCGGGGTAGAGCCAGTGCAGCGTCTCGGCGAAGCGCGGGACGATCGACCGCCCGGCGATGGCGTACTGCTTGAGCTCGTTCGAGATGCCGAGGAGCGCCTCCTCGATGCGGGTGAGCTGGTAGGGCGAGACCTCGATCTCCACGACGGCCTGCCCGAGCTCCGGCAGCAGCGCGTCGTGCACGGACTGGAGGCCGAGGTCGTGCTTCTGCAGCGTCACCGCATCCGTCTCCGACCCCGGCCGCCCGAGGTGGTACACGGTGGCGAGGTAGACGACCGCAGCATCCTCGGCGCGGAGTTGCAGGAGGGTCATGAGGTCAGTGTAGCGAGAGGCGGAACGGAGACCTGCTCTACTCCGCATCGATGGCAGCTTGACCCAGTTCGGTGAGTGCCTTCCACGGCACGGAGTCTTTCGCGATTTCCAGGTGTTCGGCAACGAACCGAGCAACTAGTGGCTTCGACCCGCGGCCCGACAAGCCTTGATCCGTGGCGGCCTTCTCGAGCGCCCCGTAGGCCGGTCCAAAGAGGGTTCTCATTCCTTGCTCGAAGTCGGGTTCGAGCATGGCACCCCGCCGACCAACTACGAACCGCGCGGCAGCGGCGGCGGGCGCCTGCATACCGAGAACCGAGAAGATGTCAGCGTATTTTTCGGGTTCATCGGCGTCGGGTGTTCGGTCGCTGTCGAAGATCGCGAAAGTGGGGATCCCATACGCCGTGAAGAAGCGGTACCACTTCGGCATGTTGCTCACGCCGTGGACAGCGACGATAGCGATACCAGATTGGGCAGGGTCAAAGCCCACTCGCGACAACAGGATTGGAAGTGCCATCGCTTCGGTCGCTCCCTCCACGAGAATGACGCGTCGCGCGAACAATCCCTCGAGAATCTCAGGCGTCGCTGCGGCGGCATAGAAGGGAAGTACGTTCTCGGTCGTACAGTTTGCCGCCCCTAGGTCCGTGCAATGTCTCGCGAGTTGGGCCGCGCTGACCTGCTTGACTCTTGTTTCCCCCTCCGGCTTCGAGACGACCACAAGGCCGTCTAACCCAAGCAAGTCCACGAAGGCGGGACTATGCGTAGTGATAACGACCTGAACGCCAGCTTCCGAGAGCCCACGAACCCTAGTGGCTAACCACTGCTGAGCGAGAGGATGAAGATGGGCTTCCGGCTCTTCCACGAGAAGGAGGAGCCCGCCTTCACCATGAAACGCTTCTGCGTATGCCTGCACGAAGCTGAACGCTAGAAGCTGCTCCTGCCCCGTTCCCAATTCATCGAACGTCCGAACGGCACCGCCCTGGGTGGGCTGCATTTTCAGCGCGTGGAAATAGTTCGATGGGTCGTACGCAGAGAAATCTATATCGAGTCCGTACTCCATTGCGGACGAGAACTCGTCTAGCTGAGCCTTCAAGCGCGAGCTGAAATCAGTAAACGCACCGACCTCATCGAAGATCGCCTTTACCTCGGCAAACTTCTCCTGCAATCGCTTGACCCGCGCCTCATCGCTGATAAGGCCGCCGTGGAACTTGCGCATCAACTTCGATAAGAAGGTGAATCGCGAGACGTAGCTCAACTGGTAGGACAGGCGGCGGTCAGCGCCCACGTACACGCAAACGCATTGCTCACGAATCTCATTGCTCATATATCGGGGCACGCCATTAGCGAGAACAGCCTCGTACTGAGCCTTGTCGCCGTTGAATTGCCATGAGATCTGGCCGACGGGTTGGCCGTCTCGCCAGACATCATCAACATCCAACGCGATGCGAACGGGCAACCGCTGCTTGTCCCGGTTGTGGAACTCGTGGTCGTCAGGTTCGTGCGATCCCGCCCAGCTTTCGCCAAGGACGAGATCGAGAGCGCGAGAGACGTTCGTCTTTCCCGCGTTGTTCTGGCCGACGAGCACGAGCGGCATCTTGTTGGGGAATCGAATACTGATACGAGTCCCGATTGAGCGGTAGTTCTCGACCCTGAGGTACTTAACTGTTCCCATCGGGTCTCCTGCGATCGCGCGCACGCTCTGTGCCTCGGACTCTACCCCCTCGCCCCAACCTTCGCCCGCGGAGACTTCGCGGGCTTCGAGGTTGGCGCGGGGGCTGCTGCCTTCGGCGCACGCTTGGGCTTCGGGGCGGCAGCCACGGGAGAATGTTTCGCGAGGACGTCGATGAGGAAGCGGCCGGTGAGGGAATCCTCGACGGTGGCGACCTGCTCGGGGGTGCCGGTGGCGAGGATGCGGCCGCCCTTCGCGCCGCCGGCGGGGCCGAGGTCGATCAGGTGGTCGGCGCACTTCACCACGTCGAGGTTGTGCTCGATCACGATCACCGTGTTGCCGCCGTCGACGAGGCGCTGCAGCACGGACAGCAGCGCTTCCACGTCGGAGAAGGCGAGGCCGGTCGTCGGCTCGTCCAGGATGTACGCCGTGCGGCCAGTCGCGCGCCTCGACAGCTCGGTGGCGAGCTTGATGCGCTGCGCCTCGCCGCCGGAGAGCGTGGTGGCGGGCTGGCCGAGGCGGATGTAGCCCAGGCCGACGTTCGCCAGCGTCTCCAGCTTGCGGCGCGGCGAGGGGAAGGCGTCGAAGAACTCCAGCGCCTCCGTCACCGTCATCCCGAGGACCTCGGCGATGGTGCGCCCCCGGAACAGGATCTCCAGCGCCTCGCGGTTATAGCGATCGCCCTTGCACACCTCGCACGGCACGGTCACGTCGGGGAGGAACTGCATCTCGATCAGGTTGTAGCCGTCGCCCTTGCACGCCTCGCAGCGGCCGCCCTTCACGTTGAACGAGAAGCGGCCGGGCTGGTAGCCGCGCGCGCGGGCCTCGGGCACCTGCGCGAAGAGGTCGCGCACGAGCGTGAACAGCCCGGTATACGTGGCAGGGTTGGAGCGCGGCGTGCGCCCGATCGGCGACTGGTCGATGACGACGACCTTGTCCAGGTGCTCGATGCCCTCGATGGCGTCGTGATCGCCGCCGCGCTCGCGCGCGCCGTTCAGGTCGTGCTCCAGCTGCCGCGCGAGGATCTGGTTCACCAGCGACGACTTGCCGCTCCCGGAGACGCCGGTCACGGCGATGAGCGTCCCCAGCGGGAGCGTGACGTCGACGTCCTTCAGGTTGTTCTCGCGCGCGCCGCGCACGCGCAGCACGTTGCCGCTGCCTGGGCGCCGCGTGGAGGGCATGGGGATCACGCGCTGCCCGCTCAGGTACGCCCCGGTGAGGGAGGCGGGGTTGCGCATCACCTCGGCGGGGGTGCCGAAGGCGACCACGTGCCCGCCGTGCTCGCCCGCGCCGGGCCCGATGTCGATCAGGTGGTCGGCGGCGCGCATCATCGCCTCGTCGTGCTCCACCACGAGCACGGTGTTGCCCAGGTCACGGAGCCGCGACAGCGTGCGGATCAGGCGCTCGTTGTCCACGGGGTGCAGGCCGATGCTCGGCTCGTCGCAGACGTACAGCACGCCCATGAGCGCGGAGCCGATCTGCGTGGCCAGACGGATGCGCTGGCCCTCGCCGCCGCTCAGGGTGCCCGCGCTGCGGTCCAGCGTCAGGTACTCCAGTCCCACGTCGCGCAGGAACACGAGGCGTCCGGCGATCTCCTGCAGGATCTGCCGCGCGATGGAGTAGTCGCGGTGCGACAACGGGGTGTCCGCCTCGTCGCGCAGGCCCTCGGCCCAGGCGAGCGAGTCCGCGACCGACATACGCGCCACCTCGACGATCGAGCGGTGCGGCTCGTTTCCGGGGGATGGGACGGTGACGGCGATCATCTCCGGCTTCAGGCGCGCGCCGCCGCACGCGGGGCAGTCCACCGCGATCATGTAGCGCTCGATGTCCGCGCGCACCCACTCGGACTCCGTCTCGCGGTAGCGGCGGTCGAGGTTGGTCATCACCCCTTCCCACGTCACCGTGTACTTGCGCGTGCGCCCGCTCTGGCTGCGGAACTCGATCTCGTCGACGGCGAGGTCGCCGGTGCCGTGCATCAGCGCGCGCCACTGCTTCGCGGTGAGCTTCGCCAGCGGCGTGTCCATGCCGAAGCCCATCGCCTCGGCGAGCGCGGCCAGGCGGCGGCGGTACCAGCCGAGGCTGGTCGCCATGCGCTGGAACGGCACGACCGCGCCCTGGTCGATCGACAGCTTCTTGTTCGGCACGACGAGGTCCTCGTCCAGCTGCATCTGGAAGCCGAGGCCGGTGCACTGCGGGCAGGCGCCGTGCGGGGTGTTGAACGAGAAGTTGCGCGGCTCGATCTCGCCCACGGAGTACGGCGGATGATCCGGATTCGGGCAGGCGAAGTGCTCGCTGTACGTCTGCTCCTCGACCACCGTCGAGTCCTGCGCGCCCGTGCCGAACAGCGCCAGCACCACGATCCCCTCGCCGAACTTCAGCGCCTGCTCCACGGAGTCGGACACGCGCTGCCGCGTGGCGTCGCGATCCTCGTCGCCCGCCGCGGGGATGACGATGCGGTCCACGACGACGTCGATGTCGTGCCACTTGTTCTTGTTGAGCGCGATCGGCTCGTCCATGGAGAGCACCACGCCATCGACGCGGGCACGCACGAAGCCGCCGCGCCGGATCGCGTCCAGCACGTTGGCGTGCTCGCCCTTCTTGTGGCGGATCACCGGCGCGAGGATCATCGCGCGGCGCCCGGGGTCCTGCGTCAGGATGGCATCGACGATCTGCTGCGACGTCTGTCGGCGGATCACCTGCCCGCAATGGATGCAGTGCGGCACCCCGACGCGCGCGAAGAGCAGGCGCAGGTAGTCGTAGATCTCGGTGACGGTCGCCACCGTGGAGCGCGGGTTCTTCGATACCCCTTTCTGGTCGATTGAGATCGCGGGCGAGAGCCCCTCGATGTAGTCGACGTCGGGCTTCTCCATCAGCCCGAGGAACTGCCGCGCGTACGCCGAAAGCGACTCGACATAACGGCGCTGTCCCTCGGCGTAGATCGTGTCGAAGGCGAGCGAAGACTTCCCGGAGCCGGACACGCCGGTGATCACCACGAGCCGGTCGCGCGGGATCTCGACGGTGACGTTCTTGAGGTTGTGTTCTCGCGCGCCGGTCACGACGATGCGGTCGAGGGGCATGAGGGCACCTTACGCGTGCGTTCCGAGGGATGCGGCGCCGGGGGGAGACGGGCGTCCGAATGTCTGTTCGAACGGCTATCGTACCGCCGGGAGCCATGCGCTCCAAGACTCCACCCCCGGGGCGGAGAGAGGGTTCACCGTGCGCGTGCTAGTAGTCGCCGAAGAGGCCGGGGACGCCACCGCGCTGGCGCGTGAGCTCGAACGCGCCGGTCACGAACCGTGCGGCGCCTCGGACGGAGCGCATGTTGCCGCCCGGGTGCGCTCCACGCGCGCGGAGGCGCTGCTCGTCGCCGCCCCCGGATCGACCAGCGCGCTGCGCCTCCTCCTGCTCCGCGCCCGCGAGGCGGCGGAAGCGCCGCTGCCTGCGGTGCTGCTGCTGGACGGCGGCTCGGTCTGGCTGCGCACGGCGCTGCCGCAGGACCTCGCCCCCGCGACAGCGCTCCCGGCCGGGGAGGCCGGCGCGGCACGCCTCGCGGGTGCGCTCGCGGCGCTGGTGGCGGGTGATCCCGGGCCCGAGCAGGTCAGCATCGGGGGCGTGGCCTTCGAGCGCGCCGGGCACCGGCTCGCGGGACCCGGCGGCTGCAGCTCGCTCACCCCGTCGGAGGCCGCCGTGCTCTCCCTGTTCGTCGCGGCGCCGGGCGCATTCACCTCGACCGCCGAGCTCGCCCGGGCGCTCTGGGGGCAGGTGCTGACGGACCGGCATGCACGGGGGGCGATCCGCTCTCACGTGCACACGCTGCGCGGGAAGCTCGCGGCGGCCGGCTTCGCGGGTGTCGTGGAGTCCAGGGCGGGCGTCGGCTACCGCCTGGTCGAGGGCCCGCTCCCGCGCTAGCGCCCCGTCAGGGCTTCGCGGGTCCGCCGGGATCGTCAGGGTAGCGCGGGTCCGGGCCGGAATCCGGCGCGTCATCGGCGTTCCCAAACAGCCCGCCGAGGCCCGGCGGTAGCTCCTGGCCGAGTCGCGACATCTGCTCGCGCAGTTGCTGCTCCACCTCGCGCAGCTGGTCCTCGGTCACGCCCATGGAGTGGAGCGTCTCGCGGACGAGCCGTTGCACCTCCGCGAAGTCGCCCCGTACCAGGGCGTCCGCGACCTCCAGCTGGGTCTCGATCGCCCGGAAGCGCTCGCGGCGCTCGGCATCGCTGGCGGTCGAGAGCACGGTGCCCATGAGGCGCGTGAAGAGGTTCGTGGTGCGGGCGATCCGCACGCGGTCGTCAGGATCCTCGGGGAACGTCCCGGTCACCTGGACCTCGAGGCCGGTCCGCGTGTCCGAGGCGACGTACTGGTTTGGCATGGCACCGTCCACTGCGCGGGGGATGGAGCGATCGTACCGCGATGCCTCGGCGGGCGCGCCCCGGGCTCCGTACCTTGCGACATCCTGACGAAGATCGCGGATTCGCACGGGAGTCCGGGAGAACCCTCTGCGCATGTAGTCCGGCCGGTCGTGAATCTAGGTGAGGGCCGATGCCGGGCGTCGGGCGGCCCAATGGCGCCGATCCTGATGTCGGTGGCCCGGACGCTTCATGGCGCTTCAGTTGCGGAGGGATTCCGGACATGGCAGACGGCGCTGAGCGACAGCTGGTGGTCTTCGACCTCGCGAACGAGGTGTACGGCATCAACATCGGCACCGTGCGGGAGATCATCCGCATGCAGACGGTGACCTTCGTTCCTGACGCTCCCGAGTTCGTGAAGGGCGTCATCAACCTGCGCGGCCGGGTGATCCCGGTGGTGGATCTCCGCAAGCGCTTCGGGCTCCCGGTGACGGATCCGACCCCGGAGAGCCGGGTGCTGGTGGTGGACATCGCCGGCAACGACATCGGCGTGATCGTGGACGCCGTGACCGAGGTCCAGCGCATCGCCGAGGCCTCCATCGAGCCGGCCGCGGCGCTCGTCACCACCGAGGACTCCTACTACATCGAGGGCATCGCGAAGGTGGGGGACCGGCTGCTGATCCTCCTCGACCTCGACCGTGCACTGGGCGCCGACGTGCGCCGAGCGAAGGACAGCGAGTCTCAGGCGGCCGCGGCGTAGCCGTCGCGGGAACGCACGCCCACCGGGAAGGATGATCCGGAAGGCAGGAGTCATGGCAGGCTCGACCGACATCAGCGCAGACGAACTGAAGGTCTTCATGCAGGAGGCGGAAAGCCTCCTGGAGCTGCTGGACGAGGACATCGTCCGCCTGGAGCAGCAAGAGGAGAGCGACGAGCTCCTGCAGGAGATCTTCCGCGCCGCCCACACGTTGAAGGGGTCCAGCGGGATGCTGGGGTTCGAGGCGATGGCGCACCTGACGCACGCCATGGAGGACCTGCTGGATCGCGTGCGAAAGAAGACGCTGGTGGTCTCGCCGGCGATCATCGACGCCCTGCTGATGAGCCTCGACGGCCTGAAGATCCTGCGCGACAACATCACGACCGGCGACGAGACACCCATCGACGTGGAGCCGATCGTCGAGGCGCTGCACGCCGCGGCCACCGGCGAGGCGGGCCCCGTCGCCCCCGCCGCCAGGGCCTCGCTGGCATCGGCGATGGCCGCCGACCCCGCGCTCGCCGCGCGCGCCGCGAGTGCCGCCGCCGAGGGGCGCACGCCTTACGTGATCACGGTGCACATCCGTCCGGAGAGCGACTGGGCGGCGGTGCGCTGCTTCCAGGTGCTCAACACCCTCGATCGCACCGGCGAGGTCATCCACTCCGTCCCGACGCAGGCCGAGATCGAGGCGGAGCACGTGGAGCGCACGATCGAGGTGCTCTTCGCGACCGGCGACGACCCGGACGAGCTGCGTGCCACGCTCTCGGGGGTGGAGGACACGCAGGATGTCTCGGTGGTGCCGTGGGTCGCGGGCGCCGCGCCGGTCCCGGTCGCAGAACCGGCGCCGGACACCGGACCTGCCGCCGCGAACGTGGTGGAGCTGGCCCCCGCGCGCAAGTCGAAGGCAGCGCAGGAGTCGCTCGCCTCGGCCGCGCAGCGGGTGGAGGGGCTGCAGACCACGGTGCGCATCGACGTCGAGCAGCTCGACTCGATGATGAACATGGTGGGCGAGCTGGTGATCGACCGGACGCGCGTGTCGCAGCTGAGCCGGCTGCTGGGCGCGCGGTTCAAGGATGACGAATACGTGCGATCGCTGGGCGAGACCGCGACGCACATCGAGAAGGTCGTGGACGAGCTCCACGAGAACATGATGCGGGTGCGGATGCTGCCCGTGGGGCTGCTCTTCAGCAAGTTCCCGCGGCTGGTCCGCGACCTGGCCCGCAGCATGGGCAAGAACATCCGCCTGGAGATCGAGGGTGAAGACACCGAGATCGACCGGTCGGTGATCGAGAAGATCAAGGACCCGCTGGTCCACCTGATCCGCAACGCGGCCGATCACGGCGTCGAACCCCTGGAGGATCGGCGCGCGGCCGGCAAGCCGGAACTCTCCATCCTGCGCCTCGTCGCGCGGCACGAGCAGGGGCAGATCGCCATCTCGCTGGAAGACGACGGCCGCGGGATCGACGCCGACGGTGTGAAGGCGAAGGCGGTGGAGCGCGGCCTGGTCTCCGCGGAGCGCGCCGCGCGGATGAGCGACCAGGAGGCGGTCGCGCTGATCTTCGAGCCCGGCCTGAGCACCGCCGCCGCCACGACGGAGGTCTCCGGGCGCGGCGTGGGCATGGACATCGTGCGTCGCGACATCGAGGCGCTGAAGGGGCACGTGGAGGTCGAGACGGAGCCGGGGCGCGGGACGGTGTTCCGCCTGCGGCTGCCGCTCACCCTCGCGACGATTCGCGGGCTGCTGGTGTCGTGCGGGAGCACCACGTACGCGATTCCGCTGAACTACGTGCAGGAGACGTTGCGGCCGGACGTCGGGCAGTTGAAGACGGTGAGCGGGCGATCCGTGCTTTCCCTACGAACGCGGAACGCCGTCATGTCGATGATCTGGCTGGACGAGTCGCTCGGCGTGGACGAGGAGCGCACGGCGCCCCGCGCCGATCCGTACGTGGTGGTGGTGCGCACGGGCGAGGGGGATCACGAGCGCCCCGTGGCGATCGCCGTGGACCGGCTGATCGACCAGCAGGACATCGTGGTGAAGTCGCTGAGCGGGTACCTGGGTCGCGCGCGAGGGATCGCGGGGGCCAGCATTCTGGGCGACGGGCAGGTAGTGCTCATCGTCGACATCGCATCCCTGATCAAGGCCTCGCATCGGGCATCCGATGCCGAGGTTGCATAGGAAGGAGCAGCTCCATGGTCGACCCGCTGTTGGGCCCCTGGGCTGACCTGGTCAACATCGGCACGCGCAAGGCGATGGCCGGGTTGTCGCAGATGATCGGGAGCGACATCGACGTGACGTCGCTGACGCTGCGTCGCGTGCCGGTGGCCGAGATCTCGAACCTCTTCGGCGGGCCGGACACCGAGGCGGTGGGGATCTACCTCACCGTCAGCGGGAGCGCGGACGGGCACCTGATGCTCATGTACGAGCCGAAGATCGCCTGCGCGTTCATCGACATGCTGATGGGCGAGGCGCCGAACACCACGAAGGTGATCGATGGGATGGGGCGCTCCGCCCTCGGCGAGATGGGGAACATCATCGGTGCGTTCTTCCTGAGCGCGATCGCGGACGCCACGGGGCTCTCGCTGTCGCCCTCGCCGCCCACGGTGATGACGGACATGGCGGGCGCGCTGCTGGACGTGGTGTCCGCGGACATCCTGCTCACCGCCGACGAGACGTACCTGGCGGAGGCGACGTTCCTGACGCAGGGACACGACATCTCGGGCGTCTTCATGGTGATGCCCACCGAGGAGCTGCTGGACGCGCTGCTGAACGCGACGAAGGCGGCGTAGATGGTCACGGGGGTCATTGAGACCACGCTCAGCCTGGGTGAATGGGCCGTGACCAACGAGCGCGAGGGGGTGCTGACCTGCCTGGGACTGGGCTCATGCGTCGCGTTCATCGCCTACGACCCGGTCGCCCGGATCGGCGGCATGGCGCACATGGTGCTCCCGGACAGCACGCAGGGGCGCTCCACTCCTCGCTCGGAGGCGAAGTTCGTGGACGTGGCGGTGCCGCTGGTGCTGAACGAGATGCTCAGCCTGGGGGCGCAGAAGACGCGCCTGCAGGTGTCGCTGGTGGGGGGCGCCAAGATGCTGCCCAACAGCAGGCCGGAAGCGATGAACATCGGGGCGCGCAACATCGCGGCGGCGCATGCGGCCATCGAGGCGCGCGGGCTCCGGGTGCGCGTGGAGGACCTGGGCGGCACACAGGGGCGGACCGTCCGCCTGCAGGTGCGCACGGGTGAGGTGCTGATTTCAACCGCGCGAGTGCTTCGCGCCGCGGCGTGAGCGGCTGGAGGAACAACATATGGCGAAGGTACTGATCGCGGACGACGCGGCCTTCATGCGCATGAAGAGCGCGAACCTCGTCAAGGAACTCGGGCACGAGGTGGTCGAGGCCGCCGATGGCGCGGAGGCCGTGGCGATGTACAAGCAGCATCACCCGGACGCTGTGCTGCTGGACATCACCATGCCGGTGATGGACGGCATGGAGGCGCTCAAGGAGATCCTGGCCGCGGACCCCAACGCGAAGGTGGCGATGGTCACGGCCATGGGGCAGCAGCAGATCATCATGGAGGCCATCAAGACCGGCGCGAAGGACTTCGTGGTCAAGCCCTTCGATGCCGATCGCATCCAGTCCGCCCTGTGGAAGCTGGTCGGGTAGGAGGCTCTCGTGACCCTCACTCCTCCACTCGCCTCCGGGAAGAAGATCCGCGCGGTCCTGGTGGATGACTCGGCCACCATTCGCTCCGTGCTCCGGCGCAAGCTCGAGGCCGATGGCTCGATCGAGGTGGTGGGCACCGCCAGCGACGGGCTGGAGGCGCTCGACCTGATCGCACGGGCGCGGCCGGATGTCGTCACGCTCGACATCGAGATGCCGCGCCTGGACGGGCTGAGCACGCTGCAGCGGTTGATGGAGACGCAGCCGACGCCCGTGGTGATGGTGAGCGGCCTCACGCGCGAGGGCGCGGACGCCACGATCCGTGCGCTGGAGCTCGGCGCCGTCGATTTCATCGAGAAGCCGGCGCTGGCTACCGGCGTGGGCGCGGTGGCGGATGACCTGATCGCGAAGGTGCGGCACGCCGCGCGTGCGCGCCTGCAGGCGCCGATGGTGGCCCCGGCTGCCCCGCGATCGCCCATCTTTCGTCCCGCGTTCAACGAGCGGTGGCGCAAGCGCATCGTCGTGATCGGCGCCTCCACGGGCGGCCCGCAGGCCGTGCGCCGCGTGCTGACGGCGCTCCCTGCGGGGATGCGCGTGCCGGTGGTGGTGGTGCAGCACATGCCAGCGGGCTTCACGCGCTCGCTGGCGGACCGCCTGAACGACCTCGGCCCGCTGCGCGTGCGCGAGGCGGAGGCGGGGATGGCGCTGACGCCCGGCGAGGTCCTGCTCGCGCCCGGCGGCTACCACCTGGTGTTCGATCGCCAGGGCGTCGCCTCACTGACGCAGGAGCCGCCGGAGATGGGCGTGCGCCCCGCGATCAACGTCACCATGGCCTCGATCGCGCAGATCCCGATGGCGAACCCGGTCGCGGTGATCCTCACCGGGATGGGCAGCGATGGCACCCGCGGCGCCGGGCTGATCAAGCAGGCCGGCGGCTACGTGATCAGCGAGGCAGAGGCCACGTGCGTGGTCTACGGCATGCCGCGCGCGGTCTTCGAGGCCGGTCACTCGGACGAGGTGCTGCCGCTGGACGCCGTGGCCGACGGCATCGCGCGGCAGGTGCGGGAGATCGCGGCACGATCGGCGTAGTACACGATCGGCGTAGTAGCGGTCGGCACGGGGGATTCGATCATGGATGACGCCACATTCACGCAGCTCAAGCGCCGCCTGGCGAAGCTGCTCGATCTCGACCTGGACGGCTACAAGCAGCCGCAGATGCGCCGTCGCATCGAGACGTTCGTCTCCAAGCACGGCAACGACCCTGCGGCGTTCATCGAGCGCCTGCCGCGCGAGCCCGATCTGCTGCAGGCGACGCGCGACATGCTCACGATCAACGTCACGGAGTTCTTCCGTGACCGGGCGCAGTGGGACCGCCTGGAGACCGCGGTGCTGCCGGCGCTGGTGAAGCACGCCGGGGCGCTGAAGATCTGGAGCGCCGGCTGCTCCCACGGGCAGGAGCCGCTCTCGCTGGCGATGCTCCTGGACGAGGCGGGCGCCCTCAGACGATCGACGATTCTGGCCACGGACTTCGACCACGCTGCGCTGGCACGCGCGCAGGCCGGCGGCCCCTACAGCGCCGACGAGGTGCGAGGCATCTCCGCGCCGCGCATGCAGGCGTACTTCGAGCAGCGCGAGGGCAAGTACTGGGCCGACCAGCGGCTGCTCCGCCACGCGACCTACCGTCAGCTGAACCTGCTGAAGGACCGCTTCGACGCGAACTTCGACCTGATCGTGTGCCGCAACGTGATGATCTACTTCGAGGCGGACGTGAAGGAGGCGCTGATCCATCGCTTCCGCGACGCGCTCCGCCCCGGCGGCGTGCTGTTCATCGGCGCCACGGAGGCCCTCCTCGGCGCGGACGCCGAGGGACTGGACCGGCTGGGCGGGAACTTCTACGGACGCCCCACGGACGCGCGCCCGGGCCGCGTGGCGGCCTGACGGCGGCCGCCCGCGGGGGCTACGAGATTAGTCGGCGGCGGGGTGCACCAACAGCACCGGCACGTTGTCCAGGTTGCGCAGGACGTGGTCCGCGACGGACCCGAGGACGGTGCGCCGCAGCCCCGATCGGCCGTGCGTGGACATGATCACCACGTCGCTCTTGTGCGCCTGCGCCTCTTCGACGATGCGGTCACCGGGGAGGCCCTCCAGCACGACGGTGCGGACGTGCTTCAGTCCCGCGGCCTCCAGCGTGGCGCGGGCGGCCTTCAGATGACGCTCCGCCTCCTCGCGCTGCGCGGCGACGATCTGCTCAGCGATCTCCGCGTCGAGCGCCCCCATCCCCGCGAGGTCGAATCCGGCAGGCGTCGTCCGGGCGAGGACGCGCCCGATCTCGTCGATCACCTCGACCACGGTGACGTTGCCGTCGGGGTCGACCACCCTGGCGACGTGCGGGAGCGCCGCGCCCGCCGTCTCCGACCCGTCGGTGGTTACCAGGGCGTTCTTGTACATCGGTGCCTCCTCGCCGTCGTCGCTTCGCTGGCAGCATAGTCCACTGCGTGCGAGGTTCCACCCCCGCCCCGGCCACCCGCCACGCCTCGAGGGCTCACGCGGGGCCGAGCGACGCCGCGCGGAGTTCTGGTCAGATTCCCCGGGCGCGGTGGCGCCGGGTGCAGGGAGCCCCAGTCGTCTCGCGGGCGAGATCGGGCCCTCGCGGCGCGAGACGCGAGGCTCCGGCAGCGCCCCGCGCCTGCTGCCCAGCGGCCACGGGCGACAGCGCGCCGGACGTGCGCGATACTGGGCACCTCGCACCCGCGCGGCGCCGGCGGGCGGGGATAGCTCAGTGGTAGAGCGCCTGCCTTCCAAGCAGGATGTCGCGGGTTCGAATCCCGTTCCCCGCTCCAACAGCCTCCCACTGGCCTCGACGCACCGACGCTGGTGCGCGCGGCGCGGGGTCGAGGCCGAGCGGACGCCATCGGCGCTCATTATTGGCCCTTTCGATTGGAGCGCGGAGAACGGCTCGGGGGACGCACCTGGAACCGCGCTCTGGACGTCAGCCTGGCGGTCGACTAACGGAGTTGGGCGGCGCACAATTCCTTGGGATCGGTCCGCGGGGAGGCGCCGGTGAGAACTCGGGCGGTTTGCCTGACGTGCGCGCTATTCTGCACGACGCTAGTCGTTGGATGCTCCGGGCCGAAGTCGCCGAACGTTGGCAGTGGGCCGAGTGCACCGGATGCATCGGCGCATCCCGCAGACTTCACGGTCGTTGCAAAAAACCAGTACTTGGTGCGGGATGGGAGCTCAGGGAAGTCGGGCTTCTACGTGACGTTGGTTCTATTCGGGTCGGAGCGAGAGACGGTAGTGACGTCGGCATGCTACGGCGCCGCGCGGGTGGGTCAGCTCCTGCCCACGTCAGTTACCTACCATACAGCGGCGATTTGGGCAGGGACTCCGCAGGAGATCCCGGCGCACGACACCACTGATCGGTGCCGATAAGCCACTGCACAACGAATAATGAAGCAGGATGACTCGTAGGTGAACGAACATCCGGCGAACGATGCAGTGCCGATGGTGACGGGGGAGAGCGCCGCGCTCGCCGCGTTTGCTGCTATCCCGTGCGTCGGTGGGGTTCTTCAGCAGTTGATCGGTGGACATCTCCAGGAAGTGCGGTTTCGCCGCATCGAGCAGTTCATCAGAATCCTGTCGATGCGGCTCGAGGGTTCCCGTGCCGATCTGCTCGACAAGGACTACGCGCACAGTACGGAATACGCCGAGTACGTTCTTCACGCAGCGGAAATCGAGCGGCGTTTTCAGAGGCCACCAACTTCTGGCGCGATAAGTTCCTGCACGCGACTGAAGCGCTTGAGCCGGCGCACGTCCGAGTACTCAAGGCTCTTGATGGGGCCGAGGCCTGGATCCGTCGCCCCGATGCGGCTACGCAGGATGAAGGCTCCCTCTACTGGTGTCCCGTGCTCCTGAATAGGTTTCGTTGAGGACTCCGGTATGGACGACGTGACCTCCGGGATGGCATGGAGTCCAACGGCCTCCGGGAGCCGGTTCCCCCGTTTCTTAAGCGCAGAAGAGGATCGCTGACTGCCATCCCGGTGGGCGGCGAGTCCCGGGCTGGGCGGGACGTTCGTCGGTCGCGAGCCCGCCTCGCGTATTAGACGATGGATCGGTGAAGACTCGTACGCGGATCCCGCTGGTGCATTCGACACTGGTACGGCTGGTGTCGATGCTCCTGGTCGCCGCGCTCATCGCGCCGAGCCTGTCGCCCGCGCTGGACCTCGACCTCTGGGGCTGGCTCCCGGACCATGGTCACGCGTCGTTGAGCGGCGTGGCCGGGGCGCACTCGCACCCGTGGGACGCCAGCGCGACGCCGGAGAGCGCCCCCCGGCCGGCCAGCCAGGGGATCGTCTTCACCGCCGGTGACCTGGCGGGCGCGCCTGCGATCCCGGTGATGGCCGTCGCGGCATTGCTGATCCCGGCGATGACCGCCGTCGAATCGTTCGCCGGCCACGCGATCACTCCCGCGGCACAGCGCCTGGCGCCCGAGTCGCCACCCCCTCGCTGACCTCTCTCTCCGCCTCGGTGATGAGCGAAGAGAGGACATGTCCATGTCTGTGCATGGAGCGCGCCCTGTTCATGGATCGCGCCGCCTGGCGGCGGTGGTCACGGTGCTGCTGGCGCTGGTGAGTTCGGTCGCCTGCTACCGGGCGCCGGTGTACGAGTCGTACACGGTGGAACCGCCGGTGGCGCTGAAGGACTTCAGCCTGGTGGCGAACGACCGGGAGTTCCACCTCAGCGATCTGCGGGGAAAGGTGGTCGTGGTGTACATCGGGTACACGCACTGCCCCGACCTCTGCCCGCTGACCATGAGCCACCTCGCGTCCGCGATGGAGTTGCTGCCGATCGCGGTGCGTGACGAGGTCAGAGTCGTCATGGTCACGGCGGACCCGGCACGCGACACCGCGCAGGATATGGCCACGTACGTGCACTTCTTCAACCCGACCTTCATCGGCGTCTCCGGTGACACCGAGGAGGTCCTGTCGACGCTGCACGGGTGGGGCGTCTCGCCGGAATGCAGCACGCCCAAGGCGGACGGTTCGTACACGGTCTCGCACCCCGCGACCACGTACGTCCTCGACCGCGCGGGGAAGCTGCGCCTGCGCATGCCCTCCGAACTCGAGCCCGAGGCGATGGCCAACGACCTGCAGATCATTGCCAACGAGAGGACCCAGTAGATGAATCCCTTCACGTCACGGTCCGTGACGTGCCGCCGGTTGTTGGGTGCGTGCGCGGTCGGCCTCGGCTTGCTGGCCGTCGCCTGCGGAGCGCCGCAGGCGAAGCCCGCCGCCACGCCCAGCGCCACGGCCACCGCGACCCCGACGGCCTCGCCCACGGCCGCCGGGCCGCAGATCACGCTGACCGATGTCTGGGCGCGCGCCACGCCGGGCCTGCCAGACGAGAACAGCGCGATCTACGCCACGGTGCAGAACAAGGGGGCGAAGGCGGAGCGCATCGTCAGCGCGTCCGTCCCGGAGACGATCACGAAGCGCGTCGAGCTGCACACGATGGTCAAGGACGGCGACATGATGAAGATGCAGCAGGTGGACGGGCTGGACGTGCCCGCCTCCGGCACGCTGAAGCTGGCGCCGGGCGGGTTCCACATCATGCTGATCGGCCTTGCGAAGCAGCTCAAGGTGGGGGACACGTTCACCGTCACCCTGAAGCTGGCCAGCGGGGCGACCGTGGAGAGCAAGGTCGAGGTGCGCGCCGCCCCGGCGGCCACGCCCATGTCCGGAGGCGCGATGCCCTCCGGCACCCCGGGGGCGATGCCTGCCGGCAGTGCGACCGCGATGCCGATGCGGTAATGCCGGCTCGCGATTAGCGGGCGGCGAAACGGGACGGTCCGGGCAAACGCCCCCCGGGCCGTCCCCACCCCTCTCCTCCGCCTACCTCTTGTGGCGGTGCCGGGCTACGCCGCGCGGCGCGCCTCCGTCGACTCCTCGACGGTGAAGCCGAGCGCCTCGATGAAGGTGCGCAGCTCCAGGGCCAGCGAGCGGAGCTGATCGGCCTGGTTGGCGACTTCGCCGGTCTGGGCGGAGACCTCCTCGGAGGACGCGGAGACCTCCTCCGCGGAGGCGGCGCTCTCTTCGGCCGCCGCGCCGGCCGAGGCCGCGCGCACGGCCGCCGAGGCGGTGAGCTCGCGCATGCCAGTGGCCAGCGATTGCGTCTGCTCCGCCAGGGCGCCCACCTGCTCCAGCACGCCGGTGAGGCCGCCGTCGCCGTTCTGCACGCCGCCGACCTCCTCGCTGACCTTGCGGTTCACCTCGACCAGGCGGCCGAGCACCTCGCCGGCCTCGCGGGCGCGCAGCGTGCCCTCGTTGACGCGCTCGACGGCGGACCGCATCGACCCCGCGCTGGTGTCCATGCCGCGCCGCACGTCCTCGATCAGCTTGGCGATGTCCTTCGCCGCGTTCGATGCGCGCTCGGCCAGGCTGCGGACCTCCGCGGCAACCACGGCGAAGCCGCGGCCGGCGTCGCCGGCCCGCGCCGCCTCGATGGCCGCGTTGAGCGCGAGCAGGTTGGTCTGATCGGCGATCTCGGAGATCGTCTTGGTGATCGTGCCGATCTCGGTCCCGCGCGCGCTCAGGCTCTCGAGCTGCGAGGAGGTCTGCGACACGGTCTCGGTGATCGAGTCCATGGCCGCGATCGTCTGCTCCACGCTGTCCATCCCGGTGGTCGCCGCCTCGGTCGCGCCGCGTGAGACGTCGGCCGTCTCCCGGGAGCGCGCGATGGCGGTGGTCAGCGCCTCCGCCTGCTCGCGGGCCTGCATGGCGACCATGTCGGCGGACTCCTGCACCTGGCCGACCTCGTCGCGGATCAGCCCGGCGTTCTCGGTCTGCTCGACGGCCCCGCGCGCGATCTGCTCGATGGCCTGCGCGATCTCGCGAGATGCCGTCTCGACCTCGCCAGACGACAACGAAAGCATGTCGGTGGCGCCCAGCAGCGCGCCGGTGACCTCCTGCATGCGCGCCATCATCCCGAACGCGATATACGACTCGATCGCGAGCGAGGCATCGAACATCAGGAGCTTCTGGAAGGCCACCACGGTCTCCGCGAGCTGCGTGGGGTCGAGGTGCGGCGCCAGGCGCGGGAAGATCAGCTGGGCGTACGTGCCGTAGTTCCCCATGTTCCATCGCGGGTGCACGCCGAGCACTGCGTGGACTTTCCCGATGTGGAGGCGGCTCTCCACGTACCGCTCGTCCGGGGTGCCGTCCAGCAGCGTCAGGAAGTAGCCCTCCTGCGCCTTCTCTAGCCGCGCGCGCGTCGAACCTGACTCCTCGACCTTGCGGGTGAACTCCGGGAAGCGGAACGAGTGGTCGTAGAACTCCCGCGCGATCTCGGCGGCGGCGGGGCGCAGGTAGACGGCGGCGGCTCGCACCAGCTCCGCCTCGCGGTCGCCGAACTGCACCCAGCGGAGCCGGAGGTCGAGGTCGTTGCGGTCGATGCTGAGGTGCTCGGCAAGGGTCGTCGTTGCGGCCACGGTGTCGTCCTGTCTCTCTCGTTGAAGTGCGCTGGAGGGCGAGCAAAGCGTTCGTGGAGGCGCCAGTGGCGTCCCTCGGGACAAGGATTCGTCAGTGTGCGGCGAACCTGAATAGGGAGTTCAGGTAGTGCAGCGGAGCGTCAGCGCACGGTCAGAGAACGCAGCGGCGCGGCGGGCGGACCGCTGCTGGTGCGCGCGAGGCATGCGAGGAACGGCCCCGGCGGGTCCGGCCGCCGGCGCGGAACGCGCCGCTACGCGGCCTTGAACGCGCCGCTGTACCACTCCACGCGCTTGATCACCGCCTCCTCGCCGCCGAGCTCCTCGATGACGGGCAGCATGGCCGCCTCGCTGTCGGGTCCCGGCGCCTCCGGGCCGACGATGCCGTCCCCGATCCCGAGCGTGGCCGAGAGCTCGCGAGCACGGGTGACGACCCACGACAGTCCCCGCTGCGCGCCCGTGTGGTGCTCGGCGATCGCGTCGACGATGTCGGACGGGAAGCCCCACGAGCGGCCGATGGCCTCGCCCCACTGCGAGTGGTTCATCCCGAACACCATGCGCTCGCCCTCGCTCGCGGGCATCCCGCGCCGGGCCAGCTCCACCACCCTGGCGTACCGCAGCGGATCCTGCGCGGCCATCGCCAGCCGCCCCAGGTCATGCAGCAGGCCGGCGGTAAACGCCTCGCTGTGCCGGACCTCGCCCCACGCGGTGGCGTCGGCCAGCACGCCGGTGGCGATCAGGTGACGCCACAGCTCCCCCTCGTCGATATGCGAGCTGGCCAGGCTTCCGAAGGAGTTGGAGAGCGCGATGCTCATCACGATCCGGCGGGTTTCGGTGACCCCGATGCGCACCATGGCCGTGTGGGCGGTGCGGACCCGGTCTACGGGGGAGGACATGGCGGAGTTCGCGACGCGCAGCAGGGAGGCCGTCAGCGCGGGATCGGCGTCCACCACGGAGCTGAGCTCCTCGAAGGAAGGCGCCGGGTTGGAGATCAGCGCCATCGCCCGGACCTGGGCAATGGGCAGCGGTGGGATCTCGATCGCCGTGCTCACCTGCGTCCTCCTCTGGTGCTCGCGATTAAAGCATCGGCACGCGCGGGTATTTGCCGCAGGCGTCAGGCGGCGGTCCACGCCGCATCGAGGAGCCCCGCCGGAGCGGCCTCGCCGGGGTCAGGGAAACGTCAGAGTGGGGCGAGGGCGTCCGCCAGCACCTCCGCCACGTGGCGAGGGGCGCGGCCCGTGAAGTGGGCGATCTGCTGGCGGCAGGAAACGCCCGTCACCACCACCTCGGCGTCCGGCGCGGCGGCGATCGCAGGGAACAGCGAGCGCTCGCCCATGGCGCGCGACACCTCGTAGTGCTCAGCCTCGAACCCGAAGGCGCCCGCCATCCCGCAGCACGCGGAGTCCACGAGACTGGTCGTGAGGCCGGGCACCAGCCCGAGCGCCTCCAGGGTCGGGTCCATTCCGGCCAGGGCCTTCTGGTGGCAGTGCCCGTGCAGCACGGCCGCCCGGTCGAGGGCGATCGAGAAGCGGTCGCGCACGGCCGGGTCCTGGCGCGCCACGCGTGCCGCCAGCTCCTCCAGCAGCCACGCCTGCGCCGCGACGGCCCGCGCCGGGGCGGAGCGCAGCAGCTCCGGGTACTCGTCGCGCAGGGAGAGCAGGCAGGACGGCTCGGTGCCCACGATCGGGACGCCGCGCTCCGCGTACGGCGCGAGCGCCTCCACGTTCCTCGCCGCCCAGTCGCGGGCCGTGTGCAGCTGGCCCTTCGAGATCAACGGACGCCCGCAGCAGCCCAGGCGGTCGAGGACGGTCACGGCGTACCCGAGCGCCTCCAGCACGCGCACGGCAGCCTGCCCCACCTCCGGGTGGTAGTAGCGCACGAAGGTATCGTCGTAGAGCACCACCTCGCCGCGGGGCGCGGGGGTCGATGCCCGGGGGCGGCGCGCCCACCAGCGGCGGAACGGCTCGCGCGCGAGGCGCGGCAGCGGCCGGTCGCGGTGGATGCCCAGCCGGTGCAGGAGCGCACGCACCGGGGGGAGCGACGCGCCGAGGTTGATCAGCGGCACCAGCGGCCCCGCCATGCTCCCGAGCCGGCTCCACGTCGCCATGTGGCCGAAGAGGCGCGCGCGCAGCGGCACCCCGTGGGCGTCGTGGTACGCCGTCAGCACCTCGTACTTCAGCTTCGCGAGGTCGACGCCGGAGGCGCACTCGGCCTTGCACGCCTTGCACTCGACGCAGAGGTCGAGCGCCTGCTGCAGGCGGTCGCCAGCGAGCGCATCCGCCGGCAGCGCACCGTTGAGCGCCTGCCGCAACAGGTTGGCGCGCCCGCGCGTGGAGTGCTCCTCGTCATGCGTCACCATGAACGACGGGCACATCGTCCCTTCGTGCTTGAGGCAGATGCCCTGCCCGTTGCACTGCTCGGCGGCGCGCGCCAGCCCGCCCTCGCGCGCCCAGTCGAGGACAGTGCGGGGCTGCGCGTTCACGGTCGCCGGGCCCAGGCGGAGGTTGTCGAGCAACGGCGGTGTGTCGATGATCTTGCCGGGGTTGAGGATCCCGGCGGGGTCGAACGTGCGCTTCACCTCGCGGAACGCCTCGGTGAGACGCGCGCCGAACATGCGCTCGGTGAACACGCCGCGCAGGATGCCGTCGCCGTGCTCGCCGGAGAGGCTGCCGCCGAATTCGATGACGAGGTCGGCGACCTCGCTGGCGATCGCCTGCATCGTGGTGGCTCCGGCGTCCGACTTGATGTTCACCACGGGCCGGATGTGCAGGCACCCGACCGAGGCGTGACCGTAGTGCGCCGCCTCCGTGCCGTGGGCGCGCACGATCGCATCGAAGCGCTCCACGAAGTCGCCGAGGCGCTCCGGGGCGACGGCCGTGTCCTCCACGTACGCGATCGGCTTGGCGTCGCCGCGCATGCTCATCAGCAGGCCGAGGCCCGCCTCGCGCATGCGCCACATGCGCGCCTGCTCGCGCGCGTCCGTGGTGGTCACGCAGTCGTACGCAATGCCGCGCCCCACCATGTCGCGCTCGATCGAGTCGAGATGCGCGCGCAGCTCGCCGGGGTCGTCGGCGTACACCTCGATCATCAGAAGCGCGCCGGCCTCGCCGCGAACGAAGTCCGCGAGGTCCGCGTAGCCGATGCTCTCGCGGCAGCGCCGGATGATCGTGTCGTCGATGACCTCGATCGAGGCAGCCTGGAGCTTCAGCGCCTCCGGTGTAGCGCGGCAGGCCTCCACCACCGAGCGGAAGTGCAGCGCGGCCACACCCTTCAGGGCGGGCACGGGCACCAGGCGCACGCGCGCCTCGACGACGATGGCCAGGGTCCCCTCCGAGCCGACGATCATGCGCGCGAGGTTCATGGCGCCCTCGCCCGTGAACTCGTCAAGGTTGTAGCCGGAGACACGGCGCTGGATGCCGGGGTAGCGGGCGGCGATCTCGGCGCGCTCGCGGTGCGCGACGCGGCGGACGCCGCGATAGATGTCGCCCTCGAGGCCGGGTGTGGACATCTGCTCGAGCAGATCCCCGCCGTCGGTCTCCTCGAACGTGGCGAGTGAGCCGTCGGCGAGCACGACGTCTACGGCGATCACCTGGTCCACGGTCTTGCCGTAGATCAGCGAGTGCGCGCCGCAGGAGTTGTTGCCGATGCCGCCGCCAATGGTTGCGCGGTTCCTGGTCGCGGGGTCGATGCCGTACTGGAGGCCGTGCGGCCGCGCCGCGCGGCTGAGCTGGTCCAGCACGACGCCCGGCTCCACGCGCGCCCAGCGATCCGCGGCGTTCACCTCGAGCACGCGGTTCATGTGGCGCGAGCAGTCGATGACGATGGCGTGGTTCACCGCCTGCCCGGCGAGGCTCGTGCCCGCGCCGCGCGTCAGGATGGGCACGCCCTGCGCGGCGGCGACCCGGACCACGTGCTGGATGTCCGGCGCGCCGCGCGGGAAGACGATGGCCAGGGGCTCCATCTCGTAGATCGACGCGTCGGTGGCGTAGAGGAGCCGGGAGCCACGGTCGATGAGCACATCGCTCGCGCCGCCCGCGAGCCCGGCGGCCAGGTCGGCGGCGAGCCGCTCGAGGGTGGCGGGCGCGGCGTCCAGGAGGTCGAGCGCGTGCTGCACGCTGGCGTGCGCGGACGCGGTCTGGCCGCGCACGACGCGGCGAACGGGGAGCGTCAGCGGTCGCGGGGCGTCCATCCGGGGCAGCGTAGCACGGGCCACGCCCCCGGATGGCCTCGCAGCGTGTCGCCTACATCCCGCGCGCGGAGCCCACGGGTCGCGAGCGGCTGCGCGGGATCTGCTGCTCCACCCGGAGGTCGGGGAGCCAGTGCAGCCAGCGCGGCAAGTACCAGTTCCGGTCGCCCAGCAGGCGCATGGTCGCCGGCACGAGGATGATCCGCACCACGGTGGCGTCCAGGAACACGGCCACGCCGAGGCCGACTCCCATCTGCTGCATCATCTCCAGGTCGCCCAATGCGAAGCCGGCGAACACCGTGACCATGATCACGGCGGCCCCGGTGATGATGTTCGCGGTGGAGCGCAGGCCGAAGGCCACGGACTCCTCGTTGTTGCGGGTCTCGTCGAAGCGCTCGCGGATCCGGGTCAGCAGGAAGATGTGGTAGTCCATCGACAGGCCGAACAGGATCGTGAACATGAAGAGCGGCACCCATGCCTCGATGCGCGGCGTGTGCTGCAGCCCGAGCGCCGAGGCGCCCCACCCGTGCTGGAAGACGGCGGTGATCACGCCGTACGCCGCACCGACCGACAGCAGGTTCATCACGATCGACTTCAGCGGCACAACGATGGAGCGGAAGATCAGGAGCAGCAGGAGGAAGCTCAGCCCCAGTACGAACGTGAACACGATCGGCGTGTAGTGCCGGACGGTCGCGGCGAAATCGGCGTTGATGGCGGTGAATCCGCCCACGTACACCTGCGCGCCGCTCCCACGGAAGGCGGCGGGGACGATCTGCGTGCGCAGCCGGTCGAGGGCCTTCAGCGCCTCGTCGCTGGAGCCGTCCCCGGGGAGGGCGACGGTGACGACCGCGAGGTCCGCCCTGGGGCTGATCTCCAGCGCGGCGATCTGGCGGATCGCCCGGTCGCCGTCGAGCGCGATCTGCAGTTTCCCGATCGCCTGGGCGACGTCCGGGACGCCGACGTTCGGCGCGGTGATCACGAGCTGCGTCGGTGAGAGCAGCCCCGCCGAGAATTCGCGGTTGAGGATGTCGAAGACGCGGCGCGCCTCGTAGCGCTCGGGGATTGCGCCCGCGCCGGACGAGCCGATGCGCGTGGTGACGAACGGCGCGGCGAGCACCAGCAGGAGGGCCGACGAGATCACAGCCATCCGGGGGGCCCGCGCCATGACGAAGCGCGCGACGCCCGCCCAGACGCCGCGGTTGCCCGTGGCGATGACCGTGTGGCGGGTCCACGGGAGCGAGAGCGCATCGACGTGCGTCCCGAGCATGCCGAGGGCGGCGGGGAGCAGGGTGAGCGACGCCAGCACCGCAACGATCACCACGGACGTCGCGCCGATGGCGAACGACCGGAAGATCGTGGTTGGGACGATGAGCATCCCCAGCAGGGCGATCACCACCGTGGCGCCGGAGAACAGCACCGCGCGGCTGGCGGTGTCCCCGGCGTGCCCCAGCGCGTCCTCATCGGACTGGCCGAGGCGGCGCTGCTCGCGGTAGCGGGCGACGATGAAGAGCACGTAGTCGATGCCCACGGCGAGCCCGATGCCGGTGATGACGTTGGTGGCGAACACGGAGAGCTCCCACGCGTTCGAGAGCAGCGTGACGAGCCCGAACGTCACGCCGATCGCGACGAAGGCGATGGCGAGCGGGACCAGGGCGGTCACGATCGCGCCGAACACCACGACCAGGACGATCAGGGCGACCGGCAGCACCTTGAACTCGGTGGCGAGGTCGTGCTCGGCGGCCTGGGTGAACGCCTGGTTCACGGAGGCGGTGCCGCCCGACATCACGGTGTAGCCGTCGTGCCCGTCGTTTGCGGCGAGCACGCCGCGGAGCACCTCGAGCTCTGGCGCGGAGTCGTTCAGGCTGCCGAGGAGGAGCGTAGGGATGAGCACGGTGCGGCCGTCGGGTGAGACGAGCCCGCCGCCGCCCGGCAGGTCGAGGTAGGAGATGGTCTTCCTCGCGTCGATCGCCTCCGGGTGCGCTCGGAGGTCGCGCACGATGTCGGCGACGCGCTTCTGGAACTCGGGATCGGTGGCGCGCTTCGTCGCGGATTGCACCAGGACGATCTCGTTCAGCGGGTCGCCGCCGCGCAGCCCGCGGAGCAGGTCGCGCGCGCGCTGGGACTCGGGTTGGTTCGTGAACTCGTAGTCGGTGCGGAAGTCGCCGCCGGCGAGCGCCGCGATCAGGGTGACGACCACGAGGACGCCCAGCCAGGCGGCGGCCACGTGCGTCCCGTGACGCGCGCTCCACACCGCGAGGCGCCCGGTGAAGCCGAGTCTCGACACGGTCAGTTCCCTTCGGGTGGCAGGCGGCGCTCGTCCGGGCGGGCCAGCAGCGTCATGACGAGGCGTGTCATCAACTCCCAAGCGGCACGCGCCTCCGCGGCGTCGCCCGCGGGCACGCGGAGCGTGGACAGGCCCACGACGACGGCGTGCAGGAGCATCGCCACGGCGGGGGGATCGACGTCCGCCGCCAGCTCGCCACGCTCGCGCGCGGCGGCGACCAGCGCCGTGACCGCCTCGCGTCCCTCGGTGAGCGCAGCGGCGACAACGCTTCCGAGCTGCGGATCGCGGGCGGCCGCGAGGTAGGACTCCAGGCGAAGGATCGCCGCGTCGCGGGCACCGGCAGCGGTCAGCGCCTCGCCGATGTGCCCGGCAAGGGCCATCAGCGCCAGGGTGGGAGAGGCGGCCCGGGCTTCGTGCTCCGCGAACATCAGGCGGTCGGCGAGGCAGCACTCGGTCGCCACGGCGGCGAGGAGCACGGCCTTGCTCTCGAAGTAGTTGTAGATGCTGCCCGCGGAGAGCCCGGCCGCGGAGGCGATGTCCTGCATGGTCGTCGCCGCGTACCCGCGCTCGACGAGCACGCGTCGCGCCGCGTCGAGGATGTCGGCGCGCCGCGCCTCGAGGTACCGCTCACCGAGCCTGCTCACGGGTGGCCTCCCGTCCGGCCGGGCCGCCAAGAATGACTGATGCATCATTCAACTGAATGAAGCATCAGTCAAGTAGGCGAGCGGGCAGGGGTCAGTGACGGAGCTGCGCGCTACGAGGCGGCCTCGGCGTCCGGGTCGATGTACGGCATCAGCGCCGCGAGGAGGTCCGTCCGCGAGTCGAGCGTCTTGCCGAGGCCAGAGAGCAGTCCCATCACCCGCGCGATGAGGATGACGTCGCCCGGGACATCGACCAGCGGGTTGCCGCGCAGCACGCGTCCCAGCCGCTCGTTGACCTCGGCGACCATCTCCTGGTCGGCGTACGGCTTCCCGGACCGGAGCACATCGCCGAGGAACGCCTCACCCAGGGCGGAGTAGGTCTCGGCGTCCTCGTTCCGCGTCCGGAAGCCCATCCCGGTCATGGTGTCGGTCACGAGCTCCGGGCGCTGGGCGACGATCGCGCTGGTGAGCACGATCAGCTGCTCGCGGAACTCCGGGGGGATGACCTTCGTCAGGCCGAAGTCGACCATCGCGACCTTCGCCGGCTGGCCGAGCGCGCCCGGGATCACGAACAGGTTGCCGGGATGCGGGTCGGCGTGGAACACGCCGTACCGCAGGATCATCGTGTTGAAGAGGTCGATCAGCGTCGTGGCGACCTGCGCGGTGTCGACGCCCGCCGCGCGGAGCGCCTCGACGTCGCTGATCTTGATGCCGTCGATGTAGTCCATCGTCAGCACCCGGCGCGACGAGCGCTCCCAGTAGATCCCCGGCACGACGACGTCGTGGCGATCGCCGAGGAGGCGGGCGACCTCCTCGGCGGCATGGCCCTCGTGGAAGAAGTCCACCTCCTCCGGGGCGTTGCGGCGCATCTCCTGCGCGATCGGGCGGAAGTCGATCACCGTCTCCAGCCGCGCCCAGAGTTGCGCGAGGAGGTCGATCACGTCCAGGTCCCAGCGCACGATGTTCTCGATGCCGGGGTACTGCACCTTCACGGCGACGGGCGTGCCGTCGTGTAGGCGCGCGCGGTAGACCTGGGCCAGCGAGGCGGCGGCGATCGGCTCGGGGTCGAACTCGGCGTACGCCTCGGCGATGGGCATCCCCAGCTCGCGCTCGATGACCGGGCGCATCTCTGGCCACGGCCGCGGCGGCACCCGGTCGTGCACCAGCGACAGGGTGCGCACGTACTCATCCATGAGGATGTCCGCACGGCTGCCGAGGAACTGGCACGTCTTCACGATCAGCCCCTGCTGGCGGATCGCGCGCCGCACCACCGCCCGGCCGGCACCGAGGTGGAAACGATGCGTCGCCTCGCGCATCGCCTCGACGCCGTAGATGCGGCGCTTGACGCGCAGCCAGCGCCACTCCAGCCAGAGGCGGATGATCGTGGCGGCGATCGGGATCGTGCGCCCGAGGCGCCCGGTCGGGGGGCGCCGGAACGTCGCGGGTGGGTTCACGTCAACTCCCCGTGGTGCTTGCAGGGCAGCGGATTGTGCGATCTGTCACATTCCAAGATACCATCGCCGTCCTGCGCCCGATCCATGATGAGGCACGCTGGCGATGGCGTGCCGGTCCGCCGGGGTGACGCCCACCGGTGCGGTGCAGAGGAGCGCGGGATACGCTGGGATCGTGAACCCTCCCGTAGTCTTCAACCCGTTCGTCCCCTCGTACCGGCGCAATCCCTACCTGCAGCTGGACCGCCTGCGCGCGGCCGATCCGGTGCATCGCAGCGACGCGCTGCAGGCGTGGATCCTCACGCGGTACGAGGATGTGCTGCGCGTGCTGCGTGATCACGAGACGTTCTCGTCGGACGCGCGGAGGGCCGGCGGGCCGCTGGCGGCGGTGATCGCCGACCAGCGCGCCAACTCGCCGCTGGGCGAGACGCGCAGCGTGCTGGGATCGGACCCGCCGGAGCACACCTTCCTGCGGGGGGTGATCAACAGGGCGTTCACCCCGCGCGCGGTGGAGCAGTGGCGCCCGCGCATCGAGGCGGTGGCCGCGTCGCTGCTGGCCGAGCAGCCGCGGACGGGTGAGTGGGACCTGGTGCCCGGGCTGGCGCAGCCGCTGCCGGTGATCGTGATCGCGGAGCTGCTGGGCATCCCGGCCGAGGAGCGCACCCAGTTCAAGGCGTGGTCGGATCGCATCGCGCTGAGCACGGAGCTGATGCCGGGCGAGGCGGTGGTGGAGACGGTGCGTGCGGCGACCCGCGAGCTGATCGACTACTTCGGCGGGTTCATCGAGGCGCGGCGCCTGGAGCCACGGGAGGATCTCATCTCGGTGCTCGTCGGCGCGGAGTCGGAGGGACGGCGGCTCACGGGCGAGGAGGTGCTGGCCTTCGCCATCCTGCTGCTGGTGGCGGGGAACGAGACCACTACCAACCTGATCGGCAGCGGGATGCGTGCGCTCCTGGCGCACCCGGAGGCCGTCGCCGCGCTGCGGGCGGAGCCCGGGCGCATCCCCGCGGCGATCGAGGAGATGCTGCGCTTCGACGGCCCGGTGCAGGGGATCATCCGCTTCGCCACGCGGGACGTGGAGGTCGGCAACCGTATCGTCCGCGCCGGGGAGGTGGTGATGGGGATGACCGGCGCCGCCAACCGCGATCCGGCGCAGTTCCCGGACCCGCGGACGTTCAACATCGACCGCGGCGAGGTGCGGCACCTGGCCTTCGGGCAGGGGATCCACTTCTGCGTGGGCGCCCCGCTCGCCCGGGTGGAGGCGGCGGTCGCCTTCCGCGCGCTCCTCGATCGGTGGCCGTCGATCGAGGCGGCCAGCGAGGCGGAGATGGGCGGGACGTTCCTGATCCGTGGCCCGGTGCGCGTGCCGCTGGCCGTCGCCGGGGGGCGATGAGCCGCGCGTAGAATCGCGGGGGAGGGGCCATGCCGTACGACCCGGAGAATGTCTTCGCGAAGATCCTGCGCGACGAGATCCCGAGCACGCGCGTCTACGAGGACAACGAGTTCATCGCCATTCGGGACGTGAACCCGGCGGCGCCGACGCACATCCTGCTCATCCCCCGGGGGGACGGGCCCGTCAGCCCGGCCAACCTGGGCGATCCCGACGCGGCGTGGGTGGGGCGGATGGTCGTGCTGGCCACGCAGATCGCGCGCCAGCAGGGCCTGGAGGAGGACGGCTACCGGCTGGTGATGAACTGCGGGCGGGACGGCGGCCAGTCGGTGCCGCACCTGCACCTGCACATCCTGGGCGGTCGCGCATTGCACGGCTTCGGGTAGAGTGCCGCACGGGGCACGGGAATTCCCTGATAGGAGTCGCCGACCCCGCGCCATAGGGTGATCACGAGGGATGGCCCTCGGCGGTGAACAATCCTCGAGGGTCAATGAACGAGCCTCCGACGGAGCCCGCGGTTCCCGGCCCCACCGACCCGGACGATCTGGTCGAGGCGTTGCTGTTCTCCGTGTCCCACGACCTCCGCTCGCCCCTGCTCACGCTGTCGCTGGCCGGCGAGCTGATCTCCGAGTCCCTGGGCGACCGCCTGCGCGCGGAGTCATCGAGCGGGCTTGTCGCGCTGGACGCGCTCCAGCACGGGGCGCGCGACTTGGAACGGATGCTGCAGGCGCTGACCGTGGTCTCCCGCGCACGCCGTCGCCCGCTGGAGACCAGCCGGTCGCCGTTGCGGCTCCTGCTCGGGGGGCACGTGGTGATTTCGGAGGCCGGGGACCTGGGCAGCCGGCTGGTCGCGGTCGATCCGCTGGCCGTGCGCGAGATCATCGACGCCGTGTGCGGCGAGGAGCCTGCGGAGATCCACGTCTCGCTGTCGGAGGCGTTTGCGCTGCTCCGGCTGCCGCTGGACGAGGCCCTTGCTGATGTCCGTGGCGCTCCACTCGTGGCGCTCGCGCACTCGCTGCAGCGCCACGCGGGGACGCTGGTGGAGGCGCTTGGCGCCGCGCAGGTGATGCTCGAGCGTAGCGGGGGGCACATCGCGATCGCCGACGAGGGCGTGCACGTGTGGTTACCGCGCGCGGAATCCCGGGGGAGCGAATGAAACCGGTACATCCCGCGGCGATCCTCGTCGTCGACGACGACTCCGACCACGCGCAGATCGCGCGGATCGTCCTGCGCTCGATCGCGCCGGGCATCCCGGTGGATGTCTGCGGGAGCAGCGCCCTCGTTCTCGACGCCGCGTCCGAGCTTCCCCGCGACACCCTCGTGCTGATGGATCGCATCCTGCACGGCCGGGAGTCCTTCGGCGCGATCGTCGAGCTGCGCGCCGCCCGTCCTGACGTGTGGGTGGTGCTGCTCTCCGCGGCGCTGTCCTCGGTGGACCGCGCCTACGCCATCGCGTGCGGGGCGTACGAGGCGATGGAGAAGCCGGGCAGCCTCGATGGGTGGCGGGAGATGCTGGGCTCAGTGGTGGCGCACGAGCCCGCAGCGACCGCGCCGTCGAGACGCCCCACGCGCGCGGCCTGACGCCGCACGCGCCGCCTGACGCACGGCCTGACGGCAGCACCACGCGTCGCTGGTACGATGACGGGGTGCGGGCCCGTAGCTCAGCGGCCTAGAGCAGTCGGCTCATAACCGATCGGTCCCAGGTTCGAATCCTGGCGGGCCTACCACCTGGACCCCATGTGCGGAGGACCGGAATGCGCGATCGCGTGCGCCTGGCGGTGTCCGGGCACGCCCCCACAGAGCTCCCCCTGGAGGGTCACCGGGATGCGGCGGTGTTCCTGCTGCTGCACGAGGTGGAGGGCATCGAGCACCTGATCTTCCAGGTGCGATCCTCGACGCTCGCGCACCACAGCGGGCAGATCAGCTTCCCCGGGGGCACGCGTGACCCGGCGGACGGCACGCTCCTGGAGACCGCGCTCCGCGAGGTCGAGGAGGAGATCGGCGTGCCGCGCGATCACATCGAGGTCTTCGGCCGCATCGATGACGCGTTCACGCAGTCCTCGAACTACCGCATGCGCCCGTACGTCGGTGCGCTGCAGCCGGGGCCGCGGGACTTCGCGATCGACGCGCGCGAGGTGCACCAGTTGCTGTCGGTGCCCCTGGAGTTCCTGATGTCGCCGGAGGCGCGCGGGTGGCAGGCGGTCGACCGCGACGGGGCGCTGGAGACTGTGCCCGGCTTCGTCTACGGGGAGCACATCATCTGGGGGGCGACCGCGCGGGTGCTGGAGCGCTTCCTGGGGGTGCTCGGGGGGTACGAGTGACGCTGATCATCGTGCGGCACGCCCAGTCCGCGGGGAACGCGCGCGGCGTGTTCACCGGCGGCATGGACGTGCCGCTCACCGACCACGGGCGGCGACAGGCGGAGGCGCTGGCCGCCCGGCTGTCGAGCCAGCCGATCGTGGCGGTCTACGCCAGCGGGCTGGAGCGCGCGCGGGAGACCGCCCGTCCGGCCGCGGAGCGACTCGGACTGCAGGTGACGGTGACCGACACGCTGCGCGAGGCGGGCCTGGGCGAGGCCGAGGGCCTGACCTGGGCGGAGGTGCGCGAGCGCTGGGAGCTGGGCGTGGGAGCGCGGTGGGCGGATTCGATCACCGGCGCGGAGCGCGGCGACGCCGTGCGTGCGCGTGTGGGCGCGGGCCTGGACGAGCTGCTCGAGCGCCATCGCACCGACGTGGCGCTGTGCGTGAGCCACGCGGGCACGATCACCCACGCGCTCCAGCACGTCCTCGGCCTCCCCGTGGAGCAGGGGGTACGACTCCCCGTGCACCATGCCGCGCTGAACGTGGTGGAGTGGACGGAACGAGGCCCGGTGCTGATCGCGCTGAACGACCGATGCCACCTGGACCACCTCGACGACCTGGACCGCCTGGACCGCCCGGGACGCGCCCGCTAGCGGTCGGACAGGCCCGCGAGCGATCCGGCCTCCGTCAGGGCGATCTCGATGCGGTCGGGGGATGCGCTGACGATCTGCCACGCCTCGCTGGGCGCAGCGCGCATCCGGTCGACCAACGGGACGCTGTCCGCGTACTCCACCGAGAGGTTCAGCGTCCCGCCGTAGAAGCGGCGGACGCGGGTGTCGCGCACGCCCGGGATCGCGCGGATGGCGCCCTGGAACTCGTTGAGCGCGAGGAACGAGTGGAACGGCGAGGCGACGATTACCACCTCGTGCACGCCGGCAGGCTGAGGCGAGGGCTGGACTGGCGGTGCCTGCACCGGGGATGCCTGCGCCGGTGCGGGGTCGAGGTGCGACACGATCCGCAGCGCGCCGGCGTGGCGGGCGGGCGATTGCGCGGACGGCGCGAGCGGGTGCGCCGGGGTGGCTGCCTGGCGCGCACCTGCGAGCAGCGCCGCGGCGTGAGCCTCGTTCGTTGCGGGTCGGCCTGGCCCGGGGCGTTCGTCACGGCATGAGTCATGCGCGTCGCGCGGGCGCGGGGGCTGGTCCGGCGCCGGGGCGCTGTCGCCGCCCACGGGCGGCTGCTCGGACGGCGTGCGGAAGACGCGGAAGCGAGTGCGGGCCGGCAGCAGCCCGTCCACGGACGCGGTGGGGCGGGGGCGCCGAGGCTGATCAACATGGCCGATCACGGTGGTGCCGCTCGTCTCGACCGAGATCGAGTGGTCCGGGTCCGCCTCGACGGCCAGCGCCAGGACCTCCGTGGAGGGCGCGTCGATGGCGAAGCGCGCCTCCTCCAGGCTCGCGTGGGTCATCGCAACGTGCAGCAGGCCCGGGGCGCGCTCCAGGCGTGCGGCGAAGCGGAGGAGATCCGCCTGCGAGCTGAACGGCCCCACCCGGAGGATCAGCGAGTCGGTGTTCTGGCGGTCGCAGATGCACGGTCCGCCGCCCACGCAGCCGAGGCAGCAGAACCGCTCCTCGCCGAGCGTGATCGCAGCGCCCTCGATGCGGGCGCCGCATTGCGTGCACAGCAGGACGGGCTGGAGCGTCATGCGCGCAGCGTGGCATCGCAGGGGAGCGGCTCGCGGTTGCCGGATCGTTGAGATCGAGTAAAAGGCGGCAGGGGTGCGCGGCCCTACACCGGTTCTCTACACCGGTTCTCTACACCGGCTCTCTGCACCGGCTCTCTGCACCGGCTCTCTGCACCGGCTGTCTACACGGGCTCGAGGTAGGCGACGGTGACGCCCTCGCCGCCTTCGGCGCGCTGACCGGTCTCGTAGCCGGTGACGAGGGGATGCCGGTCGAGGAGCTCGCGCACGGCCCGCCGCATGGCGCCCGTGCCTTTGCCGTGGATCAGCAGCACGCGCTGGCGGCCATTGCGCGCTGCGTGGTCGAGAAACTCCTCGACGCGCGGCAGCGCCTCGTCCAGGCGCTGGCCGCGCACCTCGATGGAGACACCCACATCGGGCGGGGTCGACATCGCGATCACCGTGTCGCGCATGCGCTGGACGGGAGGCTGATCGCCCGTGCGCTCCACCTGCTCCAGCCGCGCGTTCGTCCGGATCGAGCCGAACTGCACCGGGAAGGTCCCGTGCTCGTCCGGCTCGCCCAGCACCTCCCCGGCGGCGGTCATCCCGCGCAGCCAGACGAGGCCGCCCGGGCGCACCTCGTACGCCGCGGGGGGCGCGGCGAGGATCGCCGGGAGCTCCTCCAGCGCGGCCACCGGCGGCGGGGGCTCGTGGATGCGCTCCGCGGCGCGGATGGCGCGCTCGTAGTCGGCGCGCGCCTGCTCCAGGCGCGCCGACTCCACCTCGCGCTTCGTGCGATCGAGGTACCGCTCCACGTCGCGCAGCTCGCGGCGGACGCGGGCGCGCGCCTCCTCGCGGATATGCGTCGTCTCCGCGGTGAGGTCGGCGCTGCGCCGCTGGAGGTCGCCGCGCAGCGCCTCGGCCTCGGCGGCGGCCCGCGCCGCGCGTTCCGACCGGTCTTCGGCCTCGGCCAGTTGCGCACGGAGGTCGCCCAGCAGCGACTCGAAGTCGCGTTCCTCGGACGACAGCGTGCCCCGCGCCGCCTCGATCACGTCGTGCGGCATGCCGAGGTTGGCGGCGATCGCCAGCGCGTTGGACTGCCCGGGGAGCCCGATCGACAGGCGGTACGTGGGGCGCAGGGTGTGCAGGTCGAACTCCACGGAGGCGTTCGTGACGCGCGGCGTGCGGTGGGCGTAGACCTTCAGCTCGCTGTGGTGGGTGGTCGCTATCAGGGACGCGCCCTGGCCGACCAGCCGGTCCACGATGGCGATGCCCAGCGCGGCGCCCTCGGTGGGATCGGTGCCCGCGCCGACCTCGTCGAGGAGCACGAGCGACCCCTCGTGCGCGCGCTCGATGATGTCGATCACGGCGGTCATGTGACCGGAGAAGGTCGACAGCGATTGCTCGATCGACTGCTCGTCGCCGATGTCCGCGAAGATCGCCCCGTACACGGGCACCTGCGACCCCGCGCGTGCTGGCACGGGCAGGCCGGAGAGCGCCATCAGGCACAGCAGTCCGGCCGTCTTCAGCGCGACGGTCTTGCCGCCGGTGTTCGGCCCGGTGATCAGCAGCGCATCGAAATCCCCGCCCACGCGGATCGAGGTGGGGACCACGTGTCCCATGAGCAGCGGGTGACGCGCGTCGTTGAGGCGCAGCTCCGCAGGGGGCTCGACGAGCCAGGCCTGCCGGTGGGACGTGGAGGCGAGGTCGCGCGCGTCGAGAGCGGCGGCGAGGCGCGCCTTCGCCTGCGCCACGTCCAGGTGGGCCAGCCGCGCGGTGGCCTCGATGATGTCGAACTCCGCCTCGCCGGCGGCGGAGGAGAGTTCGCGGAGCACGCGCTCCACCTCGTGACGCTCGCGCACCTGGAGCTCGCGCCACGCGTTGCCCAGCTCGACGACGGCCAGCGGCTCGATGTACAGCGTGGCGCCGGAGGATGACGTGTCGTGCACCACGCCGCGCACGGAGCCGCGGAAGTCGGCCTTCACCGGCAGCACGTAGCGGCCGTCGCGCATCACGATGATCGTGTCCTGCAGCGCGTTGCGCAGCGTGGTGGATCCCAGCAGCGCCTGCATGCGCTGCTGCAGGCGCTCGTGCGCGGAGACCAGCGCGCGGCGGATCGACGCGAGCTCCGGGCTTGCGCTGTCCCGCACGGCGCCCTGGTCGTCGATGGCTTCCTCGATCAGGGCGCGCAGTGCGCCCAGCTCCGGGATGCCGCCCGCGACGTTCGCCAGCAGGGGCGCCTCGTCGATGACGCGAACGAGGGCGCGGCGCGCCTGCCCGGCGGCGCGGCAGAGTCCGGCGATGTCCAGCAGCTCGAACGGCGTGAGTACGCTGCCGCGGGCGGCGGCCGCGGCGCGCTCGCGCACGTCGCGCGCACCGGCCATCGGCACGGCGACCCCGAGCCGGTCGAGGGCGATCGCCTCGGCCGTCTCGCGCTGTCGGCGGACCACGGCGTCGAGATCGGTCACCGGGCGCAGCGCGAGCGCCGCCTCGCGCCCGGCGGACCACGCAGTGAGCGCGGCGAGGCGTTCGAGGACGGCCGGGAACTCCAGGACCTGGAGGGTTCTATCGTCCAGCGGCGGCCTCCCCGCTGGGCGGGGTCACGCCGCAGAGCGTCGCGAGCGTGATCTCCACGTGGCGGTCCTCGGAGGGGTCCACCGTCCGCGGGTCCAGCAGCACGCGCCCGTCGGAGATGCGCGCGACGATCGGCGGCAGTGCAGCACGGAGCGCCGCGGAGAACGCGGTGGCATCGCCGTCCGGGGGATCGACGGCGCAGACGGTGGTGGGGAGCTCCTCGCCCGGGAGCGATCCCCCGCCGACGGTGGACTGACCGGCCGCGGCGACGGCGTGCGCACCGCAGGCGCGCGACCAGCGGCGCGCACGCCGCCCGAGGAGGTCGGGGTCGGCGGCGATCATGCGCCACACGGGGATCGCGTCCACCGCCTCGCCGCGGGCGTAGTGATCGAGCGTCGCGGAGAGCGCCGCGATCGTCATGCGGCCGGCGCGCACCGCCCGCGCGAGGGGGTGCCGGCGCATGGCCTCGATGGCCTCGCGGCGGCCTACGGCGATCCCAGCCTGCGGACCACCGAGGAGCTTGTCCCCGGAGGCGAGCACCACGTCCGCGCCAGCCCGCACGGAGTCCTCGATCATCGGCTCGGCCTGCAGCCCGAAGTCGCGCGTGTCGAGCAGCGCGCCGCTGCCGAGGTCGTCGATGAAGCGCAGCCCGCGCTCGCGGGCAAGCGCCGCGAGCGCCGCCAGCGGAGTCTCCTCGACGAAGCCGACGACGCGGAAATTCGACGTGTGCACGCGCAGGATCGCCGCCGTGCGATCGGTGATCGCGCGGGCGTAGTCCTCGATGTACGTGCGGTTGGTCGTGCCGACCTCGACCAGGTCCGCGCCGGACTGGCGCATCACATCTGGAATGCGGAAGCCGCCGCCGATCTCGACGAGCTGTCCGCGCGAGATGATCACCTCGCGGTCGCGACAGAGCGCGGACAGGGCGAGCAGGAGCGCGGAGGCGTTGTTGTTGACCGCGACGCCCGCCTCGGCACCGGTGATTCGACATAAACGGTCGTCGAGGTGCGCGAAGCGCGACCCGCGCTCGCCCCGCTCGAGGTCGAACTCGAGGTTGGAGTAGCCGGCGGCGACGCGTTGCGCGGCGGCGGTGGCCGCGGCGGAGAGCGGGGCGCGGCCGAGGTTGGTGTGGATGATCACACCCGTCGCATTCACGACGCGCACCAGGCGCGGGCGGAAGACCTCGGCCGCGCGGGCGAGCAGGGTCTCGATCACGGGCGCCAGAGGGGTCGCGGGACGCACGCCGGTCGCGGCGATCGCCTCCCGGTACTCGTCCAGGACGGTGCGCGCGAGCGCCGCCACGGACCCCCGGCCGTGTGCCGGGAAGAGCCCGGCGACGCGCTCATCGGAGAGCAGGCGATCGACCGAGGGGAGGTCGCGGAACCCCTCGGGCGGTGGCTGCGGGGCGGGCGGTCCGGCTTCCGGGTCGGGGGTGATCATGCGCGGTCGCTCCTCGGGGCGCGATCGCGCCGCCGGTCACTACGATTGTAGGGGGGCGGTGGAGGGAGATCGCGATAATCCCCGCGATCAGGCGCTCCGCGGGCCGATCGTTCGTTGATCGTACCCCGCCGCTTCGTACGATCGCAGAGCGCCCCAACCGAACGTGTCCGTCGTACCTCGAGGAGTCTCTCGTGAACCTGCGCATTCCCGGTCCCACCACCGTTCCGCCCGAGGTCGCCCAGGCTGGCGCCGCGCCGATGATCAACCACCGCGGGCCCGAGTTCCTGGCGATGCTGCAGCGCACGACGGAGGGCGTGAAGAAGGTCTACCAGACCACGAACGACGTCCTCACGCTGACGGCATCAGGCACCGGTGCGATGGAAGCCGCGGTGGTGAACCTCGTTGCGCCGGGTGACGAGGTGCTGGTGATCTCGATCGGCGAGTTCGGCGATCGCTTCATCAACCTCGTGAAGATCTACGGCGGCAAGGCCACGGAGCTCAAGTTCGACCAGGGCCTGGCCGCGGACCTGAACCAGGTGGAGGCCGCGCTGAAGGCGAACAGCGCGATCAAGACGGTGCTGGTCACGCACAACGAGACTTCGACCGGCGTGACGCAGCCGATCCTCCCGGACCTTGCGAAGATGGTGCACGCGCGTGACGGCCTGCTGGTCGTCGATGCGATCTCTTCGCTCTCCTCGGTGCCGGTGAAGACGGACGAGTGGGATCTGGATGTGGTGCTCTCCGGATCGCAGAAGGGCTGGATGACGGCGCCGGGGCTCGCCTTCGTCTCCATGAACGAGCGCGCGTGGGCGCAGGCTGACGCGAACAAGCAGCCGCGCTTCTACTTCGACCTGCGCCGTCACCAGACGTACGCGAAGACGGGCCAGACGCCGTGGACGCCGGCGGTGTCCGTGTGGTTCGAGCTGGACAAGGCCATCGAGATGATGTTTGCCGAGGGCATGGACAACGTCTACGCGCGGCACCACCGCCTGGCGACGATGTGCCGCAACGGCGCGAAGGCCATGGGCCTGAAGCTGCTGGCCACCGAGGGCATCGAGTCCGACACCGTGAGCGCCATCCGCCTTCCGGAGGGCATCGACGGCGCGAAGCTGCTGAGCATCGCGCAGAACAAGTACAACACCGTGTTCGCGGGCGGGCAGGGCTCGCTGCGCGGCAAGATCATCCGGATCGGCCACCTGGGCTACGTCAACGAGGCCGACATCACCTCGGCGCTGGACGCGCTGCGCGGATCGCTGGCCGAGCTGGGCTACAAGGGCTAGTCGAGCAGGGGCCAGTCGAGCAGGGGCGCTCGGGTGCCGTCGCGGCGGCAGATGGGGGCACGGTGATGGCGAAGATCCTCGTAGCGGACAGCATCGCGAAGGAGGGCATCGACCTCCTCTCGAAGCATCACGAGGTGGTCGTCCAGACCGGCCTCAAGGAGGACGCGCTCTGTGAGGCGGTGAAGGACGTCTCCGCGCTGGTGGTGCGCAGCCAGACGCAGGTGACCGAGAAGGTGATCGCGGCGGCGCCGCACCTGGAGATCATCGCCCGCGCCGGTGTCGGCGTGGACAACGTGGACGTGGACGCGGCGAGCAAGCACGGCGTGATCGTGGTCAACGCCCCGTTCGCGAACACGCTCTCCACCGCCGAGCACGCCTTCGGGCTGATGATCGCGCTGGCGCGGAACATCCCGCAGGGGCACGCCTCGCTGCGGGCGGGGCAGTGGAACCGCTCGAAGTACACGGGCCTGGAGCTCAACGGGAAGACGCTCGGTGTCGTCGGCCTCGGCCGCATCGGCACCGAGGTCGCCCGCCGGGCGCGCGCCTTCGAGATGCGCGTCATCGCGTTCGACCCGTACGTCTCGGACGAGCGGTTCAGCGCGCTGGGCGTGGAGCGCAGGTCGCTGGAGGAGATCTTCCAGGAGGCGGACTTCGTCACGCTGCACACCGCGCTGCAGGCGGAGACGCGCAGCCTGATCAACGCTGACCTGCTGGCGAAGGCCCGCAAGGGCATCCGCATCATCAACGCGGCACGTGGCGCCCTCATCGACGAGCAGGCGCTCTTCGACGCGGTGGAGTCCGGGCAGGTCGCCGGCGCCGCGATCGACGTGTTCTCGGAGGAGCCGGCGGTCGGGAACATCCTGACCACCAGCGACAAGATCGTCGTCACGCCGCACCTGGCCGCCTCCACCAACGAGGCGCAGGACCGCGCCGGCGTGGACGTCGCGGAGCAGGTGATCGAGGTGCTGGCGGGCGGTGCCCCGCGCTTCCCGGTCAACATCCCCACCGTGGGCGCGGAGGCGATGGCGGTCATTGGTCCATACATCGACGCCGCGGCGGCGGCCGCACGGGTCGCTCGCCAGCTGGCGAGCGGGTCGTTCCAGAAGGTGCGCATCCAGTACCTGGGCGAGATCGGCAACCACGACACCAAGCCGCTGACGCTTTCCGTGATCGTCGGCCTGCTCGACAGCGTTACATCTGAGAAGGTGTCCGCCGTCAACGCGCGCTCCCAGGCGGAGGCCCACGGCCTGCGCATCGAGGAGGAGAGTGGCCCGGCGCAGGAGCCGTACGCGAACCTGGTCACGGTGACCCTGGGGACAGACGACGG